>Ga0307507_10002918_pt1 | contig 34413 bp, 23 predicted proteins | sample 7_EM_MG_FD_207223 | JGI IMG/M metagenome (GOLD analysis project Ga0307507, IMG submission 207223) | Populus trichocarpa ectomycorrhiza microbial communities from riparian zone in the Pacific Northwest, United States - 7_EM | ecosystem: Host-associated > Plants > Roots > Unclassified | place...
TTATCTTAAATTAAAAATATATTTATTTAAGAGTTTATGCTCATAAAAATATCCCGACATACCTCACAAACCAACAAGCTCTAAGAGATTTTTTGACCAATCAACAAGAGATATAAATTAGGTCATGGTCCAACTCTGATTGGCTCCAAATATTTTTGAAATTTGGCTGCAGTATTGTAAGCGGGGCGTTTCACAGGAAACCAAGTACTGGTCCTATGGTCAATTAGCCATGGTAACCTCATCCTTGTAATAAAAAAGAAATTCATCAATTAATTAGATTTTAAATTTATTTTTTTGATAATTATAAATTTGAGAATTATTAAAAATTTATATAGTTATTAATTTTAAAATTATAAAATTAAACGAGATGTGTGCAAGTTAACTCGAAGACCGATATTAATATATAAATAAAAATCCATTGCCTCCTGCATAGATCAAAGACTTGAAAATAGGATCGAAATTCTCAGTTCCCTCGGACGTGCCAAAACCCAACAAGCCTACATCAGATCTCCACATGAATTGAAACCGCTGTCTCCCTGTCTCCAAGCTCAAGATTTATCACTGTCAGCAAGAAATCACATTCAACTCTCTTGGCCCAACTTCAAAACTGATTGCTATCCCCCACCCCCCTCCCTTCTCTCACTACTGTGTGTGATCACTGACCCACATGAAGTCGCCAGTCAGATATCGTTAATGGAGGAGGGCGACAAAATGTTCACCAAACAAAGACAAACAAACAGACCAAGAGATTAGAAACCATGAAACAAAGGCCACTTGGTTTGTACTGACAAGTCTTGTCGAAAGAAATCACCTAGAACCCCGTACGAGGTCCCAGCCATTCCAGGAGACAACATTCATCTCCTCTTGTCAGAATCCATTAGAGTTGCCTATTCTCCACAGTTCCTGTTTAGTCCAGAATACTCGGTTGGAGGAAAGATCAAACCGCTTTGTCCATGTTATGAGTTTTAACTATAAATCCTTCAGGGTGCTAGGTGTTAGTCTCGTAAAACCAAGTTCAAGAACACCCAATTTCCACAGCTCTAGAAGAAATATCGCATACCATAGGAACATGCTGCTTTCTTGCACGAACAGTTATTGATGTCACACCATGTTGTCTATGGCTTTGAAATTTCAGTACATTGTCGGAGTCACAGTCAGTCTATGCTGACATAATTTTGTACATCATTCGACTATTTCAAAACAGAGAAAATATAGCTACAATGAAAGTGCATCATGGTACCAAATTTCAGAAGACTGAGTAATGCCTTTTCTCATTTTCTCAATCAAGGGTAACATCAGGCGCCGTCTGGAACATGAAAATTTAAATTTTATTTTTTATTAAAATTAACTTTTTTACTTAAAAAATATTTTTTTAAAAAAATATATATTATTTTAATATATTTTCTAATAAAAACACTTTAAAATTTAACCATTCCCAACACCCTACACTATCAACCGCCCGCTCAAGAAAAAACATGCAATTATAAACATCTTTCTCTACGAAAACTACACGAAAGCAAGAAAGCTCAATTATAACAAATACAATCATCCAATTATACAAGAAGACACGACACAGTTGCATGCACAAAAATACACACGATGTTGCCATACTAATAACACGCACCACTGTTAACAACTAACACACACAATTGACCAATTCTACAGACATGTTGAGACAACAGTCCGTCGACTGCTACTACCACTAATGGGAGGAGATTATTAATTCTGAACACTCACTTCAGGCATAGTTGCGGCCTTCACCTTTGGAGGCCGACCCCTTGGCCTTCCACTACCTGCCGTCATTGGAACTGCTGAGGTTGTGGTAGCAGTTCCAGTGGTTATTCCTCCTGTAGGTCGTGCCATCTTGCGTGGCCTCCCTCTTGGCTTTCCACTTCTTCCAGTCGCAGCCTTTGGCTTCACTGGCTTTGGGGGTGCATTGGGATCCTTTGGTGGACGACCCCTCGGTCTGGCAGGGGGCAGGTCTGAGCCCGGTGACAATGGGTCTTTCGGCTTAGGGGGCCTACCACGACCACGCCTAGGAGGAGCATTGGGATCTGGCTTCATGTAGTTGTTTTTCCAAAATACTAACTCTCCGGTATCCTTCATTCGATTGAGGTGGTGTGAGAGGAGTGCAGTGTGGCCAGCTGGCAAGTCCCCATATTTTGATTCGATGTATTTCGATATTGACGTCTTGTTACAGCCATTGGCCTCATTCAATGCTTCAATGGCTGACAAAATCATCTGATAACAGCAGGAAAGATCAGTCAAGATTACAAAAAGAAATTCCTTGCAAAAACAACGGTAAAAAAGTATAAATGCTACCAATATGATGAAATTGGAAAGCTTTTTTTTTTTAGAGAAATACAATCAATGAAGAAAAATGTAAAACAAGGACTCGGAACATCCCTTCTCTATTTTCTTAGGAAAATGAAGGTATAGAATTTAAGAAATTCAAATGCATTAAATCTCAACTCTGGCAAGGAAAATGCAAGATGAGGATTGAACATGGCTTTATCTTAAATTTGTCCAAAGTTCCCAATTTTCTTAATAAATAGCTAAGCACATATCTGCTGGAGATTCAACCAGGATGCCCCAGTGGCTGTTAAAACTAATCTCAGGAACACCAAACTGAAACAGTTTTTTAACAAGAGGAAAAGGTACTGTCAGAGTTTCTGAATATGAAAAAAAAAGAACATGCGAAATGCAGTCATTTTTTTTAATTTTTTTTTTATAACGGAGGATTTCAAGAAAATAGGTTTCTTGATGGATTTCTTTTCTTCAAAATAAGTCCAGCTCTCTATTTCAATAACCCAAAATTAAGCATAAATAGCATAAACTGAGTCAACAAAAACCAAAACAAGCCTAAAATGGGGAAAACCCAATTTAAGCTTTGATTTTTAACAAGCATAAACCAAATCAGTGGAAAAAAAAATCTTTTTGCATTACAGAATGTGAAGAATGATTTAAAGAAAATTGAATCCCCCATAAAATTCCATTTTTTTCCCCTTTAATACGAAAATTCAAGCAGAAATAGCACCAAAAAATAAAAAAAATAAAAACCAAGCTTAAAAAAATTCAAACTCAATCTCAATTAACAAAACTAAATCAAATAAAAAAACGAGTCTTTAACATCTTCCCCGGAGCCCATCTTTTCCCTTTCAAGCAACATCTTCCCCAGAGACCATCTTTTCCATTTCAAGCACCAACCCCAACAAATTCTAAAAAAAAAAAACTCAGTGATGTAAAGCTAAGCAATGAAATATGAGGAACTATAGATCAACTACAACAATAAAAGACAGTAACTTTTCCTTCTTCTTTTTTTTTCTTTTTTCTTGCAGAGGAAAGGAAAATAGTTGTTCAAGTTAAGTACCTCAGGGTAAGGAGGGAGTGATGGGGGCTTATTAATCTCCTCAGCTGCCATTAAATTTCCAACAAAATAAGAGAGAGAAAGTTTGAAACTTTAATGTCCAAACTCTTCACCGAAGTGAACTGAGTGAGTCCCACAAAAGAAGCTCTAACAACAACAACTGCTTTGTTTCAAAATCTTGCAAGGAATCACTGTTTCTTGATCTATTCTGTTGAAAAAGGATATGCAACAAGGGTTTTTAACTTTTTATTTTTTATTTTTGGAGAGAAAATCGATGGATGGCTAGGATTGTTTGTTGGATGATTATCTAATGAATGAGAGCGTGCCATAAGGATGTGACTTGGATTGATGACGTGGCATGTTGTGAATATTTTTCCTTTTTTCCTTTTTTTAAATTTACTTTTTTTTATTATCCATTATTTGAGATTTATTTTTATTTTGTTATCATCATCATCACCTTGACATGGATAATAGCCCTCTTGCACTAAAGAAATATGGGTTATGGCATGGTCCCCCTCCCCTACCTTCCCAAAAAACAATGGTGAGAATCTTATCATTTATATAATGTTTTGCTCAAAGTTTTTTTCTTTTTAATAAACTAATATGAATAAATCTTTAAAGATTTTCTCCAAACCACACTTTAATCCCTTTTTTTAAAAAAAAATCTCAACTTTAGTTCATGAGAGTTCAAATGAATTAAACTTTAGTCATGTGTGTTTTGAAAACTTGCATTTTAGCCCCTGTAGTTTCTCCAAGGCTTAGGAGTGATCTACAAGTTTTACAATGAAGAGGGTTATATATAATATTTACATTTCATTTTAATTCGATTTTTTGAGATTATGAATTTTACTATAATATTTTTTATGAAACACTACTTTTTCATTCTTTTTTGGCCTATTAAATATATAAATTATCAAAAAGATTCACTTGATTTCCTTATACTTTACTACCATAATTGTCTTTAAAAAGATAGAATTTGTTGAAATTAACACCATAAATTGAAAGAAAAAAGGGTAAAGTTACATGTTTGTGTGCCAAAATTTGTTGGCAACTCCATCATCTGAGTTTGGATGGAAAGGATCCCTTTGCTACAATATTTTTTTGGAGGACATATATAAACTACGAGGAAAAAAATTATTATAGTGATTGTTAATTTTAAGATTTTGAGTTTATTTTTTAAATATTTTTAATTAGTCAGATTCTGAATTTATTTTTTAAAGATTATTAATTCAAGTGTTATAAATTTCAGGACTATTGGATATTTATTTTATTATTAATTTTAAAATCTTAAAAAATTAATTAAAATACATATAAACTAATCCGAATATTTATAATTATATAAAAAAAAACATGAAAAAGCAGAAGAAAACACGTTAACTTAGATAACCCACCGGATACTTTACCACAGGAACGAACATTGGAAGACTCGCCTGAATAAAGGACCGGACGTCTGCGAGAAGGGAGAGAGTCAATGGAGGTTAACCAGACCCATCTGCCGAGGGATAAATCATGTGTCTCTAATAAAATACTCATGAATGTTAAGTCATGAGGCAGATAGAAACAATACCAGGTGTCACAACAGGAGACATTGCCCATATACCCTGCGAAATGGTTTATGCAGAGCCTTGGAAGATCTTGTTACCAGTCCTTTTGGTTTGGAAATGGCTACAAGGACCACCATGTTCGTGATCGGAGGTATGATCTCCCTTCAAGCTCAAGGAGAGCATGGGCAGGGCTAGGATTTTTTTTAGGGGTGAAACCTAATATAACAAGATATTTGCTTCTTTTTTTTTCTTCTAATTTATCATGTATGAGTTACCGACAAAAATTTACTACATGATCCAGTTTTATGTAAAGAAAAATATAAAATGATACAAAGTTTATTATATAAAGTTTATTATAAACAAGATAAGTAAGACAAGAACTTACTACAAATATATAATGATTTTTATAAAGAATCCATCACTTTAATTTTATTGGTTTTTATACCTATCAAATATAAACATACAAAATTTATAAGAAATTTTAACTAAAACGAAGCATTATTTATGTTTGTAATTTTTTTGAATTAAAATAAAATGATAATAAAAATAATAAAGAAAAATTAATACATATTTATTTTAATTGTGCTCGTCGTTCTTTCATGGAATAAAAATTATCGATTATCATATCTATTGAGAATCTTTCAGCAATCTCTTTTTCTATATAAACAATCAAATAATCTGTAAGAAAATCATCCTCCATCCCATTGTAAAATCTTGTTTTAACAATCTTCATTGCTGAAAAATCTCATTCAGTAGTTGTCGTCAAAATAAGAAGAGTCAAAATAAACTGAATCAATCTGTAAATTAGATGATAAATTGTTGATTTTCCAGTTTTCTACCAATCCTTGGCATAAATCTGCAATCGATGATAAATTTTTAAACTCTGGATGATTAGGTACATCAAGCTCATAATGTTGTAACTGGAATCTCAACTGAATTTTTTCTTGGTCAGAAAAATCTTTAAGATAGAACTTATCAACAAGTTTGCATATATTTTCAACACTGAATGATTTATAAGTATTTTTAGGACCCAAAGTTGCGTTTAACACAAGAAGCTTGGTCCCCTACTTACTGAATTTATCATTTAGCTCTTGCAATTGCTAATCAATGGTAACCGTAAATATATCAACATGGTGATGATGCTCAACTAATACTAAATTTTTTTACAGCGAGATTGTCTCACATTTGAAAAAGAAGCATCCATATTAGGAATGTGAATGTCTTGATATTTACAAAATGATATCACTTTTTCTAAAAGAGTTTCTTAACTACCTTCTCTTAACTTTGGAATTAAAGTCTTTGTGGTAGACATCAAATGCATAACATTTAAATTGTCTTAAGATTTTTGTTGCAAGGCTTAATAAAATATATCAGTAATTCTCATAACATTCTTTATTATATGAAAGATAAATACAAAATCAAATGACATTAGAAACTTAACTGCAAAAGCTACATCACCACATTGAGAAGTACTTGATTAGCTCCTTTACCCATTTCAATCTCACCAATAGCAATTAAATATTCAATTTCAACTGCTTGAAAAACCCACAATTCATCATTGTGCTTGAAAGAAGCACTAACAATGTAGACAATGAAATCAAATTCTAAAAGAACATATGAATATCAGATAATTCTCTAGCTACAACAATAAGAGCTAGTTGCAATTGATGGGCTAAATAATGTACATAATATACATAAGGACAATCTTTAATGAATAAAGCTTGCAAACCATTCCACTCCCCATGCATATTACTAGCATCATCATACCATTGACCTATAATACCTTGAATATTAAGATTATGATGAGATAAAATAGATGAAATCTTTTCCTTAAGAGTTAAAGCAATTGTATCTTTAATATGCACTATATCCAAAAAATATTCTCGTATAAATCTATTTTAGCAACAAACCTAATAACAAAGGTTATTTGCTCTCTTCTAGTTTCATCTCTAGCTTCATCAACAATTAAACAAATTTTTTCATCACCAATCTCACGACGAATTAAAGACTGAACATTTCTAGTAAAGACATTCAAATTTTCCTTTCGAATTTCATGTGAAGTGTACTTAATATTTTGTGGAGCATTACCGAAAACTAGAACACCTACTTGGGATGCTAAAAGTTTTATCATTTCAAGAAAATTACCTAGGTTTTTTATTGAGTTTTTTTTTGTTACTTTTTTAAAATTAATTTTTATTTTATTTTTGTACTTTGGTAATGAGTTGGTTAGGAACTGACCTTTGTATTTTTGTTTTCTTCTGTAGGGTAATCCTATTTTCATGGATTGAGTTGTGGATTTGGGCTATTATAGGTTTACTCAAATTGGTTTTTTTTTTTTTATCTTTTGTAAAATTGAATACTTTCTTTTCTTTTTTGTTCTTCAATACTTGGTTTGTTAGAATTGAATTTCCTAATTTATTTTTATTTAAATTCTATAGGGTTATTATGGTCATATAACTCAAGTTATAGGTTTTCCGAATTAATCCTCTTGATCGATTCATTATATCACCGTCTTAATTTTTTTAAATAAAAATATATCATTATGCATGATTTTAATCATTTAAAAGTGTGTTGTTTAGTATGCATTAAGTTTTATATTTCCTAACATTTTATTTTTAATTTTTTATAACTAGAAAAAACTATCTGACCTAGCTCGGGTTAAGGAGCTAGTTTCAAATCTCATGGCCATGAACCTCCACTCGAAGAAGTGGGTTGGGTTGATTTTTTTAGTACATGCTTTATAAATAATGGGAAGATTTATTTCTTTATTTATTTTAGAAATTTACTTGTTTCAATATAAATATCTTTCAAGCATAAAAGGCACCAATCTTATATCCATCAAGTTAAAAACTTCAATCCTTCCAATTTTTCTAGTTAGATTATGAATGTTCCGATGATTGTTGTCAATAAACTTCAATTATATTTTAAAACTCAAACTGAAACTCAAACTATCATTATATTTCTAAGAGTTTGTTTGAAAGTGTGTTTGCAGTTGTTTTTTAAAATGTTTTTCATTAAGAAATATATTAAAATAATATGTTTTTAGTTTTTTAAAAATTATTTTTGATATTAACGCATTAAAATGATCTAAAATACCAAAAAATATTAATTTAAAGTAAATAAAAAAATAAAAATTTTTTAATTTTTTTAAAAGTACTTTTAAAACGTAAAAATAAATTATTATTTTTTTTTGAAAAAATAAAACTAGGTACGTGGTTTCAATATATTAGATTTCATTGAAAAAACTACTTTTTTGAAAAAAATTATAGCACAATCTTATCTTTTCATATGAGTGGGTAAAGAACTTATTAGTAAACTAATAGCCAAGATTATACCCGGGTTTTGGACTAACCCAAATTTAATTTATTTAGGATTTGAATGATAAAAAAACCTAGTATAAAAATATAGTCAAAACACGGTTCCAAAAGTTGTTGATTTTTTTTTTTTTTTATAAAAATTAATCCATGTTGATCTGTAAATCAGGCTTGCTAGTTATAAGCTTGCTTCGGGATGACCTGGATCAGATTATATAACCATGGAATATACAACGTCGTACAGGAATCCTTGGTTGAAGTCAATTCCATTTCCACAAGCAATCACACCCAATGACCTTATCTACAGACTGATCAGGTCTCCAAAAAGAAATATTTTATCCAAATCCGAAAAATCTGCTAATCATCAAACTTTCAGATTCTCTGCAACAAGAAGAGAAGCCACGTAACAGCAAAAGCCCTCTTCTGTTTCCTCCGTATCAAATCTGTTTTGATGATTTTGTCCTCTGACACTGCAGAGGAGACTAAACAACCAGCCATGAGTACTACTGCTGCTGATGCAAAAGCTGAACACTTTGAACTCAACAATGGAACCATACGTGTAACTGTCACCAACTACGGTGCCACCATCACTTCTCTCTATGTCCCTGACAAGCATGGTTCTTTTCCTTTCTCTTTCTCAGCATATGTTTCAGTATATTTTGTAGTTAGTTTGTTGGATTCTTTGTTATGTGTTTGAGGGGTGGTTGATGTAATGATTGTGTTTTTGTCTGGTTTGTAGGGAAAGTTGCTGATGTTGTCCTTGGTTTTGACTCGATTGAAGCATATGTGGTGAGTTTCAGTGGCTCCTTTTGTTTTACAGTGAGATTGTCCTTTTCGGTTGCTTCGGCTGCAAAAAGTTGTGGTTTTGACACGGTTTTCATGGAAAGTTTTGTCTGGCTCCTGGGAAAATACAGAAGTTTGGTGAACTTGAGGACTGATTTTGATTTCCCATTATTCTCTTTCTTTTTTTGGTGGGGTTTGCTTGATCTTGATTCCTCTACGAGGATTAATTTCTGAAAGATGAAGTTGAAATTTGCTGTGTTCTAGCATATTAGGGTTACTGATGATGTGATTTTTTTCCTTCTCTTGGTTGGTGTTTCAGCAGAAAGACAATGCGTCTTATTTTGGTTGCATTGTGGGTCGAGTTGCAAACAGGATTAAAGAGGGGAAATTCCATCTCAATGGGGTGGATTACTCTTTGCCTAAAAATAATGGGCCAAACAGTCTTCATGGTATGCTAGAATTAAATTCCTAATATTTCAATCATGCATGAATCAGTGCCAATCAGTTATGCAGTGATATGGAACAATCGTGTTTTCCTTTGATTAAGATTTTTAGTTCTGCTGACTGTGGCTTAGTGACAAAATTTCCCCCCTTGATAATGCCTACAAGTAAGACGAGAAGATTTGAAATCCAGCAACAAGCGTAGGAATCTCAATTTTGCAGTTCAAATTACTGTTCACTTCATGACACTTTCGTGTTAAAATTTCACTTGACCCAAAACATCTAGCTGCAGTTCTTCATAGGTGTTGAAAAGGGATAAATTGAAGAAAAGGTTGCTTATCGTTGCTTTGAGCCAAAAAAGAAGAAGCAGTGGCTTGAACATTTTGTATTAATAGTAGTTTGGTTAGTAAATTTAAGAGCTGCTTCCTAATCCATCCCTCTGTAATTTGATGAACTTCAGTCCTTGAATTGCTGAAGTTGTGATTCTTAATGTGTGGAATTTATTGTTGCACAAATTTTATGGATTAAGTGTTTCAAGTTATGATGAATACCTTGTTGGCATACTTTACAGGTGGGAATAAGGGCTTTGACAAAGTGGTTTGGGATGTTGTGGAGCAGAAAGATGGTGAGCAACCATCGATTACCTTCAAGTATGAAAGTCATGATGGGGAGGAAGGTCAGCTCATTTTCTGTTCTAATGATTTCCCTTGCATTTCTATCATATACAGATCAATTTACTGATTTTTTCTGTGATCAGGATACCCAGGGGATGTTATTGTGACCGCTACTTACACGCTTACTTCGAGCAAAACCTTGAGGTTGGATATGGAAGCAGTGCCTAAGAATAAGACCACTCCAATTAACCTAGCACATCATACCTACTGGAATTTAGCAGGTCACAGCTCTGGGAATGTGCTCGAGCATTTAGTTCAGATATCAGGATCTCAGATTACCCCTGTGGACAAGAATTCAATCCCAACAGGTGAACTCTTGCCAGTTAAAGGCACTGCTTTTGACTTCACTTCAGAGAAGAAAGTTGGAAGCTCGATTAGGGAAGTCCCTGGCCTAGGGTATGACCATAACTATGTCCTTGACTATGGGGAAAAGAAGGAAGGATTAAAACACGTAGCCAAAGTGAAGGACCCTTCAAGCTCCAGGGTGCTGAACTTGTGGACAGATGCTCCTGGTGTGCAGTTCTACACTGCTAACTATGTGAATGGTGTTCCTGGGAAAGGTGGGGCTGTTTATGAAAAGCATTCAGGATTATGCTTGGAGACCCAAGGATTTCCAAATGCCATTAACCAACCAAACTTCCCTTCTATTGTTGTTGTACCTGGAGACAAGTACAAGCACTCAATGTTGTTTGAGTTTTCAGAGGAGTAATTTATTAACCTGTACCAAGGAGCTGCCAGGTACTTTTTGTATTAATTGATTGAGTTTTTTGGGTTTTTATGACAGAATTCTTAAAAAAATAAGTGAAATTTCATAATTTATTGACTCTCAGACTGCGGATAAATTCACTGTCTCCCTTCCTAAAACACAGCCACACCCAAATTGTTTGGCGAGCTGGTTTATGGTTATGATATATTTGGTTGTGAAAACCTTGAAAATTCTTATGAGATAACTAAATCTAGTACAGCAGAACACATTGCATGACAGATGGATTTGCCAGCTTTATCAACATTCTTCTTGCAAGTATGTTCGGATTCAATCAATTCCATGGATTCTTATTTCGCTGCTTTTATATTTGCTGTGCATCTATGTTGAGCGTCTATTCTTTGCTAATCTTTCCTATCCCAAGGTTGTCTGCCGATAGGATCACATGACCTCTCCAGAACAATGCCTTCACATAGAATGCGATCTTTATATCATGCAAGTTTTCTTTGGAAGAACTAAAACCTGAGTTGAGAAAACTCAGTTTGATAGGTGGCTAATATGCCTGAGAAAATAGATTCCATTATGGATGAGTTTTCTGCAAATCTTTTCATTTCCCAGTTACCATCTTAATTTTTTTTTTCTTCTAAATCCAGGACTGATACTCCTTCACTCAGCATGGGAAAATTCTATTATAGGAGTTTGTTACCAATAATTTTCACCATTGATGAAATGAACAGAACATGGTAGCAATTCTTCTTTCAGTATGGCAATCTGTCCAAATTACAATATTGTCGTGAAAGGGAAGTGTATAAAAGCAAAAAAATAAAATAAAATAAAATTAATGACAACCATCACTCACAATTTTGACACAGTATTTCAACCCAGATGACTTAACCAATGCAAAAAACTAGAAGGAAGGCTTAATCCTCCTTCCCCTTTCCTGTCTAAAACAAAAGAGTGTGATATGGAAAAGGTAAATACAAAGCTTAGTCTACTTGCAAGTAACCTAGCCAAAACCATCAAACCAGGTTACTTGTGCAATCCTTTTCGTCCTTCTCCTTTGCCTGGGAAAAGGCTGCTAGGAGGAGATGCTGCAAAATTTTGGGTTTTACACCTTTTCAGTAAAACCCAAAAGAGAACATTTAGAAGGTGGGGGAGACTTAATTTTTTTCTTTGTGCGTGTGGATATCATTCACCGACGGAAACAAACTAAAGACCAGGAATCCCCTGCTCCATCAGGAGATTTCCTGGTATTTTGCAGAAAACACAGTTCCTCAAACTTTCTGACCTGTTCTTGATGCGGAGCAAGCTTTCCTTCTCATCCATGAGAAAGGGATCTGGATTGTCAAACAAATTAGCTGTGTTGATATTTGAAATCCTATTGTATTATGATATTTTGTTAACTGAGATTTTAATTTGGAACTTGGAATGATTAGCAAGAAAAGAAAAGAAAATTTACCTCATCTCCTCTTTCATGGCTGGTAGGCGTAACTTCACTCCAGAGGTTCCTCACTCATGTTACTTACCCGTAGTTCCACCGCTCTAAGATCACGCAGATGTTTCAAGATCTCTTGGAGAAGATCCGTCCCCTTGTCTCCCATCTGTATTGAACTCATACAATGCTTCAGAAATTCCCTGTCTGCTTCAAGAGCTTGTAGTCTCTCATAAACATGATCTACCTCCTCTTCAATTACTAGTTTTTTTCTGTCTAAATCAAATTTGGGAACCAAAGAGTTTTCCATTCTGACAAATTCAGATTCAACATTTTCGTTGAATATAAACCCTTCTTCAGTTTCATTATCAGCAGCATCCAGAAGAGGGAGGAGGTTCTTTGCCATGGAACTCACTGTTTTCTTCTCAGGATAATCTCCATTCTTTGACAATTCATTTGAAATCCCATTTTCTTCTGGAGTGCTTATTTCATAGATCTCATCGAATCCTCTGACAGTATACTTAGAGGATTGCTCTTCCGAAGGCATATCGTCATTGTATTCATTAGCATCCAAATTTCGTAGCTTCTCCTCCAATGCCTTGAGCTGATCTAAAATAGACAGCCTCTCTTCCTCAAATTCAGCCAGGGGATCATCAAGAGCACTTATCTGCTTCACATAATCCAGTGCTATTTCCTGCAAATTTACGACTTCATCACTAGAAGTATTATTGCTACCAATTTCCTGGTTTTCGATACTGCTGCTACCATCTTCATCCTTCGCTTCACGATTGAGATCAATAGATAGCTCATCAAGATCCTCAGCACTGCTGCATGTAGCAGAAGAAGCTCTACTTCTTATACTTCCATTTTTTGTTCTTCTCATCATTCTCAGTTTTTCTTTAGCTTCATAGTCCAAAACCTTCTTGCGATACACTTCCAACTCTTTCTCAAGCTCTTGCTTCTCCTTTTCTCTCTTGACCATGAGCTCGTTTAGAAGTTGTAAGGCTTCCTGGTCATATTCAGACTGTTCTTCCATCATCCTCTGGTATTGCAATGCTTCCATTTGCATTGCTGCCTTCTCTTCTTGAAGCCTGTTTATCATAGCCATTGTCTGGTTTGCAGCTATTGCAGAGGCACTCCTCTCTTCCTCTAGTTCTGTATACAATGCTCCAAAAGCTTTTCTTTCAGATTTAAGTGCTGTTTTCAGCTGTTCAATCGTAAGAACTGGATCACCGGAATCCATCTCACTTACCACACTTCCATCTAAAGATTCCTCGGTCCCTGACTCTCGTTTCTCAAATATCAAAAGCTTCTTATGCAAGTAGTGAGCGCTGTCAACAGAAGTAGGTGTCTCGGGAAACTTTTCCTCCTCAGCTTCAGTAGACTCCAAATGCGAAGATAAATGATGATTTATACTCTCTTGGTTATTATCTGCTGACATCATTTTTTCTTCTATGGTAGTCGTTTCTCTGTTGTTTGGACCTAGTGTAGCAAAATCACAATAGATGTACCCCTTATTTGGCCGACCATTGTAATTAAATTGAGCAAGCATTATTAGAGTAGGTAAGAAATCGAGTTCTGCTTACCACATTCATTACTTTCAGGGGCATTGAGAATTTCTGCTTCATTGCCATTTACAGAAGAGTGATCTTCTTGCACGCACGGCGATATTGTTGATTCTTGATCTTGTGGTTGATTGATTGCAAAATCAGAGAGCTCTACGAAGTCCTTGGATTTGCTTTGCCCAGTCAACAAGTTGCAGTCATTATTTTCTTCCTCATGAGCTGCTTTTAAATTAGATAATTGCACAATGTTGGTTAAGCAAATAATGTTCAAGAAAAAAGTAGATCAGACAAGCAAGGAAAAAAGAAATGCAATGACTGAGATTTCCATAAATGAATAGTTATGCTATACCTGGAAACTCATCCGGCTCTTTGGTTTCCACCATATCCACATTGTTTCCACTAAGGGATAATGTTTGAGCTTCTTCTAGAGACATGACTTGTTTGCGTTCCTTGCTGTCCGGATCTTTTTTCATCTCTGTGCAATTCGAGTCTAAAGATTTGTCGCAGCAATCCATTGCTATATTCACGCTTTCAACTTCTGCGTAACTTGTGTTTTCTTCATTATTCATTTCGATATGCGATGCAGAATCAGTTGTTCCATTTTGATGAATTTCCTCGGCAAGTTCTTCCTTTAAGTTGCAGGATTCGTAAATTGCGGTGGTTGATGAATCAATCAGTTCAACAGGGATTAAACGATTAAAGTCACAGCCAAGATTTCTCTCCAAATGCAGATGGATGGTTTCAATGGAATTGTCTTTTCCAAAACAATATTCAATCATACTGTCATCAAAACCTTGATGAATAGAATTCATACCGTACGAGTCACGCTCCATAATATAAGCTTCCTTTTCATCACATTGCAAGTTTGTTTCAGACCGTGAACAGTGCTCCACTGCATCTTTGAGGCCAAAACTTCCACCATCAGATAGCATTTGATGTTCATCAGCAGCCTCTTCATGATCCTGTTGTCCTTCTCCATCATCTCTTTCAATCTCATTGTTGTCTTCATGGTCAGTATAATGTGCCAAGATATCAGGTTTGCTTTTTTCCTTGCAGTCAATTCCAATTTTTTCATCATCCATCTCTCCTACGATCAAATCTCCTTTCTTGCTGTAATTCAAAGAATCCCAGGAAGGCTTGAACAGCAAATAAGGAGGGTAGACATTGCTGTTTATGTTCTCATTGCAGCAAGAACACAAGACAATATTTTCACCATTTTCAATTGCATCCTTGCTTACCCAAGTAAAGAAAGCAATCCTCCTTGTCATTCCAGCAGACTGATCACTGTGATTTGGCCGAGAAGCCAAGCAGTCCATGCACATATTCTGTGTCTCAGCTAGTTTTTGATGATTTGAACAATAACTCAGTTTGGAAATCTCAGATGCATGAGTCTCACACACAAGATCTCTACAAGAGTTGGTGTTCTTTCCAGGCTCCAACACATGATCAATCCTGGAACACCAAGGGCAAGGCTTTTTAAGGCCAAAGTACTTGGCAAATCTGGTTATCATATAAGTGAATAAAGAGTTGAGGAGTAGGAGAAAGATCAAAATCCATTCAAGAACTGCATACACTAGAATTACAGTGAGTTTGTGTGTGTTTCTTTGTAGCATGGTTGCAAACTTGTTGCCTGCCATGGTTTCCTGCTCTTGTCTTTTGTTACACTCAGTGGCGAGAGAGAGAGAGAGACGTTAAAAAAGGGAGGGGATGAAGAATGTTTCTGTTGATCAGACACGGCAACAAAGGCTGAGCTGTGCAGAGAAGAGAAGCAATGATGCTTTTTCAGAATGATTTATTTTTTGCTTATAGTAACAGTGATGAATTGTAAAGCTAATAATAGCATAGGTCACGTTTATGGCACTCAACTCTTGGATAAAATCTTGCCATATATTTTTTATAATCTACCAAAACAATCATTTTAATTTATCACAATTGTTTTTAAAAAATCTTGACATCAAATCTCAGACTCATGAATCTCTTGCATTACATTTGTATATTAACTAGATAAGCTCACACGTTATGCTAAGGTCGGCTAAAGTTTTTTTTCAAATGCAAAAAAAGATATAAGGCGAGTGCTCATAAAAAAGCAAAAACAATTTGATATACATTTAATAATTTGATTGGGTTTAATAATTTTAGTTAATTTAAATAATACAAATTAAAAAATATAACAATAATAAATAAACTAACAATATAAAAAGAAAAAAATAAAGAACTCGAGCTTATTTAGATTAGCATGTGAAATGTATATCAAAAGATAAATCGATAACAACGCAAGTATGATATGAATCATAATTATAAGATCTGATTTAACCCAAAACTCAGTTTAAAACTTGGGTTGTGAGTTGGGTTTTCAAATTATGGTTCGATGAGTTCATTTGAATTTATTGAGTTTTTTTTAATAAAATAATGTTATTTTAAATAAAAATAAAAAAAAATTATTGGACGGATCTAACCTGAGTCATTGATTAACTTTTCGAGTTATTTAAATTTTATTTTTTCATGTTGTTCAAAAATAAATTCTGCTAAGATCAAACTCTAAATCAGTGAGTGGGCCATCAAGCCAGATTGGATTTGACAATTATGATATAGACTCACATAATTACTTCAGTATTAACCCTAATATCTATATAAACCAGGAAGGTAACGTGTACAAATACATTCTTCATTTTTGGCATAATCATGTAAATCGCATTTTCAGAAAGTATAAATTAGGATAAACAAACACTTGTAAATTGGCCATGGGGGGCCCACTTGAATTGATTTTGATTACACCATGCGGAAGGTGTGGCCCACATTCCTCCTCATGAATTGAGCTGGTGGGCCACAGTTTTTGTAAATGGATTGGCCCACCTGCTACGACGCAGTTAGACAGACGCTCTCTCTAGCATTTGATATTATTATTATTATTATTATTATTATTATTATTTTAGTAATTGAATATTTTATTGTATTTTAAATGTGAATGGAAAACTGGGCAAACAACACTGAGAATTCAACCCGCATAGCTTTTTTTCTTTAGTGTTTAACCAAATGATTTGAGATTAAATTTATTTTATATATAAAAATTAAAATAATGCTATTTCCTAAGAAATTTTTTTTAAAAAAAATCCATCATTGGAATTTGGATCCCACATTAATATTACAATTCACTAAGAATATCTTTAAAATTATTCATATTGTTTTTTGGGTTAAATATCATTTCTTATACATAAATTATAAGATTGACAAAAAGAAAGGCATCTCTCATTCTATGTTATATCTTTTCCAAAATAAAAATAAAAATAAACTGAAATTGCAACTAAATTTAACCTCAAAAAACCTCAACATCAAACAACTTCACAATTTTGCATGTAGATAAGCTTGCCATGTTTTCATAAGCATGCATGAGATTCTCTGCTGTGATGTCAACTATAACTGGGATGTTCTAGTTACAACTTCAAAATCAATGAACATTTCAGGTTCATGCACTCTACAGAAAGTGGGAAAAAAAAGAGAGAAGAAAAACTTGGGATACTATTTTTAAGTAAAAGTGAAAGGAGGAATCGGAATGATGAAACATTGGTGTCAAACAGTGGCAGACATCATGGGAGGAAAGAAAAAGGGAGTGGAAAAAGAGAGGGGGAGTGGATCAAATTAGGGCATTATGATGGTGACCAAAGAGCCTCTGTGTGAATAAAGCTGTATTTGGTATGGTAGGATCTGGCCCCTCTCTTTCCTTGCTTTTGCTTTTTGGTGCCTTTGTTTTCCTTTACTTTTTGAAAAGTTGATTCCTGGAATTAAGTAGCATAAGCACTGTTAATCAAGGAATCTAATCACACTTGACCTTGAAGATTTCTTTTCTTTTTCTTGTGTTCACAAACCTTATTGCACCAGGTCCAGAAGTCGATTAGTGCAGAGAGATTATTATTATTAACAAGGGGGAAGGGTCCTGTATGTGTTTTTGCCATTTCTTGAAGGAATTTAGGTCCAGTGATGGACCTCTTGTACCCTGCTTAGTGGTGCCTTGATTTACCCCTTATGGGATATGGATGAAGATCAGCTGTTGTCATGTGAATTTGTGATGTAATTAATCAAGTAGGCCCGTAAGATGATTAAGGTCCAATGGTGATCCTCTACCTAACTTCAATCCATTTGGATCTTGCAAGGTACTGGCATGCGGGATGTTCATAGTTTGCTTGGCATTTAGAACTTGAATGCACCAGATCTGCAGCAGTTCAGTTTTTGCAGCAGTATAGTTTTTGCTGCTTTCACAATAGAGCTTCTTGTATGTTTATACGAATTTGATTGTCAAGTTTGCATGCTCGAATCCTAGCACTTTGATGTTGCATGAGCTTCATTGTTCATACAGGAAACAGGTTCCAAAGTCCTTTTTCAAGCTTTCGTCTAGATGATATATGGTAAAGAAGTTGATTATTATTCATGATATGAAATTTTAGGTGGTGAGAAAGAAATTTCAATACAAGGTATCCACGAATGCTTAAAAACTCTATAAAAATTAACTTAATCTTGTCTGTTTAAAGGGTAAGTAGAGGAGCAATTCAGGAATCAAACCACTTGTAATTGAAAATAAAACCCTCTTATAGGGATACATTGTGTAATTAACACATAAAATAAATAAAAAACTAAGTAACACAGAATGAATTTTTTTTAATAAAATAACACAGTTTGATAATAAGTCCAACATTTTAATAATATCACATTTTAATTAGAACCATAATATTTTTTTAAATATTATTGTTATGAACCATGATATTAATTATAATTTTATAATAATTTTGAAATATAATAATATTGCACTTCAGAACCGCGATATGATTATAATTAATATCACAATTTATAAGTATTTTTTCAATGACTTTCACAAGGACCAAATAAATACAAACAAAATAAATTTTGGAACCTAAACATAAATTTCTCAAATAATAAGTACCAAATATATAAAAATTTAAAACTTCAAGGATGTAACTAGAGTTTTCCACACCTCTTGAACAATAAAAATAAAATGCCGACTTTTAAAAAAAAATTCTTTTTTTAATTTTAATAAAGCTTATTTCGGGTAAATGTTGCTTTTCAGAATAATTTTTTATTGAAAATATATTAAAATATTTTTTTATTTTTTAAAATTTATTTTTAATATTAAAACATTAAAACAATCTAAAAATACTTAAAAAAATTAATTTAAAAAAACTCAAAATTAAGAAACTTACTAACAAAACCAACGAAAAGTCGTGGGACCTTTTTGATACCTATACATGCATTTTTGTTTTTTATTACTCGGGGGAGTCTCGAAACCAAGACTCGTCGCCTTGGATGCTTACACGCAAGTTCATGTCATGAGAGATCAATGGTGTACCTCTGACATAACTTCAATATAGAAAGAGATTGAAAGGATAACTAATTTCTTGCTGCAGTAACATTGGACAACTGATTAAGAACAATTTAAGTAGCTCAGTACTTTATGTTAGTAACAATTCAAGTATCTCTAGCATTATTCGTATCATATTAGGCAGAGGCCATACATATTTTTCCATGTTAGCATGCACTGCTTTTACAGATTAAGACCAACTTTGTCTTTGAATTCTCATAGATCACTCATATGAAATATGAAAAGTTAAGCACAGCTTAGACATGATAAAAACAAGGCACAGTTAGAACAAGACAGCCTTCTACATTGCAATAGCACCCGTCACTTTCTGGTGACAAGGGTTAGCCTGCAACTATTTAAGCCTACATGTAGATATCTACAGTATATGTGTCTGAGTACTTGTCAACCTGTATCTGCGTCGTTATTGTCTTCTTGGCTATCTACTTCTTCAACTGGTTTTTGATTCATCATAAACCTCCAACTATCTCCTTCCTGTATTTCCCACTGTTTCTTCAGCTCATGGATAGTTTTGGATGCTGCATTGGCAATGGCTGGGTTTTTATCTTCTGCCAGTCTCTGCGAGGAGAATGGTAAGTGAAAATTAATGCCATTAAGAAAAGAATTAGCTTTTTTTTTAAAGAAAATTGAAGTACCTGTAAGGCTCCCATGCCTGCATTTCCAAGAGTCCACATGGATGGGGCTGCTGCCAACGCATTGGCCAGTGCTTGTCTGCACCACAAAATTAATTGAACTATAAACGAGAAAAGGGAAGCAAGAAGATGCAGGAATGATAATTGTTATGGAAGTTATTGGTCTCAAAGTCTTAGAGGTTTTCAATGTTGATGCTCTGTCAACAGTGTCCACTCCCTTCAAAATTCTGTGAAGCATGATCGGTAACCCAGGGCTCTCAATATATGTATAACTAATACCTATTATAACTGTTGCTTATGACATTAAGGAACACAGATAAATGTTTAGAACACTGTAACGGTGTCCACGGGAAGATGCAAGTAGAACATTCTTATGCGCTGAGGTCATAAATTAGTCCAGTAAGACAAGTAACTAGGGTTACATTACTGAAAATGATCACACAGCAATTGCAACTACTGACAGTGATCAAACATTTCAAAGCTTACAGGCAAAGATGAAATCGTTGAGAACTATATTAGTAAAAGAATCCAAGTGTCGGGAATTCATAAAATAAAGGAGGGTAATAAATTCCTCTTCTAGAGAAAAACACAAACTTCTTCGTATAAAATGTAGTTGGAGAGTAGGAAAAAAGTGTATTTATTGGGTTGTTGCATCTCAAGAAGCTTACCTTGTGTTGACATCTGGAGAATTTGAACATTCTGCCAATAACGATACACTGCCCTTACCATCCATTGCATCAAGATCTATAAGAGTTGTAACCAACAACTCGAGCTGCTCCAGACAGGAAAAAACATGTGAATAAGAACACATTGAAACCAGAATCATATTTATTGCCTCATCATAAAGAAACATCAGTGCAGTTTCAGACCTCTTCAGGATCTGTATAGTCAATTCCATCAGCTTCAGAGAGCGCAGATGCCATACTCCAGTAAGCTTCCTGTTTATTATCAGATGAAATGATATTAGATTTACAATTACTGAAACAATTGACGAGGATTGTTGCATCAAAATAATAAGATGACAATTAAAAAGGACCTGAATAGCAGTAATGCGATCTGTTGATACTTCTCCAGGGAAGAAGTCCAGTGTCCTACCATTTTTCTCAAGCATTATATTTCCCAGTATGCCATTAGCAGTTAGTGAACCTTCCTCCTTACGCAGCGGGCTGATAGCCAAAAGCACGTCAGGAAATAGCGATTCAGGGATGAGTGGTTTTGTATAATGATGGGAAAGATGGAAATCAATATACAAAGGAGACAAGCCATCAACAAAAGAACTCACAATTTGTACATCTTGCTCACCATCAATTCATGGATATTTTTGACAAACTGTGACCACACAGATAAATTCATCATTCTTTCCAAAGGGCACAGGATAATAAAATCTTACACTCAGTTATATTTGGATAGTTACATTAACTACAAAAACAAAGCAAGTAATGTGGTGCTGGGCATGAAAAACTATGATGATGAGATAATCTTACAAGTTATCTCACAACCTTATCTGCAAAACATCAGTACTACGTATTAAAAAAGAATTGGCAGTCAGCTCACCTCCAACGCCATTAGAGCATCTTCCATTGCACGTTGCTTGGCGCGGAAGTCAGCAAGGCGCAAATCAGCCTGGAAAAGTGTCCAAAGATTCCATCAAGGAGAAACATATCAGATATGCATCACTAGGAAAGATGCATTTATACTTTTAGTGTTGCATTCATTGTATAAAGAATAAATGAAGTCACTGAAGTAGAACAGGAGGCAGGTACCTCCAAGGCTCCATCACTCCAATGCTTGTCAGCAGCAGTTTTCAATTTGGTTTGAGCTCTGTCCTTTATGATCTGCAGCAAAGTAAAGTATTCAAACAAATATTTAGACCCAAGAGAAAGAAATATCATTTGTCTTTCAGAAATCCAGAAATTTAACTTCTAGATTGACATACAGTAGCAATGTGATGAAGACGCTCAGCTTTTTCCTTCACATCACGGTCAATTTTCTCAGTGTCCTCTCTTGCTCGAGCTGCAAGGTAGAAGATCAACACATGAAACAGTAGAATCTGGGGAATCTTAAATAAGAGACTTTAAAGTCATCACACAGAAAGTATATGATTTCATTGTTGCTTCGTATCACATTTATTCAACCCCCACCTAAAATATGAAAAGAAAGAAAAAAGCCATTGCCTTAAAATATGATAAAAAGGAACCATCTGAAAATACAAAAAGTAAAGCTATTGCCATGAACAAAGATAAACATAAATGCAATATAATGGATTTGTCTACATGTTCAATGGTATGAAATTAATTGATCTGATCTAGTTTTCAACATTGACAAAGCATGGCATTTTTAGTGGTGGTATGAAATTGATTGGTTAATAGTTTTTGAGAAATGTTGGCCAGAAAGATCAGAGAATTTACCATCGAGTTTAAGAAACCCAGACCCAAGAATCGCAACACCTTTACGTGCACGAGCATCCAGCCTTGATATCCCACTGAAGAAAATAAGAAAATAATGAGCAAAGGTCTATAAAACTAATTAAGGACATGAAATCAAAACATTTGCATCAGAATGAACAGCTTTAAAACTGTCCATCCAATACTTTAAACATAACTAAATTGAAACATTTCAGCACATCATATTTTCTCTCAGAAAAACTTAAGTTATAGCTCATTTTGTTTAGTTTGCCCAGAAGTTTCCCACAATATGCATTCATTGTCAATCATCAAAACCAGGAAGTATTCCAACTCTACAAGCAAAGTTTCCCATGAAATGGCGCTCATATATATGGTACAGTATGTTACCGTGAAAGTAAAATAATGTCGTTGCGAGCCCTTTCATTTACAAACTTGGCATCATTATATACAAATCTACATGCTTCAGCTAAAGCATGACATGAGTGAATAGTTCTCCCAGACATGAGTTGATGCTCATCTTCCTTTTCTCCAACTTGTGCCCTGATACCCAACAATTTATTTGTACTGTAAATTCAAAGTTGCAATAATCCAAAGGCTAAATAGATTCAAATAGAAAAATAATAGGGCGATCTATTACACTCAAATTACACAAAACTGGAAAGTTGATCCAAAGAACAAAAGAAACACTGACAAGTGACCCTGGTTTGCTAACTTAACAAAGAGAATTTTCTTTCAGAGTGATAGAACATGTGGAACATGAATCAGGAAAAAGATACGGCCGAGCTACAATACGAAATTCCTTTTAAAGGAAGTGCAGTGAAATCATGTATTCTTCAGCATTTATCTTTTTGATGACTGGTAAGATCAAACCTGCGATGTACATCAGACCATGCTGACAATACAATATCTTCACATAAACATTGACATAAATAATCAGATTCCGCAAGCCTAGATGCTAAGATTTGTACTTCTAACACCGACATTCCATGTTAGAAGCATGGGTTGTTATTCACCTTAAATCATACGAAATATGCATTGTAAGAGCTACTGATTAGCACTGTAAGCAACGTTGCAAGGAGGATTAAATTACTTAGTGCCACAGTGAAATTGAAGCCATTAACCGAAATGATAATGGCAGAAAGACAAAGTCCAATGATAAAAGTAAGGATGTCTATGACATGTCTGGTAGATTTCAAGTGGTGAAACACAAGTAATTATGTAATCAGACCTGGATGAATCAGAACTGTCACTGTATGGTCTAGTACATTCTTTTTCTTCAGTTCTATGAGTTCTTGTTGACTGGCATAATGTGGAAGATCTGCGAGAGATGATGAGACTAACTGGTTTTCCATGTATGCCCTGCAAACTCTCACCAGAGAAGGCCAATTTTGCTGTCAAGAGATGCTTACTGCTCAGTTGTTGAAGCTCAATTCCTTGATGAGTAGGGTGTAGTTTATTTTTTTGGAATGACTTGGAAAAGGAACATATGATTCCATGAGATGTAGAGGTAAGTTTCCTTTGAGTCACAAAAGGGCTGCTCGAAACCTTGCTTGCATTAAGTGCCATGGGAAAGATCAAGACAAGAATAAAATGATACCAGCCAGAATTTCCCTCACAACAGCTCAATGCTTAAGTGAGAACAAGAACACTATTAGAACAATCTTAAAAAGGGATTATTCTTCATAACTGTCAAAATTCATATCAAATAGATGTGAATCATGAGATATCAAAACATTATGATCCCCGTCATTTCAAATTGCTTAATAGACACATGGTCAAAATCATGAACATACAAAACAATGAATTCAGTCTGCATCGATCCAACAAATCATATGTGTTTATGATCTGATAGATAATAAAAATGCAATTTCCAGCACAAAATTTAAATCAATGGACATGTCTGGGCGAATGTCTTCTCCACATTTTACCAACAGGATTACCAAATGCATTATTAAAATCTTAAAACATTCAAAGTGTCAAATGATTGATACCTTGGATCTCCAAACATGAGTAATTGAACACATCTCACAAATCCCATAATCTCAAATCCATAACTTCTGAGGAACTACCACCTTTTATTTTGGTTCAACTTTAAGAACTGATTGTTCCTAAAACTTGGATTAAAAAGTTTAGGATATTACAGTAAACTTTTGCACCAGAACTAAGATTAGAAAGCCACAATTCAGTTCTCATCGTAGTTACACACATGCCATTCATCTTATTTTGCAACAAAGCTACTTGGTTAATTCATTTAGGCATGCAATTTTTTCTTTAGGAATGTAGCTTTACAATTTCTTACCAAGGGCTTTAAGTTCAGAGCTTGAAAAGCATTCCCAATCCCATAACATGAAACATGGTGACAAGTGATATCTTCAATTGTATAAACTTAAATGGCAAATTCCAGAGAAGAAATAAAAGAAACCCAGATGCTGAACAGTGTGAAACACTATTAAATAACATAAGCAAAAGGCAACTCAAAGCTGGAGTCTTGAAAGCAAGAAAAGTAAGAGAAACCGAGTGGAACTAACCTGAAGAGAGAGGGCAATGGCATGTATAGAGGGTGAGAAGTGAGAATGGAGAAGCTGGAGTGAAAGTTGGTTATAAATGGACTGTAGATGGAGTTAGAGAAAGCCTGGAAGCACAAATTGCATCCACAAGAAAAACCTGTGGTCCATAAAGGCCAACACTAGTAAACCATAATTTATTTATTTTGATGGTGGCTATGGGGACCTCAGGGGTTCCTATCCACTTCGAAGAGCGAGTAGTAGGTTACAATGGCAATAGTTTAATGGCGATGGTTTAGACTTGCCTTGTCACTCAACAGGGATCATTGATTTGGCCATGTTGGCATTTAGTACCATACCTGTTGATTTTACCACTTGGTTTTATTGCCTTGCTGATTACTATTCTGCCACATTACAACAATACCTATCCATTTTCAGATAAGATCAACACGCACGCCTGTCCTTCCCTAGAAAAATCTTATCAGTATTTGTATTTCACGAGATAGAAGAAACGAAAATAAAATATTAACACAAAACCGTGTCTAGTTATAAAAATATAAATAAAAACATAAAATAAATAAGTTTCTTCTATCTTAAAACCTTAAACAAACGTTACTATGGCAACCAAACGAAAAAAAAAATGGCACTCGGAGAATCTTCTTTAGAAAAAGGAGGCAATACAGAGAGGTAATTCAAAGTGGATGACTGCAAACTCAGCATGCTTCTCTCGCAATGGCAACCAAACGAAAAAACCAACTACCTTCATAACAGGAGGCATTTGAATTGAGCTTGGCAAGTTAGGGTTATGCTGTCTGGTCTTGATTCATTCCTTGGATTTGGGTTCTGTTAGAATAATAACGTGAACATCGCAGCAGCGCTAGAACACCACACTGAATAAGAAGCTTCATCAATAATTAAATTAATGGGATGAACCAATTTTGTTACATAATTCTCAGACATATCTGTTCTGGGAACACTCCACAAAACTATGGTGCCCACATGACATTTCTCTAGGCTCGACATGAACTGTCCATATTCAAACACAGAGACTATCAGGAAAAATGAAACCATCTACGTCAGCATAACCATCGACTTCATTAGCATTCTGCGTTTCCATGATCTGGATGCAAGTCGGTCCCAACCAAACAATTTGGGATGACCTCCAGCGACTTCTCTGGTTCTGTCGGCAGCTATGGTGCCGCTGAAAAGTATAAATATAAACAGAGACCAGAAGATGCCAAATTGCTTGTAGTTTTCTCATCTGATCCACCTTCATTTTAATTGCTTGCTTGAGTTTACAAGTCATGGATAGAAAAACCTGTGCTCTGGTAGTTGCTGCATTGCAATTGGAGAAAATGGATGTGGCAGGACAAGGGGGTTGTTTATTCATCTTCAACATCCCAGTTCATCTATCAGCCATGATCCATTGGGGTTTCTCTCAGAACCTCGTGTCTGTACATAATCGACATAATAACTAGGTTTTGAGTCTTAAGTGCTGTAAAAACCTCTCCTAATTGGTACCCTGGATCCACCACCCGAGGGAAAAACTTCCGTGAACATGAATGAACCTTTTCGATTTCAGTAGGCAGATTGGCTTGTCAAGCAATATGAAAAGATAGATCGACTTATTATGTGATATGAATTCAAGTGTGGCATACAATATGACAGAATATTATTTACGTTGCACTTTCATGAAGAAAAAAGAAGAAGAAAAAGGCTTTATCCTTCATCGTTCATCCATTTGCATATAAAATATTCCTTTCCTTCCTTTTTCCTATTTCTAAATTAAATAAAAAAAAAACATAATATTTCCTACCGTTGCCATATGCAAAATTTTACTGCCTTCAACGGAATAGCTTGTGGGACAAAACCACGAGTGTCCAATTATTTGCTACGAGAATAAAATACATTTCCAACACAGAAATTCCACCCATTTTAGGAGTAGTTTTCAGCTTTAAATTTAATTTGTGGGTGGCGAATGTCATCCTGGCTTTGGATCAATCTAATTTCCAAACTGCTTGACTGGGGATCATACCCAGCTGTTTTATAATCATCCAACGTCCTCTGCAGAACTGCCTGCAAGTAGTCGAAACATCAAAAGAATTACCCAACCACAATTTACCCGCGATATGGCAAGTATTTCAAATGGGAACTCTTTTTCCATGCATGAGGGACATAACATACAAACATGGTATAAATCACATATCAGCAAGAGACATACCTGCAAGCTTGATACTGCGAGCTCTGCTGCCTTTGCAAGATCATCTGGGTGTTTCTGGATTGCATGAAGAGAAAAAATGATACGCAATAAAACACTACATGGAAAAGGAAAATGACAGACTCAAAATTGGACAAGAACAAAGATATTACATTACTCCATCCAAGCAGGAGCGCAGTCATTAGATCCCCTGTTCCCTACAAGCACAAGAAGACACATACATTGATGAGCATCTTGTAAGGAATGCCAGCATAGTTCGCTAAATCGAATGAGAATTGCAAGAAACTCAACAACGTAAGGGTTAACATTTGCAAAAATCATATTTTATTATGGAGCATCTTAGGGCATTCTTGCAAAGAAAAAATGGTATTCAATTTCTTATGAGCACATTTATGCTAAAGAGTCAAAGACTTCTTTCTCGATAATTCAAAATATTCCAACCAGAAGGGCAAAAAAGGTGGATTTAAATCACAGCTTAAGGTTTGATACGATATGGGTTAAGATGCAATGTTTGAATTCCAAAGTCCAAACTAGTTATGGCTTACATCTGTCCTGATCGATTAAGTTTCACAACAGAGTTAGCTTCACTAAAGAAGCCTTCTTATTTTTTGTGGATAGAACTATATTACCAAATCTTGATCTCTGTTATTGCTCTTTTAACCTTTGTTTTAAAAAAGTTATGAAGTCTTTATTTAGTGAAGAAGAGAATGCATCTCATCTTCCTAATGTTCTACATGAAATTACAAGAATACAAAATTTTGACATATGAATATCAAACCCCACAAAAAATAAGACAATTCACAATAGCATCAACTCAGTTGCACTTCGTCTACTTCAGAGATCCCAGGGAATTATGACCGTAAATGCAATGTGGTTACGAATAAAACATGAATTATATTAATCAGTGATTGTTTAAATTGAGTTTAAAAGCTTTGCATTTGCTTTCAGCTGAGATTTGAAAACAAAGGAAGAAATAGCTCTGATTTGGAGTATCCAAGGCAGGGGATGTTAGGCAATAAAGCAGCTAAAATATAAGGATTAAGCTTGCACTGAGACATATCAAGGACTAATCAAGCATTAATCCCAACACACAGCACTCACAGATAGGTAGTTTGCACTTTATGGAGTTAGTTTGCACTAAAGAAACTTAATGTTTAAGAGTGTCTATCATTTACCTTGAATGTGGTTGCACATCTTACCACGCTTCCAATATTCATCTATGCAATTAAGGCAACAGGAAAGAAGAAAAGAAGAAAAAAGCAGCATGAAAAATGAATTCCAGCAATCTAATGATAGCAACTCACTTGGCCATCTTGCCCCTGAGGGCTAGACAAAGCTTGCTGATTTCTTTTACAATTTTAATCATGCACTGTATATTTCCAAAATTGATTACTGTACTTTCATTTTTATTTCATTAAGATGCTACAATTCCATCATGAAATTACCAAATGTAATAATGTCTCAAACTCTCAGAGAAATGCAAAACAATCACCAAAATAGTAAGAAGAGAAAGCTAACTTTCACTTAACTAACAAGACAATGTTCTAATAGTGTTGACTAGCAAGCTAATAACATACAGATGATCTGACGCGATCCTTCACAAAAATAACACTAGAAAATATTTAGCACAAGCAAACCTAGATAATACTACTTAAAAGTTGAAGCTGAAAATAGGATAAAAATGCCAAATACTAACATGAAAAAGGTTGTGCTTCAAGCATATAACACTAGAAAATATTTAGTACCATGCACAAGCAACCCTAGATAATACTACTTAAAAGTTGAAGCTGAAAAAAGGATAAAAATGCCAAATACTAACATGAAAAAGGTTGTGCTTCAAGCACATTGTGTTAAATTAAAATAATAAATCATTACCAAAAAAGTGTTTGTGTTTGGTTCATTACAAGTCAAAATATCAAATAAGCTCACAATTAAAGAATTCTTACTGTAAAATATGCAGGAATTTTGGGTATCACAATCTTGAATTGATCAGGAGACTGGCCCTATAAAAAAACCACCGGCAGAAGCATTACAACTGTGAACAGAAACCTTATTTGTAATTCTAAATGCTGCAAAATACCAGGGGAAGAATAACATTTAAGAAATATTGGGAATTACACAAGCATACATCAAGCCCCAAAGTTTCACTATTGAACTAGAAAATTTCCGTTGCACAAATATACACACAATTTTCAACTGGTGATGCATGTTTTGCTGACAATAATATTGAGTATACTGGATAGAAGCAATGCTCTAAAACAGCCAAGAACCAAAATGACCTAAAGCTGAAAAACACAAAGGATTGGTGCCAAATTCAAGATAGCTATCAAAAAATTGACTGATGCCAAGTTTTAAGAGAGACCAATAAGAAGAAATTAGAACTTTCCTCTATAAAGATATAATTGTATATCATCTTGGCTTATTCAACCACCTTGTGCAATAAGCATCATGAAAATATCTGAACACACAATTCAGCATATCGATCAACGTGGTTATTTTCTTGGCCATGAATGAAATGGTATGTGTTGGTTACAATCAAAAGGCATGTAAAATGACAGGAAATTGTCGCCTCAGTGTATGTCTCCTAAACTTGTTGGATACAATTGAATATGCATGCATCGCTTGAAAAACATAGAAAACTTGAATATAAAAATTACATGAATGGGATTAAATTAAGGCAAGGAGGTGGAAAGTGGAAGGATTAGGGCTTGTTTGGGATTGTGGTAGCGATAGCGTTAGCGGTAGCGGTTCAAAAGGCTTTTCACTTAGAAATGCATCAAAATGAAATTTTTTTCATTTTTTAAAAATTATTTTTGACATCAGCACATCAAAACGATCTGAAAACATAAAAAAAAAATTCATTTTAAGCAAAAAAAAAATTCAAATTTTTTGGGAACACAGTGCGAACATGCTCTTAGATAAATATCATTTGGATCTAGGAATGGCAACGGATCAGATTGGAGTCGGATTTTGCTCCGCCCGACTCCGATCTGGAACATCCGCACCCATCACCATCACCAGACTTTAACTCCAACCCAATCAGATAGGGTTGAGTAGAGGAAATTTTCCACCCTAGAGTGACCGGAACCTTTTTTTTAATCAAAATTTCAAAGATAAAATCTATGGATCATAAAACCATCAAATATAGTTTAAACTTCAAATCTGTGTGTAAAATCATTAAAATACTCTATAAACAAAAAAATTGCATTCCATGCTTCACATTGAAAATTAAAATGTTTTACTAAAAATCTATACATATTTTTAAAAAATAGTAAACAAATTGGGGGGGCCAAGTCGAGGCCTCGGTCAAGTGATGCACTTACCCACACCTAACTCTGACTCCAACTCCAGTCAAACTGGGTTGGATTTTATCCAACTCCATTTGACCTTGATCAAACTGGAAAAAAAATCCAATCCAATCTGATTAAGTAACACCAGATATCCGATAGATCGGGAGAAATTGCCATGCCTCTTTGAATCTATGTCATCAAAGATGTGACTTTACACCAACTGTGAAGATATAGCAACCTTCCCTTTATATCTGATATTGGTTTTCATTTGTGTGTGTCAAATAAGATATTAGTGATACTAGAAACTGAAGTGTTTATGCCAAAAAAAAGAAGAAGTTGACTCATCCAATTAAGCATTTTAGGGAACCACGGAGAAGTACACACAAAAAAAAAAGCAGTTGTTTTCATCAATTCATGACATATATATCCAAAAAATAGCATCTAAATAACAGCATGTGATGGCATGAAATGTGATGCTTCTACACTATCACAAGTCCTTGGATTCTGGAGAAATGAAACTGGAACCAAAATCGAAATGTAAACCCTTGACATATTACATCACATATCATGGTGCCCACCTTTTCCTTTTCATGACTGCCAATAAGAAGAAGGTGACCATCTATATTGATGCTTGTTATCACAACCTGTGAATCATCAAAATTCATGCATTACACCATATTGTTAAAGCAATAGCAACATCAAACAACATTACATGCATTTTATAACCATTTTGTTTATATAAATGCGTACACAAGGCAGTTAAAGACCATGTGGTTGATTTTTGCAACAAAAGATCTTTTCTAAGATAACCCTTTTTTCCTACAAAAAATCCTATGTTTGTAGATAAGTGAGGCAATTGACAAGAAATTGCAATCTCAATGAAAAATCTAACTTAGGATGACAATCATGCCATGAAAATGAGAAATATTGCATACAAATCATAAATCTTGTGTTATCAAGCTACCCAATAATTGGACATACAATTCACCGAAACAGGAATCCAAGGAGAGTTCCAATTTCACAATCCATTGAAGATGAATAGGTTTCAAAATAAGATCAAGATACAGTAGTTTAGCAAAACCTTTGCAGGTCCAGCAGCATGAAGCTTGTTACAAGCTTCCCGGCCATCATGTTCAGATACAATCCTGTATAGAGAATCTCATCAGAAGGCAAAAGATTGAACGAAAGAAGAAGCTATAACAAAGAGAAACAACATACTAGCCATTCCCTATTATTGCAAGACCCAGATAAAAACTTGTCAATTATCAAAAGTTTCATATTGAATAAAGATGAAACCTAGGCAGAATGAAGATATTGAAAATCTTATCTTCGTGAGGTAAAACCAGTTGATATGCAGATATCAAGTCAATTTGCATGGTTGAAGTCATTGTACATATTAACTACTTATGAAGCATGTTCCTCCAAGAGATACAAAGCATGCTACTTTTAATTTCTCATCCATAAAGAGTAGGGATTGCACATGTCCACAACTAAAGCTTCCTACCATAGTCAATAGCACAAGCAAGGTCATTCTCATATGTTACAATCTTATATGAACTACTACATCTTTTGAGAAATTCACCCCTCAAAAGGTGAAACCCTGCAAGAAAGTAGAATAAAAGCACTAATATATGGGAGCCAGAAAACGAAGAGGTGCAACATAAAAGTTTTAGCAATATTCAATTGAAGGATACATGAACAGAATGCCTAGATGTAAGTAGCTTGAACTAATAAGAATAACGCCCCCATCACAAATTAGAGTTTTTAAAGACTGCAAAATGGATGAATGAATCTGAGTCCTGGTGCCTTATTAAGATGTGAAGCCCCTTTTATGATTGAAATCTTTAGATTTCATCATATTTAAGGACTTGGGACTTTGGAGTTGGCTGTGTATAAATTTTAGAAGCTTCTGGAAATGTTTTAGTTAAGAAACCATGTGAGGTTTAACTGCTAAAATTTCCAAATGTAGACAGGATAATTGTAATTCCATTATCTCACATTTAACATATACCAGTCATGGACTAATTTGTTATATATTCCCTAGTCTCAGTTTCACAGATTGTTCAACATAAAACTAGGAATGCTAGTAAGAAATTCACAGAATCATATAGAATCAAAATTTTCACTTCACCATTCTATTGTATGTCATCGACAAATACCTGAATCCAGTCAATTGTTCTGCTTCAAATTGGTTAGGGGTCAGCATTGAAGCCACTGGAACAACCTGCAACATGAAGGTCACCCACTTTGTCACCATTACATCAACTTTATCACTTACCTTCGCATCAAAAATTTATTAAGCAAATCAAACCATTATCTAGATCAAATGAAGAATTATTTTCTCCTCAACTTGTTTAATCAAAATGATCCACCCAACTCAATTGAGGGTAAAGTTTTGCATATTGCTTCCACATAACCCAGAGATTTCAAACTTTGCCCAAGATTCTAGTATAGAATAAAACATAGGCATGCCAACAGGTGTAACACTTGGACTGCTCACCTTCTCACGATATACTTCAACCAACTCTGGCGGAACATAAAGCTTCCCTTCATCACCCAGAACAGGATCACAAACTAAAAAGAAAAATAACATCATGGACAGACATTCTATATTTCATTTGAATAAAGAAGACAAAAAATGGAAAATATGTATGGTGTAACAATGACCTCCTTTCTATTTTTACAGCAGAGCTAAAGTGAAAAACACAGAGTAGGGAATCTATCTGTATAGACAAGACAGGACTTTATTAGAGGCCTTACTAGCACTACAAATACCAGCTTGAAGTCCACAAAGTTCATTGGACCAGTTTCTTTTAAACTTACCATGGATAGAAAAGAAATTATAGCCATTACAACTCTTCTGTTGATATTATGACTGGCTTTAGTTTCACCATGATCACTCACATGCAGACAAGGATCTATATATAGACAAAGTTGTTAACAAATACAACAATATTTCTGGCCAATTCAAAGGTATCTTCACTCAGCTTTACTAGTCATGGATATGCATATCACATAACCTTTGAGCTCACATGCACATGTGGTATAAAGATGATGATTCTTTAAAACAAACAGGTAAGTTGTCTAATGAACATAGTAAGAAGCACACACTGTAGTCAAAGTCAATTCAGGTAGTTGAAAATCCGCGGGTTTATTCTGGAGGTAGGAGGAAGCAAAGAGCAAACATGCTGGAATAATCCACTCACCATATGTAAGTTTTGGATTTATAGAACGAAGCTTCTTGACAACTTCCAATACGGTGTTCAAGAATGAAACAGAACCAATATAGCCTGCAAAATAACAGCAAAAACTAATCCAAATAAATAGAAGAAGAATTTTCTCATTAATTAAATAAATAAAATAACACAGCAATTCATTTGGCATGCCTGTTAATAAATGAGTATAATACAGCAAGTCATTTGCTTTGAGGCCTTCCATTAGCTCCCATAGTTGCTGTCCATTTAAAACTTGTCCTTTAAAGGTTGGATATCCTGTTCAATTTTCAGATCCATTAAACATTAACTGACCTGTAATTTGGCTAGGGGACCATGCCTGAATTATACAGATTGACAAGCATCGCACCGTATATCTGAGACTGATTGAGTGAAGTAGTATAAGCAGCTTGCCTGTGTGATTTGAGAACTGTACTGAATTGACTGGATCAACATCATAGCCCAATAGTTGGAGAGGAAAGACAGCTGATTTATTTCCAACATATCCCTAAATGGAAATAGACAATACAAATGTTAATATGGGAATAGAATCTACCAAATCTAAAATCATGCCAACAGTGCACATTAAGAATGCATTTGAAAACTACAGACACCATGGCATGTATAACTACCTGGATGAACAACATGATATCCCTGACCTACATAAGCCATAGGAACCACTACATTGTAACCTCAATGGAATGATACATTAGGTTCTATATGATAGATTCAGCTTGAACATATATCAGGAACGTTTGGACTGTACTCAGACATGCGAACTAAAAGTATAATGTCCAACCCTCCCACTAAGATTGCCTTTTCATCTGTTTGCAAAATATGTTCTTTCATAAAGAACATCACTAGACAATAAGGCACTATATATCCCTTTTTGTCCATGGATTACGATGATTAAACTTAATCTTGACATGATTAAGATGAACTG
>Ga0307507_10002919_pt1 | contig 34409 bp, 11 predicted proteins | sample 7_EM_MG_FD_207223 | JGI IMG/M metagenome (GOLD analysis project Ga0307507, IMG submission 207223) | Populus trichocarpa ectomycorrhiza microbial communities from riparian zone in the Pacific Northwest, United States - 7_EM | ecosystem: Host-associated > Plants > Roots > Unclassified | place...
ACTTTATATATCTAAATGGCGGGAGACTATATTCTAGAGAGTTATTACTTCTAACCTAACAAAGACTCGTTTAGAGTGCCTTTAATTACTCTTTAATAAACTCTAGAAAATCTAATATAGCCTTACTAAAACTTACTAAAATGAGAATAGCCTAAGGGACTAGGTTATCTTAGCATGCCGTAGCGTTCCTAAGTGTAACTTGGCGCTATATAAACCTACGGATATGTTTAAAGGAGTATGTGCTGAGCTATGCTCTGCCGTAGGTACTATAATGCGAACACAAGAATCTTAATAGTTCTATACCGAAAACCCTACCTAACTAAGTATTTCTAACCAACATGATTATAACTGGACTGATTAAATATATAGTGGCCGTGGTAGGGAATATAGAAGAGGGTATAATTAACGTTAACTATAAGGCAACTGTGGAGGTCCTGGTGGAGGTTCATTTTAAAGTAATTGCTAGAAGAAGTGCTACGTTTATAAGAAGCCAAATTGCTAGTTAACTAGATACTCCCTTGATAAGCAAAAAGAGGTATATAACAAGTTCCGTTAAAGTATAAGAAACGTTAGAAATTGTAAGGTTACTACGGCCTACTTCTAAAGCTTCCTGGTTTAATATGAAGGCGTAGAAGACCTTAAGGGTGAGGTTAATAAGACCGAACAGCTCCTTATAGATATGGAAATTGAGGACTACTCACCTGACCAATACTTTACTGAGTATAGTAAGGTAAATGGCACACAAACCGTCACTGTTCTTAATAACCAATCTATGCTCCATTTTATCACGAAGTTAGATATCTTTAACGAGCCAAAGGAGAGCTCTGCGTTTTCCTTTAATAATAGATACTTGGCGAACGTCTTCTATAGTATTATGCTGGATACTGGAGCCGCAGGAGTATCTATAGTAGGAGAACCTTAAGTTCGAGCCCTTTAGCAGCTTAATAGCTCTGTTTAGATTGACCATTTAACGGCAGGCCAACACACGATTTGTTTTGGCAAAGGTACTGTGATCTCTCTTGGCATAATTAGGGTTCAAACCCCCTTAGGGTATATTACTTTTCACGTTATTCCTATAAACACTCTGTTTCTATTTTGCATTAAAGATATAGATAAATTAGGCGTTAGGCTTGATAACCTTAAGAATATACTTGTTTAGGGAGACAATCAGGTGCCTGTTATACGCAAGTAGGGTTACCCCTAGTTGCTCCTTTATTAACTAGAAAAGAGTGTTACTTAGAGCCACTTAACTAAGTCGGAATTACGCCAACTACACTGTCGTTTTGGCCACCTATCCGTTTATTAATTACTTAGGGTTCTTCAGCAAGCAGGCTATAAAGTTAAGGTTAAGGCAATTAAGCATCTTATAAAATACTACTACTACTGCTAAATAAACCAGAGGTCCCCTGGCCGATTTAAGTTCACCCTTAAAGATAACTACAACTTTAACTTCTGTATTATTATTAACGTTATATATCTTAGTGGCAAGCCAGTACTCTAAGTTATTAACTTCTTAACCTCCTTCTAAGCCACATAATTCTTAAAGGATATGTCAGTTAGGAACGCATAGAATACCCTTTAGTTATACTAGATTAATATCTACCTAGAACCCCCTAATTAAATTATCTATAATATAGGAAAGAACTTCTTATCTATAGAGTTTTAACAATAGATAAAGGTAATGGCAATTAAGGTTAAGGAAGTCCCTATTAAGGCATATAATAGTATTAAAAAAGTGGAGCGATATTACGCGCTATTACGCCGCGTATATAAGATTATCTCTTTAAAACTAGAGGATGCTAGCGAAGAACTTACCTTATAAATAGCTATTAAAGCTATTAATAATTCTGCTAGCCTAGATGGACTTATACCTATATTACTAGTCTTTGGCGCCTACCCTTAAATAACTAGCAATTCTCTACTATCTCCCTCTATTGTGTAATAAGCTAAGGCTATTCGCAAGGCAATAAAGGAGGTATAACGTCTCTACGCCACACGCTAAGTTAATAACGTACTAGGAATAAGAAATGGCCTAAATACCTTAACTATGCTTAATCTGCCACTCTAGTCTAAGGTATATGTATAGTATAAAAAGGGAGGATAGTTAGGCCCATATTAACTTATTACAATTAATGGCCAGACTTGCACTATTTAGATGCCTTACGGACCCACTTAATTCCGTTTAACTGTTATTAAGCCTTACTATAAAGATAACAGTTCTGAGCCTTTGTAGGATACTATAGAAAATGCCCTAAAAGAGAGCTATAATTAATATACTTTAGAAGGCGACCATGATTCTAATATAATTATAGTAGATACGCCGCAACTATAATGCGGTAGAGGTCGCCTAAAGGGATTATAAAATTACCAACATCTTATTAATTTTAAAGAGCAATTTATTACCGCTATTAAGAATAAAGTTAAGCTGTTAATGGCCTTTATAATAGCCAAGGAGAAGGCTAACTTTAAACTTGTAAAATAGCTCTAAAAGGAAGGTTGTATTATAACTCTAGGAGCTCTTTTCTAAGCATCTAATAAGTAGGAGATTGATAGTCTTATTACAAGAGGAGTTTTTAAATTTAAGAAATATAACCCTACTAAGTTTAATAAAGTTTGCATCTTTAAATTAAGAATAGTTAATAAAATTAAGGGTAAAGCTACTAACGCCCTATTTAAGAAATTAAGGCTTGTTATCCAAGGTTACAATAATAATAGTAAGGAGGTAATTCTTATATAATCTCCTATAATTTAACAAGCTAGTTAGTGAGTTATTATTATACTAGCTCCCTCCTTAATAAAGAATGGAATGGCGGTTTATTTATAAGATATTACTTAGGCCTACACCCAATTAGAGACGCACCTTTAGCGCTTAATATTAGCATACCTTTTAGAGCAAATTCATTACTAATATCCCAAAGATATAATTATGGTTGTGCTTAAGCCATTATATAGAATTGCAGAGGTAGGAACCTATTAGTGGGCTACCTATAGCAAGTACCATAAAGAGAAGCTTTTAATAACTACTTCTATATTTAACCTATGCTTCCTGATTATAACTATAGAAACTCTATTCGGAATTGTCGGCATATAAACTAATAATATAATTATCTTGGGAGACGACCAATTCTTAGCTCTTAAAGAAGATGAGTTAATAAAGGTAAATCTTATAGTAAAGCCAAAGGAAAAGCTTAATTTAACAACACTATTACTCTTTAATGGATACACCCTCTCCCTAAATAAGGATTCTATTGCTTTACGCCAGAAGGGTTAAGGTAAAAAGATTGATATTATTAACACTAATTCTTTAAAGCAAGGATATATGGAGTAACGCGCTTATAGAGCTTATATTGCTTCTATCTGTTAACCTAAGGCTTTATTTAATCTCTCTATTGCTGCCCAACACTAGGAACTAACTAAGGATAATATTCTTACCCTAAATAAACGTCTTTCCTAGCAAATGAACTATCTCAATTAGGGACTACTCTATATGCCTATTAATCTTCCTACTATTAAGCTCTTTATATTTGTTAATAGATCGTTTATAAATAACAAAGATTTTAGCTCCTAGTTAGGATATAAGATTATTATCGCGAATAAATTTACTGGAGAGAATAACTTTATAATCTATAGCAATCTTATCTATTGGAGCTTAACTAAGAGTAAGTACATCACTTAAAGCGTTCTAGCGTTAGAGATATACGGAATGGTTAGCGGAGTTAATATAGCAATTACAATTGGAACTACCCTAAAGATAATTGTTGGGAATAAGGCAAATTGCCGCTATATGCGGCAAGTTGCCGTCACATAAGGCAAGTTGCCATTACGTGTTGTCGCGGCACTAGCGTGGTAAGGAACCTTAAGTTCCTTACCCTCCCCTATCTAGAATAACAACCTTTTCCATCACTATATCTACTTGAGTAGTATTGGTGATTTGCCCTGTGTTTCCAACACTAATTAGTAGTTGAATATACAGTCAACCACAGAGCAGCTAGGTTTTTAAATAGAAGAGACAGTCTCGTGCAGGGGTGCCATATGCGCTCATATAGAATAGATCCCGGCGATACTGTGCTACCTTAGACTTGCGGAAAACTAGTAACAGAAGTGTTACTAAGTACTAGGAGATACCAAGTTGCGTCTATTACGCAGAATAACCGCATTTACGAAGATTTGGTCGAGTACTTTAAGTCAGAAGTGTTACTGAACCTAGGGTCCTAAGTTAACGTCCAAAACGCGTTAAACGACGTCCAAAACGCGTCAAACAACATCTTAAATTGCCTACCTCTTAATAGCAAACCTACGAGATCCTACAAAACCGAAAATCCTACCTACCTTCAACGTACGATACCCCGTTAATTCTATACCTACTATAGCGTTAACCTACCCAAAGAAATATAAGGAAGATATTAACCTAAAGACATAGAACAAAGCCATAATTAACCTTGCAAACGCTAATAAACAAGACTTAAATGGATTTTTATTACACTATATAGCACATTACAAGGACAGTAAATATAACAATACCGCGCTATGGGAATGTATAAAGGAGAACTTTATTAGATGGACAAAGGAAACATAGGCCCCTGTAAATAAGGATATCATATAGGACTTCCGTAACTTCCTTTAGGAGAATAGAGTATTTGTCCCTAAGGACGGGGGTACTATTAGAGACAATATTTAGGAGTAGGTTATTGACGTAAAAGAAGAACACGAATGGACTCTATAAGAGATTAAGCACTAACTACGCACTATAAGGAAGCTTAACTTATAATGGAACCTAAGTAATACACCTCTAGAGATGAACCTACCTCTACCTTTAACTCCTCTGTATCCAATTTAACCTATAACCTTAACGTTAGATACTATACCCTAATAAAAGTAGGCACAGGATCCTATTGCTTCGCAATTTAATAACCTTTGGACTCTACCAACCAGACCTACGTCCCTACTATAGCCTATAATATAACCCCCACCTCCTCCATCTTAATCTTAAATTGGAGGCAGTTTAAAATTGCTTATAGAGCTTGCGAAGCTCTATTTGGATTAAGAGAAGAAGTTTGGCAGGGAATTATATAATGTTCTTAATTCGAAACTACGTATCTTCTATAACTATTGCTAGAAGGTGGGAATAGAGTCTAATTAATACCATAACACCTATTCCGTTATGCTTAAGGGCCAAGCTAGTACCTTCTATTATGATTATTTGGCAGGAAAAGGATACGATTTTAACCAAATAATATATAAAATAAGATGCCACTTTGAAACAGAGGAGAATAAGTAGTAGTATATATTAGAGTAGAGAGAGACTACCTTCCCAAGAATTATTGCTACAAACCTAGGTGCCTCTCAACTTAATTGTCTTTAAAAGCTCTTCAATTAACTCTAGATAATTTAGCGTGGTTTATCTAAATTATATTAAGAGGACTTTAGCCTACGCAATTAAGTTATTAGCGTATGCTAAGGTGTTAAAGAATATAACCTTGCTCTCTTTAACCCTGCAAGTACTTATAAAGGAGTATATGCTTAATTAAGATCCTCTATTAGCACCACCCTATGCTTTTAAAAAGTATAGCAATTTAACGCCTAACTTTAACCTACTTTAATCAACCCAGCTAACCAATATGATTATAACTGGACTAATTAAATATATGGTGGTTATAGTAGGGGATACGGTAGAGGGTATAATTAATATTAACTATAAAGTAATCGTGGAGGTCCTTATGGAGGTTCATTTTGCAACAATTAGTAGAAGAAATGCTATATTTATAAGAAGCCAAATTGCTGGTTAACTAGACACCCCCTTAATAGACAAAAGGAGGTATATAATAAGTTTCGCCAGAGCGCACAAAACGTTAAAAATTAAGAAGTTACTATAGCCTACTTCTAAAGCTTCCTGGTTTAATATAAAGGCGAAGAAGATCTTAAGGGTAAGGTTAATGAGGCTGAATAGCTTCTTATGGATATAGAAATTAAGGACTACTCTCCCAACTAATACTTTACTAAGTATAGTGAGGTAGATAGCATATAAACCGTCACTGTTCTTAATAACTAATCTACGCTCCATGCTATTACGAAGTTAGATATCTTTAATAAGCCAAAGGAGAGTTCCACATTCTCCTTTAATAATAGATACTTAGCAAACGTCTTCTATGGTATTATGCTAGATACTAAAGCCGCAGGAGTATCTATAGCAGGAGAACCTTAAGTTTAAGCTCTTTAGCAGCTTAATAGCTCTGTTTAGATTAACTAATTAACGGTAGGCCAATATACAATTCGTTTTAGTAAGGGTACTGTAATCTCTCTTAGCACAATTAAGGTCAAAACCCCCTTAGGGTATATTACTTTTTATATTATTCCCGTAAACACCCCATTTCTATTTTGCATTAAAGATATAGATAAATTAGGCGTTAAACTTAATAACCTTAAGAATATGCTCGTTTAGGGAGATAATTGGGTGCCTGTTATGCGCAAATAGGGTCACCCCTAGTTGCTCCTTTATTAACTAGAAAAGAGTATTGCTTAGAGCCACTTAACCAAGTTAGAGCTACATTAACTACACTGTTGTTTTGGCTACCCATCTATTTACTAATTACTTAGGGTTCTTTAGCGAGTAGGCCATAAAGTCAAGGTTAAGGCAATTAAGCATCTTATAAAGTACTACTATTACTGCTAAATAAACCAGAAGTCCCCTGGCCGATTTAAGTTTACCCTTAAAGATAACTATAACTTTAACTTCTGTATTATTATTAACGTTATATATCTTAGCGGCAAGCTAGTACTCTAAGTTATTAACTTCTTAACCTCCTTCTAAGCCGCATGTTTCTTAAAGGATATATTAGCCAGGAATACATAGGATACACTTTAATTATACTAGATTAATGTCTATCTAGGACCCCCTAATTAAATTATCTATAATGTAGGAAAGAACTTCTTATCTATAGAGTTTTAACAATAGATAAAGGCAATGGCAATTAAGGTTAAGGAAGTCCCTATTAAGGCACATAATAGTATTAAAAAAGTAGAGCGATATTACACGCCATTACGCCGCGTATATAAGATTATCTCTTTAAAACTAGAGGATGCTAGCAAAGAACTTACCTTGCAAATAGCTATTAAAGCCATTAACAATTCCGCTAGCCCGGATAGACTTATACCTATATTGCTAGTCTTTGGCGCCTACCCTTAAATAACTAATAATTCTCCACTATCTCCCTCTATTGTGCAATAAGCTGAGGCTATTCATAAGGCAATAAAGGAGGTGCGATGTCTCTATGCCACACGCCAGGTTAATAATGTACTAGGAATAAGAAATGGCCTAAACACCTTAACTACACTTAATCTGCCACTCCAGTCTGAGGTACGCGTATGGCGTAAAAAGGGAGGGTAGTTAGGCCTATATTAACTTATTGCAATTAATAGTTAAACTTATACTATTTAGATGCCTTACGGACCCACTTAATTTTGTTTAACTGTTATTAAGCCTTACTATAAAGATAACAGTTCTAAGCCTTTGCAGGATGCTATAGAAGACACCCTAGAGGAAAGCTATAATTAACGTGCTCTAGAAGGCGACCACGATCCTAATATAATTATAGTAGATACGCCGCAACTATAATGCGGTAGAGGTTGCCTAAAAGGATTACGAAATCACTAACATCTTATTAATTTTAAAGAGCAATTCGTTGCCGCTATTAAGAATGGAGTTAAGCTATTAATAGCCTTTATAACAGCTAAGGAGAAGGCTGACTTTAAACTTGTAAAACAGCTCTAAAAGGAAGGTTGTATTATAACTCTAAGAGCTCCTTTCTAAGCATCTAACAAGCAGGAGATCGATGGTCTTATTATAAGAGGAGTCTTTAAATTTAAGAAGTATGACCCTACTAAGTTTAATGGAGTTTATATCTTTAAGTTAAGAATGGTTAATAAGATTAAGGGCAAAGCTACTAATACCCCATTTAAGAAGTCAAGACTGGTTATTTAAGGTTATAATAATAACGGCAAGGAAGTAATTCTTACGCAATCCCCTATAATTTAATAAGCTAGTTAGTGAGTTATTATTGCGCTAGCTCCCTCCTTAATAAAGAATAGAATGGCGGTTTATTTATAAGATATTACTTAGGCCTATACCCAATTAGAGACGCGCCTTTAGCGCTTAATACTAGTATACCTTCTAGAGCAAATTCACTACTAATATCCTAAAGATACAATTATGGTTATATTTAAGCTATTATATGGAATCGCAGAGGTAGGAACTTATTGGTAGGCTACCTACAGTAAGCACTATAAAGAGAAGCTTTTAATAACTACTTTTACGTTCAATCTATACTTCCTTATTACAACCATGGGAACTCCGTTTAGAATTATCGGCATGTAAACTAATAATATAATTATCTTAGGAGACAACCAATTCTCAGCCCTTAAAGAGGATAAGCTAGTAAAGGTAAATCTTATAGCAAAGCTAAAGGAAAAGCTTAATTCAACAACACTATTACTCTTTAATAGATGCATCCTCTCCCTAAATAAGGACTCCATTGCTTTATGCTAGAAGGGTTAATGTTACGGACGCTTTAAGTACGATGTTACGACTACTTAGAGAGGAGTCGGCGGAAGCTAGTTAGTTAATACAGGCACGGTCCAGAATGGATCCGGTGGAACCATGTAATAAGGAATGGTAAGCGAGTCATATAATATTATACGCAGTATACAAGGAGTACGCAGTGTACGCCATATATAACACGTATAACACGTACCTCACATACAAGAGAGGATTTCTTAGGAGTATGGTTGTGTATTTAAAGGACCTTAGTCCCTACCATAGATAGTTCTCTCCTTATAGTAAATCTTAGAATATAATTGGAGTTAATCTATTAGGCAACCACTCCACCAGTTATTATTACGTTATTGTTTTTGTCGTACCTATATACCCAGCCTATTAACAGAACCCACCGTAGTTCCTATTATAAGGTTCCGTTACACATTTACTACTAAGGTTATAGTATTGGAACAAAATCGAGTAATATGCCACTAAGAGCAGTACCAGTCACAATAGTGTCAACGGGAGCCACAACCTTAGGGCCAGGTAATACTAGTATGGACAATAGGGATTCTCAAGTAGTTACATAAGGTTAGTTACAGGAAATAGTTAATCACTTATAAGACAATAATAGGATACTTAAAGAACGCATTAATGGAATTAGAGCAGTAAAGATTAAGTTACCTTTAATTAAATAATTCTTAGGAGAAAAGTTAAAGCTCAAAGGATTTCTTACGCAGATGCACTTTAAGGTAGTACAGGAAGGAGCGAAGTTAGTAATATTGTTAGATTAAGTAGCCTATGCAGGATTATTCCTAACGGGGAGGGCACTTAAGTGGTTTAAACTGTATTTTACGGAAATATAGGCTAATGGCATAACAACTACTAACCAGGATGTACGGTATATATTTACCAGTTAGAACGGGTTCGTAGAGCAACTAACGCAAATATTTGGAGACCTAAAGGCCATAACTATAGCGGAACGAAAGCTTTAGAACTTAGTATAACGCACTTTAACAATTAAGTATACAACACAGTTTTAAACACTAGCTATATAGGTTAAGTGGAACGACAGGGCGCTCATAGCACAGTATAAACAGGGACTTAAGGCTAAAGTCCAGGACGCAATCATCTTAATAGAAGATACGGATACTCTAAGAGAGTTAATAGATTAGTTAATAAAGATTAATAATAAAATCTATCAAAGAGAACAAGCTAAGAGAGGGCAAGACAGAGTTCCATAGTTATATAAGGCGCAGAGTACGTAGCAACAGATATAGAGTTAAAAACTATAGAATGGCGCAGAGCTAATAGACCTAAGCAGTACCAAAGAAACCTAAAGATAAAAAAAGAAACTATGGAAACCCAGAGGTTAAGAATTAAGTAATTAAAGGACTAAGGAGTAGAGGCTAAACCAGAGATCTCAGCAGCAGAAGACGTTTAGGTGGACTCTATAGCAAGAAAGATGGTTTAAAGATAGAGCTTGCATAAATTGCGGAAAATAGGGTCATTTTGCTAGAGACTACAGAGGTGGTTAGAGTAACTATATAGTAAAGGGAACCAGACCAGCCGACGGCGCGTATATATAGAGGGATAATAGTGTACTATAAGGAACAAAAGAGTGTTCAATTAATAGTTTTGCGTATTATTATAACAACGCATACCGAATTCATAAAGATGCTAAGTACGGCGTAAGCTATTGGCCATAAGAGCTAGAGTTAAAAGGACTCCAAGAAACTAGAGAGTTAAATAAAGAATAAAATCAACTCTATAAGCTAGATTAAAATATCACAGCAATATACGGACGAAGATTAGTAGTAATAATAATAGAGTCGGAGTATTTATTGATTAACAGTAACGAGGATAAAAAGGAGGCTAACTAGGAGCACTCAAACCTTAATAACGCAATAGAAGTAGAGACTGAGACCATTACCAAATAAGGTTTAGTAACGGGCGTAGCGATACTATTAGATACAATTTCCATCGCTTTATAAGACAATAGGAGTAATGTTTAGAAGAAACTAAGCAAGCAGATAACTGCTAGTGCTAGCTTATTACTTAGTAAAGGCAAAAGGCCACAGGCTTAAGATTCTTAAGAAGAGATAAGAGAAGCTTAAGATTCTTAAAGTAAGATAAGACACACCTAAGAACCCATAATGGACGAAAACCGATAGAAAAGGGCAGTAACTCAGTTTAGTAATAAACGAACGAGTATAGGACGCAAGTTTAAGAACTGCGAGTTTGGGGAACAAATAAGAACGTTAGTAATTCTAGGCAAACGCAGTGCTTAGCCTAAAGATTAAAAAGTTAATATTAGGATTAAAAAGTAAGATGACTATAAGGATCTAGCTACAAGACACAGAAAATAAGAAACTATAGATGAGTTCAGGATAAGAATTATTATATAGTAAGAGCAAAAGCTAGACAAGAGATCAGCTATGCTAGGTTATATAAGGGACAGAGTACCCGTATAAAGAATTACTAATAGGCCAAGTGCAGGGATACCTAGGGCAAAGTGGTTAGATAAACTAGAATAAAAAAAGGATCTAGATATTCTAACTAGGTTTAAAGAAAGATATACTAAAGGATATTATAATATAGCGATGACAAGGTACTTTCTAATAGATAGACTATACACACTAAACCAGCTGTATAGAAAGTGGTATAGGCAACAATATAATAACAAATAGGAAGACTTTTATATATAGCTAAATAAAAAAGTTGTCTAAGACCAACCCATTACAGAAAAACGTATAAGTTATATTAAAGGAGTATTAATTATAATGTTAAGGAACCTAGAAGAGGGATCTAGGGACTAGAGAAGTAAGCAGCAAGTCTTAATACCCGCAGTAGAGATACTAGTGGTTAGGTTAACTAGGTATAGGTTTAAACTTAAGAATAAAGACAAACTAAGAGTTAACCTAAAACATATAGCGTATTATACACTATTGTGGATAGCTTGTGTAGATAATACATATAATATATATAGAGCACCTAAAGACAAGAACCGGAAGTACCTAGTAAGGATATATTAGGCACTAGAGGAAAAGCAGTTCAGAAACACTAAGTATATATATAGTTAGCACCCAGTAGAAGTATAAAGTTAAGGAGACTTAACACTTTAACCAGAAAGATTCCTTACGGAAGAATACCTAAATAGATAATAGTGGTAGGAGTGCCTAGAGAACACTTATCTATGGTATATAGAGGAAAAGAAACGAACTAAGTATTGGCTAAAGTTAGACTAAGTACAGGTAGGATCTAGTAGCCAATAATTAGGAAAAGGGGAGGCGTACGGGACCAGAGGGAACCAGTGTTAAAGCCTTAGACCCTTAAAGGAATTTAAGGATAATACCTAAACTTAAGAGCTAAGTGGCAAGATTAGCAGTTTAAAGCGTTGGTAGATAGTAGAGTAATAAGGAACCACATATCACCAAAGGCAGTAGAAAGGATAGGGTTACTATATAGACAGAAGGAACACCTGTATCCACTTATAACAATTTTAGGAGACCAGATAGCCTATAGAGAAGGCATTATTAATCTCAAAATAGGACCTATTTAGATAACTATTAAAGGGAGATTAGTTAGAATGTCTTTTAATATCCTACCGTTGGGACAGGATAAGGCGATACTAGGAATGCCTTAGTTACAGGAGTATAATCCAAAGATTAATTAGGTTATAGGTCAGGTTAATATTAAGGATATATAACAATGTAAAGTGCAACAGTAAACCAAGTTGGTATAGTACCAAGTTAAAGCGATATATGAAGAGACTAAGTGAGGCTTAAGTTATATACCAAAAAGATACCATAAGTATAGAAAAAAGTTATAGTTACTAGAAAGTAAGAAGCTATCAGAGCATGCAGCTTAGGACTATAAAATAGAATTAAAAGAGGGAATAAGTCTAAAGTTCTTTCCAATCTATAAGCTTACTAAAACAGAGTTAGTAGCGCTTAAGGAGTTTATCCAGGAGAACTTATAAAAGGGATATATTAGACTATTACAGTTATTAGCAGGATATCCAGTACTATTCATCCCAAAAAAAAACGGAAAACTTAGGATGTGTATAGACTATAAACAGTTAAACAGTATTACTAGAAAGGATAGGTATTCTTTACCCTTAATTAGCGAAATCTAAGACAGAATAGGTAACGCGAAGATCTTTATAAAGATAGATCTAAGATGGGCGTACCACTAGATTAGAATTAAGGAAGGCGACAAATAGAAGGCAGCCTTTAGGTCAAAGGAAGGACTATATAAGCCATTAGTTATACAATTCAGGCTTATAAACATACTAGCAATATTCTAGAAGCGAATTAATAGTATATTAAGAGAACACCTAGATAAATTCGTTATAGTATACCTTAACAACATTATCATCTACTTAGAAAGTAAGGAAGAATATAAAGAACACGTTAAATAGGTCTTAAAGAGACTATAAGAAGAAAAGATGCCAGTAGCGATTAAGAAATGCAAGTTCTTTACCAGGAAAACCAATTTTGTTAGATTTATTATTAAACTAGGCCAACTCAGCATAGATCTAAAAAAGATTAAGGCTATAGTGAATTGGCAAGAACCAGAGAATATAACATAGTTAAAATCGTTCCTAGGGTTTTGTAATTACTGTAAAAGGTTTATAGCGCAGTAGTTATAGGACATTAAGCTATTTACGCGGTTAACGAAGAAAGAAGAACTATGGGTATAAGGGAAGGAATAATAAGAACTGTTTAAGAAAGTTAAAGAGTTATTTACCCAGGAGCCAGTTCTTAAGATCTATCAACTAGGGCTAGAGACGGTTATAGAGACGGATGCATTAGACTTTACACTAGGGGCATACTTTCTACAGAAACATTAAGATAGATGGCACCCAGTAGTATACTATAGTTAAAAGATGACACCACTAGAGTTAAACTATGACATCTATAACAAGGAGTTGTTAGGTATAGTTACAGTACTTAAGAAATGGAGAGCGTTCTTATAAGGCACAGAAAAACTATTTGTGGTTAAGATAGACTATAAGAACCTTATAGGATTCCTAATAACAAAGGAACTCAACCAAAGACAGGTTAGATAGGCGGAAATGCTTACAGAATACTATTTTAAAATTTAGTATACTAAGGGTACAGATAATGCACGAGCAGATGCTTTAAGTAGGAAGGCTGAACTATAAAGTAATAAAAAGCTATTGGGAGCTTTGTTGCAAAAGGATTAAGACAGATTAATTAGGTATAATTATCTAAAGATCGCAGCAACTAAGGAAAGTCAGATCCATAAATTACTAGAGAGTGATTAGATATAGAAAATCCAAGAAGCATAGGTAGAGGATCTAGACTTAGAGCAATATAAAAATAAAAAAGCAACGTATATGCCTAAGTCTATTATAGAAGAATTTATTAAGGAATTCTATAAGGGAATAATACAAGGACACAACGGAGCTATAGGCTTAGTATTAAGACTTTAAAAGAAATACATTATTTAAGGAATCTAGGGACTAGCAAGATAAGTTATAAAGGAATATCTAAATTGCTAAAGGAACAAACCAACAAGGTATAAGCTATATAGAGGGCTATAACCTATTAAGACACCAGGAAAACCATAGGAGGTTATATTATAGGACTTTATTATTAAGTTACCAAAGTTAAGAGATCCTATTATAGGGCAAGATTATAACGCGATTTTAGTAATAGTGGATAAGCTAATAAAGTGGGGATACTTTATAGTATACACTAAAGAGATATTAGTAGAAGATATCGCTAGAATCTATATAAAGGAAGTATTTGTAAGATATAGAGCACCAAACAAGATCGTATCGGATAGAGATCCAAGATTTATAGCAGTATTTTAAGAAGTGTTTCTGGCAGAATAAGGGGTTCGCGTAGTAACGTCTACAGCGTATTATCCGCAGACGGATAGATAAACGGAAAGACTAAACTAGACACTAGAGCAGTATCTAAGGCATTATATTAATTACGCATAGAATAATTGGGTATCATTACTACCAGTTATATAGTTTGCATATAATGCAACACTATAAAAAGAAATAGGAACATCACTATTTAAGGCGAACTATAGGTATAAGCTAAGAACATTATTATCGCCATAATAAGCAAAAAAGACGAGTAGTACAGCTAAGTAAAGAATAGAGACGTTAATAAATCTTTATGCAGACCTTAAAGAAATAGCTAAACTAGTACAAGAATAAATAAAAAGGTACTATAATACTAAGAGATCTAAGGGACCAGATCTTAAGGAGGGGGATAAAGTATAGCTATTACACAAAAACTTTAAGAGTTAACAACTAAGTAAGAAGTTGGACCATGTCAGACTAGGACCTTTTAAAGTTAAGTAAAGAATTTTATTGGTTATATATAAGTTAAACCTACTAGCCAAAATGAAAATCTACCCTATATAGTATGTTGCAATGCTAGAACCAGCACACGGAAATATTAAGCCACCAGTCTATAAGGTAGACATATATAGAGGATAAGAGAAAGACAAATAGTAAGTTTTAAAGATTATCAGTTATAAGGATGTAGATAACGAAATATAGTATAAAGTAAAGTAGATAGGCTATAATAAGACTACCTAGGAACCACTAAGTAACCTAAGAAACGCTATAGGAAAGGTACAGGAGTATTAAAAGAAAGTAGGTCAGGCAATATTAATAAAGAGGAGTTGCCAAAAAACAAATCGCCTAAAGGGGACCTAAGAGGAGCAATTACTAAGCTACTTAGAGTTGTTTCCCTTATAGGAGGAAAGTTAATCCTTTTGTTACCTAGCTTAGATAAACCCTATTAAATAAGTTTCTACTTCTTAGAATGGACCTTCTTACAGACATGTTTAAGACGAAGAAGACAGGCAGAAGCGGATAGACGGGCTTTAAGGGCACGCTATTAAGCAGCTATAGCCTTTTGCTCCGCTTCCCGCGAATAACAAAGCTCATCTAAGGCGCTTAAGAGCTTACCGTCAAGTTTTATAGCGGTAGATTAAACACAAGACCCTATAATAAGTTACTTAGGGAACTTAAAGACTGTTAAGAGTCATCGGACGCGCATACTCAGCGTCAGAAATAGAGCGAACATTATAGGACAATTAAATATTTGCTTTAGTACACTCCAAGTAAGACAAGGGTTGTTAAGACAAAGGACTCACTAGCGCAACACACACTAACCCCACCTTTACGCAATAAGAATACGGAGACGGCATTATCTCACCAAGCAACAGTATAGCAGCCATGGTGCGAGCATAGCGCTGCACTTATAAGGAAGAAGGAGCTTTAGCTATAATAAGTATAGATATTAACTAGACTGATTAAACGGACATTACACCTCTAGTAGACAACTTAGAGATGTTAGGAATCTTTAAGGACGAAGATAAAGAGGAGGGAGATAGTATTACAGACGCTTTAAGTACGATATTACAACTACTTAGAGAGGAGTCGGCGGAAGCTAGTTGGTTAATATAGGCACGGTCCAAAATAGATCCGGTGGAACCATATAATAAGGAATAGTAAGCGAGTCACATAATATTATACACAGTATACGAGGAGTACGTAGTGTACGCTATATATAACACGTATAACACATACCTCACATACAAGAGAGGATTTCTTAGGAGTATGGTTGTGTATTTAAAGGACCTCAGTCCCTACCGTAGATAGTTCTCTCCTTGTAGTAAATCTCAGAATATAATTGGAGTTAATCTGTTAGGCAACTACTCCACCAGTTGTTATTATGTTATCGTTTTTGTCGTACCTACATACCCAGCCTATTAATAGAACCCACCGTAGTTCCTGCTACAAGGTTCCGTTACAGTTAAGGCAGGAAGATTGACGTTATTAACGTTAATTCTCCAAAATAAGAATATGTGGAGCAACGCGCTTGCGGAGCTTATATTGCTTCTATCTGTTAACCTAAGGCTTTATTTAATCTCTCTATTGCCGCCTAACACCAGGAACTAACTAAGGATAATATTCTTGCCCTAAATAAGCGTTTTTTTTGGTAAATAAACTATCTTAATTGGGGACTACTTTATGTGCCTATTAATCTTCCCACCGCCAAGCTCTTTGTATTTGTTAATAGATCGTTCGCAAATAATAAAGATTTTAGCTCCCAGCTAGAATATAAGATTATTATTATAAACGAATCTACTGGAGAGAATGACTTTATAATCCATGGCAATCTTATCTATTAGAGCTTAACTAAGAGCAAGCGCGTTACTTGGAGCGTTCTAGTATTAGAGATATATAGAATGGTTGGCGGAGTTAATATGGCAATTATAATTGGAACTACCCTAAAGATAATTATAGATTGACTTAAACTTCCTACTATTCCTACAATTGTGTGCACAGACTCATATTCCCTCTATAAGTGTTTAGTTAAGCTTAGTACCATAAAGGAGAAGCGTCTTATAATTGATATTATAGCACTTTAGCAATCCTACAAGCGTTAAGAACTCTTTGAGATTTAATGGATTAATGGCCAAGATAATCTAGTAGATATAATAATAAAGGTAAACCTAAACAAGGCACTAGAGACGTTTGTTAACACAAATACTCTGCGTATATAAGTTAAAGGATGGGTTAAGAGGGAGTAGAAGATATAACAATTTAAGAGCAGCCAATTAGGATTTTCTATGCCCGGCATAGAAAATCGCTATTAGCTTGCTTACTACTAGCGCCTTAGCGGTCACTCTGTATTTGCGTTAACCCCTAATACCCTTCCTCATCTCCTTCTCCTTAGGCTTTGTCTTTTTATATAAGTAGCAACCTATAAGTGTATATAGATAGCAACTACAAAAAGAAGAGTTGCTAGTGTTGGGAATAAGGCAAGTTGCCATCACGTGTTGTCGCGGCACTAGCGTGGTGAGGAACCTTAAGTTCCTCACCCTCCCCTATCTAGAATAACAACCTTTTCCATCACTATATCTACTTGAGTAGTATTGGTGATTTGCCCTGTGTTTCCAATAATAATTATAGATCAACTCGAACTTCCTATTATCCCTACAATTGTATGCACCAATTTATACTCCCTCTATAAGTGCTTGGTTAAGCTTAGTACTACAAAGGAGAAGCGCCTTATAATCAATATTATGGCACTTTGTCAATCCTACAAACGGTAAAAACTCTTTAAGATTTAATAGATTAACGGTTAAGATAACCTAGTAGACGCAATAATAAAGGCAAACCCAAATAAGGCTCTAGAAACGTTTATTAATATAAACACTATATATATAAGTTAAAGGTTGGGTTAAAAGGGAGTAGGAGTATAATATTCTATAGACCCTGACTTAAACCAGCTAATTAGGATTTTCCATCCCTGGGATGGAAAATCGCTATTGGCTCGCTTACTACTAGCGCCTTAGCAGCCCACCTGTCTTTGCGTTATCCGCCAAATTCTGCCAACTGCTGTATTGTCGCATATTGTTGCATATTGTTTGGTATTGTTGTACACTATCTAGTATTGTCGCATCCTGTCTGTTTGTATATATATAGATGGCAACCATAAAAAGAAGAGTTGCTAGTGTTGGGAATAAGGCATGTTGCCATTACGTGTTAATATAGCCCTAGTGTGGTAAGGAACCTTAAGTTCCTCACCCCTTTCCTTATTCCTATTAAGAATCAATTAACCATTATTATACTATCTACGAACCGTAGCTACGTGATATTACCTTATGTTACCAACACAATATAATAAGAATAGTAAGCTATATCTAGTAGCCTTTCTCTTCTAAAAACTCGCCCCTACTAAATTAAACTATAAGATATATAATAAGGAAGTGCTTGCAATTATTAGATATTTTAAATAATAGCGTCCTAAGCTTAAAGGATTATTATTTCTAATACGCATATTAACAGACTACAAGAACCTATAGTACTTTATAACTATAAAGCAATTAATATAGCGCCAAATTTATTAGGCTAAATACCTTTTATAATTTAACTTTAAGATTATATATTAACCAGGCAAACTTAATTAAAAGCCTAATATATTAATATAATAATTATAGGACCTACCAATAAAACACTACAGACAAATAGATTATAAATTAATTATAGATTTTATTACCTCCTAAATATTTTAAAAAACTATATCCTATATTCCTAGATATAGAACTTAATAGAAATAAATTAGAAGTTAATAAATAGAAATTAGAAATTAATAAGCTAATAGAATACAAATATAAGAATAATATATGGATAATAGATATAATAAAAGCAATTTAAATAGGAAAATGATAGTATAAGGATATTATACTTACTAAATGCAAGATTTAAAACAACCAATTATACTATTAATAGAAAATAGTAGTTCCAAATTCCAAACCTTTATAATTTAAGATACTTAAATTTATATATAACTCCCCTATAGTAGGGCATCCTAGCCATATAAAGACTTATAAAATTATTTAATAAGTATACTACTACCCTATAATACATAACTATATATAAAAATATATTTAAGTATATAGGATGTATATATATAGAAAGACCTCTTATATAAAGAAGTAAGGAGCACTTTAACCGCTACTAATTCCAATACAAATATGGCGTGATATCTTAATTAACTTTATAGTTAACTTGCCTAGTAGTAATAGGTTTATAAATATTATAGTAGTTATTAACTATCTTATAAAAATACGATATATAATTTCTATAAACTTAATTAATATAATATTAGTAGCTAAATATTTTATTAAGCATATCTTTAAACTATATAGACTTCCTAACTTAATAATATCCAACTATAAAAGCTAGTTTATTTTATATTTTTGGTAAGCCCTATATAAACAACTAAGTATTTAAATATAACTCTTAACTATATTTTATTTAGGAATAGATAGTTAAACCAAAATTATAAATATAATTATAAAATAATACCTATAAATATACTACTCTTACCTATAAGACAACTAGGAAAAATGGCTGCCTTTAGCTAAGTTTATTATAAATAATATAATAAATATATTAATAGGCATAACGCCGTTTTACGCAACCTATAGACAGAACCCTTAATTTAGATTTAAATCATAACCCAAAATTAATATAATAGGACCCATAATTAAACGAATTTAGTTAATTAATATATATAACTTTACTAATTAAATAAAGCAGTTAACGGAACTATTATAAAGTAAATTATATATATTATATTATTCATTACTTAACGTCTAATTCGGATCCCTATTGGGCCTACACAGACTACTCCTTATTTACATATGGGGAGAAAACTCTATTTGAGAAAACCCGGTAATCCATCTCTCCGCCTTTTAGGACTTGCCTACTTAGCGCCTACGAGTTACTAGTGGTACTCTTCTACCTTACTTTTTAACCTCCTTAGGAACCACTGCTGCCGTAATAAGCCTACGGACGTACTAGTATTGCAAACTTTACTCTACTACTATAGAGTTATTAGGGGGCGCCTATAACTCGCCCCTTTACCCTCTATTACTATTTCCTTTATAACCCAGAACTAGTCTAGTACATTTTGGCTAATAAGCTACTGGGTAACCGCTTTAAGGCCTTTTTATATTAAGAGTAGTATAGTATAGTTCTCTATGCCAGCTACTAAGAGCATTACTTCTTAGTTGGTGCGTAGGGGGCATAACAGTATTACATATTTTGGTGTCTGTCTTAGCCAGCTATATTTGCATCTTGGGCTACCTACTAGGACATCTACCTAGTAGAGCCAATCTTTTAGTCCTATTATTCCTATTCTTAAGAGTGTTGCCACTATATTTTCTGCCTTTGTTAGGCCTTTTTAGAGCCCTTAAGTATTTACCCCCTATGGCGTTAACTATGCTACGGCTTAGGTTCCTCTTGCCTAAGTTAGCCTCTATACCTTTAACTCCCATACACCTCTCTAGCATTAGTCTAACCAGTATTGTATTGCAGTGGATAGTTTCCTAGCATTCCTTTATACTCTACTTTAGCTCCTTTCTCTCTCTTACTATTGTCTTTACTAGCCTCTTATACGTCTCCCTTCCTCCTCTATATAGGCCTAGGCCCTAAAGCAGCACTATTCTTCTTCTGCTTTCTTTACCTATTTCTCTAATATATCTTCCCTACTTTAGGGTTGTTGGTTTATTCTCCTATGGGGCACCCTTAGGTCCCTCTATAGTTTATTTAGGCGTGTCTTAATATACTTTATGACATTAGAGTTGCGTTTATTTTGCGCCCTTTGCATTATAGCGGCTTTAATATATAGTTATAGGGGGGGGGTATTAGCTTCCTTCTCTAGCAGTACTGTGGCCGTTTACTTGTACCCGCCTATTATACTCTAGAGGCAGGCTATTTAGACCTTTTAAAGTAGTTTAAGGAGCGATTTAGGGGGGCCTTTCTTGGTTTCTCCAATGGCCCAGACACTGGATCTATATATTATGGTTGGCCAGATAACTACTATATATAATAGGCGTGACCTCTAGAAGCATAGGCCCTATATAGAATTAACAATCCTAGATAATATAATATACTGTACTTGGCCCTTATAGGCCGCTTACGCCACATATACACTCCACTAGAGCTTGCTGTCTACCCATACTCCTAATACCCTTAGGCCCTAAACTAGTTAACCCCTAAAGCCTTAGATGTAGATTATATGCTAGAGATCTATAGATTGGTTACATTTTCTTATAAAGTAGATTAGCTGGTATTTCTCTAGTAAGAATTGGACTCTATATCATCTTACCCATTCTATATAGATATTATAGGCTTTCTCTAGTGTTCTGCAATTCTCTGCGGCTATTGGCCTATATATAATTAGGTTTATATCATTAATAAAGCCTATCCCCTAGGTCGCCCCTTCCTTAAAGAAGTTAAGCAGGTTACTTATAAAGAAGAGGAAGAGTATAGGTAAGAGGGGTAATCCTTATAGTATTCCTGTTATAACTACAATAGGGGGGCTCTAGTATCCGCTAAAGACTAGTAATGTTTCTTTCTGGCCTATAAACCCTTAGACAAATTATATAATCTATTCTAGGAAGCCCTTTACCCTAAGGATATATAGGAGACGCTTATAGAGTATGTTATTATAGGCGCCACTAATATCTAGGCTAAGAATTAATACTATAAAGTCCCTTCGCATCGCCCATGCAGATTTAATGGTGGTAGTAAGTAGCGTAAGTACTAATAGTGTTAAGCGGTTCTTTCTTGCCCCTATTTAGCTTTATAGTAATAGGGCGTGTTCCTTAGCTATATCTGCTATATAGTCCACTATTACCCTTTCTAAGATCTTACTAAGGGTGTTTTTTAAGGTAATAGGGTGGTAGCTTCCTAGGACTAAGTAATCTGCTTTGCCTTCTTTTTATAGGACAACCATCATTATAGATCTTCCAAGTTGTAGGTAGTAGCCTATGGCAAAGTATGCTCTGGCTACATCTGCAAGCTAGGGTGCTATAAGTGGTCTATAGGTCTTTAAGGCCTTATTTAAAATCCTATCTAGTCCTAGTGCTATATTGTTTAAAAGGTGGTTAATAGTTCTAGCCATTTCCTCTGTTATTATATTGCTGTTAACCCACAGGCGAGTTACTAGTATTTTACCTATAATGTTACTAAGGTCTGCTAGAGCCAGTTAGGGAAAGAACCTTTTTATAAGGATCTTTACCTTCTTATTGTTATTATTAGTGGCCTGTAATTCCCCTGCTCTTTATAGGGGTGGTAAGTATAGGTCTTCTACTAGGCGCCCTACCTTTTTTTTTTTTTACCCATTTTGCTATAGCCCAAAGGCCTTTGTTATGGGGGAGGCTTAGGTTAAAAGTATGCTTATTTATAAACCGTCTCTAGTTATTCCTTGCTTCTTTTTTTAGGGTATTCTTTAACTAGTTTCTTATATCTTTATATTATCTCTTATCTTTAGGGTTATGGCTACTTATATATTTCCTTCTTACTTATTGTTAGCTGGCGACAAGAACCGCGTATTATACAGACCATGCGTGTCGCGCATAGGGGCCCGGTCGTGAGACTAGGCAGTGCTCTTTTAGCCCATTTTTAATTACTGCCTGGATCCTTTCTAGTCTACAGTCAATTTCCTTAGGGGTGGCCAATAAGCCTCGCTCGTTTGGTATCAGGTGGATTTCTTCTAGGTCTTAAAGTTGTTATTTAACTGTATTAAGGAAATTGTCTGTCTTAAGCTTCCTTATTGCGTATCTTTTGCTATTTGGTTGTGCTTTAATGTCCAGATCTAGCTGTATCTGGATGGGGATGTGGTCTAAAGCGAGTGCCCATTCTTCTTTAGGGTTGCACCTTTCGAGTCTCTGGTACAGGCCTTCGTCCATAAATGTAAGGTCAATTGTACTTCTGGCGGTGCCTCGTTGCCATGTAGTATAAAGTAAATTAATATATACTTAAATAGTATAGGAATGGCATATAAATAAAGGATAAGCTCTCGCATAGGACTTTAAGGAAGGTAATATAATTTACCTAAATATATAAAACCTATAAACTCAACGGCCCTTAAAGAAACTTAATTAGAAGTTTATAGGCCTATACTAAATTAAGAAAAAACTAAGCCTATATACCTATAAGCTTAAACTACCAACTAAGATAAAAATATATCTAATATTTTATATAAGCTTATTGCAACCTCTAAAAGATAATCCTATAACTTATAAAGTGCCGCTATTACTTTCTATAATTATTAATAACGGTAACAGTTCTTACTTTATTAATAATATATAATAGAAACTATAATCTAAACGATTTAAACTTCTTATTGGATAGGAAGGATATAAAATATAAACCTAGGAAACCTATAACCAAATTAAGGCTAACACGTCTTCCTTAGTAAAAGAATTCTATAAGGACTATCCTTTATGGCCTACTTTAGCTAAATAAATGTAATATAAAGGTAAACAACTACTACCTAATATAAATACACAAAATATAATAGTAGGAAACTCAAAAATAAAAAGAACTTAAAATATATTATAACGCTTATAACGTAATAAGTTATAAGTCTTAACTAAAATTAAATTATTTTAGACCTTTAGTTAAAGGGGGGTACTATAATAGGACTAGCCTAGTTATAGTAGGAATGTCTTAGTAAAACACTTAACAGATAACTATCTAAACCCATTTATAACCATCTATAACTATCTGCAACTATCTATAATTATCCGCTATAATCTACTATTTTTTACTAGCGCTATAATACTAAAGTCCATTAAAGACCGTGTATATATATATATATATATATTAACCACTAAGAAACCCTAACTATTTAATTATATAATTCTCTTATTATTCCTTTCTCTTCTTTATATAACATCTTATTCTCTATAAGAGCTATATACTCTTAGATTTAGATAGAATTTATATTATTCCTTTAAATCTTCCCTAAAGCCTCTTTGCGCCCTTATACTATATAAGTAGAAGCCTACATTTAGGCAGGAGCTATATACATATTTAGCAGTACTTATTTATATAGGGTTATATATAGAAAACACTATCGTAGACTATTGGTATAAGGACTTCTTATATAGGACAATGCATAATATTTGGAATTATATTGGAGCAAATTGATGGCAGTAAATTAATTGCTACTTCTATTGCACTAAGCTAAGACATAAAGAGGATAAAGGCTTCTAGAGTACTTTTAAAAGAATTAAGGAGCTTAGTAAGAAACTTCGCCTTGCTTTAATAAAGTTATATATACCTAGAATATACCTCATCGTTAATAAAACTATTAAGCGCTTTACTAGCTGTATATCTAAAATTGTTAATATACTAACTAAGCCTACGCCCAACAGGATTTAAGATCTAAATACTGGGTAATTAGGGTTACGTTTCCAATTAGATATTTTAATCAAAAGGCGACAACAAAGGCCCAGTAGATTTAGATAAGTACTAGGTAGAGGAGGAAGGCTTTTTAAAGACATAGGCAGTAGTACTAGATTTCTTAACCCAGGAAGATCCTACTACCGGCCGCCGTCTCTACTAGCCAAATAAGTACACCATCTGGCTAGATAACCTCTTTACATCCATTAAACTACTTTATTAACTCTAGCAGCTTAGAATTAGGGGTATAGGAATAGTCTAAATAACAAAGATAAGGTGTAAGGAACTTAATAGCAAAAAAGGGTAAAAGAAAGGGCAGGAAAATAGTAAAACTATATTACCAATTAGGCAGATTAATTAAATACTTATAGACCTTAAAATCCTCTACTAAAGCTAAATTAAATAGGGTATACTATATAGGAGACTTTTAGAAGATAAAATAGTAATAGAGTTTACTTAGAAGGACGCCAATATAGTCCTATTTATAAGTACTATTAGCAATAGTTTATAACTTAGTTTAATACTAAGGCTCTATAGCTAATAACGTTATTTATTATAGGCTTAAACTTTATTAAACGCAAGCAATAATAGCTTGCTACTACCTTCTTAAGCTCTTAGTAAACTTATCCCTTACATTGTTGTTTACGTCCTATAAATTGTGGCCCGTGCGTACCAATCAATAAGCTGCATTCCCAGGCGGTCAATCGTTCTGCCGCATCACTAAAGTTTTAAGCTGCCTCCGCCCGCGCCCGCGCTCGCGCCCAGTGGGACCTAAATTAATACCTCTGCTTCGCATCTAAGAGCCTGCAATTATAGAGCGTCGCGGCAGTTGGCCGATTAACTCTACAACTAGCTCTATAATTGCCAATCGCGTCAACAGATCTATTCGTAGAGAGCCCTCAGCGAAATACTAGGCTCGCACTTTGGTGTTGACGGCTCGGCTAAGCGCCCGCTCAGTCACTAAGCCGCACGTGACACATACAACCCCCGTCAACATTCGCGAATGTTAACGGCCAAGCCTGCAGCCAAGTCATGCATATATTCAAATGTCTTTACCCCCGCTAATTGAGTCGCTGATACGCGCGTACTATTGGCCTATTAGCCTAGCCGTGCGCTATGTATTTACCCTATACGGTAAGGTTACTTATCTAGTCGCTGAGCGGCCGGTAGGTAAGGTAGGTATGCTTTCTCTACCTCTTTTCCCCGGTCTACATCTGCATATATTTAAAAAATAGGAACCCCCCCTAGGGCGCTGCTTCTCCAGCAGCGTCCTATCTTAAAAATGGTGTCAATTAGTCGCGTAGAGATTAACATCGCGAATAATGCCGAACTACGCGCCAACGCGCAGAGCATCCTCGCCCTTATGTGTGCCAAGAGGCCTAAAAATACGTCTCTAAATTATAAGCCAAAGCAGAAGGAGTTTAAGGTAGGTAGCTAGGTGCTTCGCGGAGTAGTATACTTATAGCTAACGCGTGTCTTTCTAGGCCTTTTATAAGAAGAAGCAGTACTATAATGGCGATACCGTTATAGAAGAAAAGCTACTCCTTTTCCTTGTTAAGGAGGTTATAGGCCGGCCACTAAAAGTAAAAAGCTGTAAGGTTAGTGATAACGTACCCTAGGACGAGACACGGCTCTCCTAGCGCTTAGTTTGCGGCTACGTTATAGCCCTAATAGACCTCTATTAGGCGTAGAAGGCTATAGGGATAAACAGTCACCAGTCCCTATAGAAGGATAATATTAGGGAGTACCTAAAGATTCTATAATAGAGGGACACGCAGCGGGAAAAGGACTAGTTTATAAATAAGGGTAGAGATACACTACTTAATGGATATACAGAAGATAAGTTTAAGAACGTCTACTGCCAGCTATAGGCCCGTAGAGACTCCTTACCAAAATGCTACCTCTATATGCTTGTGGATATCCTACTAGGCCACTATATACTTACCTATAGTGGTAATAGGCGCTCCGCCGAGATCTTAGACCTATTTACCTTTAAGTTTAAGGGTAAAGGCCCTATATACTATATGCCCCTAATATTTACCATACGCGCTAGTAAGCAGAACTAGCACAGCTGCCTTAAGACTATTAGGGCTCTATATAATAAGAAGCCACTTATTTATATACTTAGCAGGCTAGCTTTTTACCTTCTATATTACTAGGACCTTAGCAATAAGCCATTTCTAGACTTTAATAAGCGGTTAATATAGTATAATATCCGCCTAATTAAGAGCAGCGCTAGGGACTGTAAGGCGGCCTTCTTATACAACTTATAGTGGGAGTAGGTTGCTAAAGCGTTCTAATATATCAGCGTCTTCTTATAGAAGAAAACCTATATTGGATAAAGCGCTAGTGCTAAGACAGTAGAGCTAAAAGGGGTTAGTAAGGACTAGATTAAACACGCTAGCAGGTAAAACTAGGAGTAGATAGTTAGCTACTACTTAAACTCGCTACTATAGGAGTTTATGCGGATAATGGCCGGCTATGCGCCGTAAATAGGCTGCTTTGAGATTTATAGGGCAAGCGTCGCCCCCCCTAACGTACTACTATTAATAATCTGGCCAGAGCTAGATATCTAAAAGGGTTAGTTTAGCCCTTAGGTTAGCTAGATTAACAACCTTGCGGCTATAGGCGCTATAAACCTCCTGTTCTACCTCTAGGAGGTTATTTTATAGGACTTAGTAGTCCTCCGCAAGATATTCCTAAGCAGCCCTATATAGAACCACCCCGTCTTCTAGTATAAGGCCTATCTACCCTTTATATAGAAGGTTGAAACCTACCTATAGTAGGAGGAAGAAGGCCCTAGCTAGCTATTAATACTCTACTAGGCTGTGCTAGCTATTGCGGACTGCCTAAAGACTATAAACGCCTAGAACGACTAGAGAGTATATAAGAATAACTAGAGAGCACATAAGCTATAGGCGTCGTTTAACTATATAGCCAAGTCCTAGTAGGCGCAGTCTTTATAGCTTTAATTGCTTATATCTAGTAGCCTTACCTTTTAACTTAAGGTCCCTTTAGTATGGCCACTAATAGTACGTCTACTAACGGCACGTCTACTAACGGTATATCCACTGGCGCCTTTATTTATTATGGGATTAAGCTAGTATGCGTTAGCCTAGGCAAGCGCTATAGCTTCCCCTTTGCCGGCGCCGCCGTAGCTATAGCCGTAGTAAGGGCCTAAGTCTAAGCTTAAGCTTAAGCTCTAGCCTAAGCAGCCGCCTATATATTGTATATACCGCGCGGTAAAGTCTATATAGGCCCTTTAGCATAAGTAGACTAAGGGGCTTAGAGGTAATCCTTCTATAGTAGCGCTAGATTCTAAATAGGGTAGTATTACGGGATACCCCTGTAACACCTTATACACGTCTACCTATTTCCACTGACTGAATAACTGGAGACTGACTATAAGACGGCAATCTGATAGCAATCTGCCGTATTCCGCCGCAATCTGCCGTCTCTACTGTTGGAGTTGCCAACTAGCAACTTTAAGGACCTCTAACTGCCGAATTCTACCAAGTTCTACTAGAACCGCCACCTAAGCTCTACCCTGCCTATGTGTAGTATAGTACCCATTAACCTAGCAACTAAGCGAATGTTATATACCCTTTTTCCCCTGTTTCCTACTTTCTTTTTCTTACGCAACGTCTTAACTTTATTATACAGTTTATATACATAGCTTAATAATATCTACTTCGCTATATATTATCACCGCTTATACTCGCTCTATAATACTACGTTGCGTTAACCTTATATACCACCCTCCAAAATGCAGAATGACCCTAAAGCCCCTATAACAGCCGCTAGCATTATATCCGCACTCTAAGAATAATTAGTAGAGATATAGAAGTCCTTTATAGACGCCCTTATATAGAACTAAGCCACTTTAACTTAATAATAAGCCGAATAAGAAGCATGATACCTATAAATAATTAAGGACCTTTAAGAAGAAGTCTGCATCCTTAAGATGCCTATATTAGGGCCCTAAGACCAAACGCCTTTTCTAGAGATAAACACGCGAAATAAGAGTCCCAAACCTATAGTAGCTATTTACCCTAAACTAACTACCGCACCGTAACGATCCAAACGACTACTAGACCCTCCGATATTTATTAGTAAATAATAAGAACTCTAATTATTTCTAAGCTAGCTTAAAAATAAGCTAACTAGTAATACTAACCGCTACTTAACTAAAGCTAACTAACTTTGCTACGCCTTAAGTTAACTAGAAGGAGATGTAGCTAATCTTATTAAACCCCTTTAACTAAATTTAGTATAAAGTCTAGTTGTACTTCTTAAAGCTATATACGGTAACCCAAACCGCTAAGCCACTACTTAGAGAAAGATAAACTATATAACTTAAGGAATAAAAAGCTTTCTAGTATACTTCTCTAAATTTAACCGTTATGTAAAGGAAATAGGTTGGAATAACTCCATACTGGTTAATAGCCTTATTAAATTCCTAAGTCCTAAACTAAAAACCTCCCTAATAGGTATAGACCTACTAGGAGCCCTTAACGCCTATATAAACGTTATTAATAAACAATACAATGATATACTACGCCTGATACTGAAGTCCACTCTTTAATATAATATAATAGCTCTGTAAATAACTACTAAGTTATTATCTTAGCCTAAGCACCCTAACGCTATAGACATTAACTTTAGAACCCTAGAGTATGCCCTACTAGGGTCCCCTAAATAAAAACAACGCATTAAGCTAGGCCTTTACTTTAAATGCGGAAGCAAGGCTTATATCTTAAGATACTACTCTATTCTTATGCCCTAATATAATTTATAAACGGCTAATACTAGTAACTGTTTACCGCACTAATCCTCTAGTTACCGTCCCCAATCTTTATATAGCTCTAGCCCCGTATCTAGTAAGTACTACTTATAAGGACAAAGTTATAGCCGATATTCTATAGGAACCCTATCCTGGTCGCCTCTAAAAGGAAGGTCCTAGAGCTAAGTCGCTCTTTAGGACGGCGCTGCCTTAGGATCTTGTTAAATGCTCTAAATATTACAAATTCTAACTCTTAGGATTATAGTATAACTGTTAACTGTTGTCTTTAGTAGAATAATTAATAGGCTAATACTTAAGTCCTAATTAATACAGGAGCCAGTAGTATAGGATTTATTAATAAGATCTTTATATAAGATAATGGTTTTACCCTAACCCCCCTTAACTGGCATATTAACGTATTTAGATTTAATGGTAAACGTACTGTCTTAGGCCGTATTACCTATATAGTATTCCTAAGACTCTACTACCTAAACCACAAAGAACTAATTAGGCTTTTTATTACCACCCTAGATTACTTAGTAATACTTAGACAACCTTAGATGAAGCTATATAAGGTAACTATTAATTGGGACAACCTTAAGCTTTTATTTACCGCCTCCTGTTATAAGTAGAAGTGCCTTATAACTCACTGCTTAGACCCTAAACCAAAATTTAAAAAATCCACTAGGATCTATTAGTCTAAAATTTCTACCGACGTCTACCCTATACCTAAAAAGTCTACCTAATTCTACTAAGAACCTGAAAATTATACTAAACCACACGAACTAACCCTAACTACTATACTACCCCAAACTAAGTAGAAGCCTAAACTTAAGCTTAATATATAAAAGTACTAGAAGAACTGGTATTTTACTATAAAAAGGATACTTAAAGAACTTGAACCCAAATCTAATACTAACTTTATACCTAACACTAAACCTAAAGTTAAATAAGAAACAGTAGATAATTAAAAGGAAGTTGCTAGCCGGTAACTCGCCCCCCTTTTTATAGATATTTATATAATTAGAGCTACCCCGTTAGCATAACTCGCCAGGAAACCTAAATATACGATCTTCGCCGTTATAATAGCCGATATTAAAAAGGCCCTAGTACTAAAGAAGTACACTAACCTTGCTATAAAAGTACTAGTATACTATTATAAGTATCTAGAAGTATTTTTATAAAAGAAAGCTGATAAGTTAGTAGAGCACTAACTATATAACTATAAGATTATACTCGAAGAAGGAAAATAGCTAGGATTTGGACTTCTATACGGAATGTCCTAAAACAAACTCTAAGTGCTGCGGAAGTACTTAGACGAATACCTAAGTAAAGGATTTATTAGAGCAAGCTCTTTGCCTATAGCTATACCTATAATCTTTATTAAGAAACCTAGCAATAGTCTACGCTTTTATATAGACTACTAAGCTCTTAACGCTATTACTATTAAAAATTAGTACCCGCTCCTGTTAATTTAAGAGACACTAAACTAATTAAGTAAGGCTTACTACTATATAAAACTCAACCTTATCCATATATTTAACCGTCTCCGTATTATAAAAGGAGATAAATGGCTTACTATATTCTGTACTAGGTATAGACTATTTAAATACTTAGTAACGCCGTTTAGCCTTATAAATGTCCTAAGTTTGTTTTAACACTTTATAAATAATACCCTACAACCTTACCTAGACATTTTTTATACTGCTTATATTAACGACATTCTAGTATATAGTAATAACCTAACTAAATACAAGAAATGCGTTAACCTTATCTTAAAAGCCTTACGTAGAGCTAGCCTATAATTAGATATAGATAAGTGCGAATTCTATAAAACGGAAGTTCTGTACCTTAGACTTATTATTTTTATAAACGGCATATAAATAGACCTAAAGAAAATTAAAGTAATTGTAAACTGGTAAAAACCTAAGAATATTAAGGATGTAAGAGCCTTTATAGGATTTGCTAACTTTTACTAATGGTTTATTAATAACTTCTCTGCCTTAGTTTTACCCCTTATAGCTCTAACCTAAAAAGATAAAACCTTTATCTTTAATAAGGAATATAAGAAGGCCTTTGCCTATTTAAAAGTTATATTTACTACCGCACCCGTACTTTAATACTTTAACCTAAACTAAAAGAGTATTATAGAAGCCAACTTATCTAACTATGTTACTAGAGGCATTTTATCTTAGTATAATAAGGAAGGAGTACTATACCCTATAGTATACTTCTTAAAACGACTAAGTTTAGCTAAATATAACTACGAGATCTATAATAAGGAATTATTAGCTATTATTAGATGTTTTAAATAATAGCAACCCGAACTAGAAGGCGCCGGATTTCTAATTAAGGTCCTTAGCAACTATAAGAATCTATAGTACTTTATAACTATAAAATAGCTAAGTTATTGTTAAGCCCGCTAGTTAGAATATCTGTTTTATTTTTAATTCTTAATTACGTACCGCCTAGGCGTTTAAGGTTAAAAACCTAATGCCCTAACCTAATATTTATAAGATATACCAGTATAGAAAGAAGCGTATGCCTACTATAATTAAACCCTACTTTGCCCTAAATTATTTAATTCCCTAGCTAAAGACCTTATGGTATACGTCCTTAAAATAACTAATTAATTAGTTAAATAGATTATAATTAATAAATACCTAAATAACGAGTTTATCTAAGAGATACTTAAGCTAATTTAAGATGGCGTTAGATGCTCTAAAAAGATCTCTCTAAGTAAATATAAAGCTCGCGGAGACTGCTTGTACTACTAGAACCGCCTAGTTATACCTAACCACAATAAACTTAAGCCTAAGCTTCTTAAACACGTATATGACCTACTAGTAGCCGGCTACCTAGGCCATGGAAAAACCCTAGAACTACTCTAACGGGAGTACTACTAGCCGAATATATATAATATAATATAAAGGTATATCTCTAGCTGCTATACCTGCCGACGAGCTAAGGCTTCGTATAAGATATATAACGGCTTTTTAAAGCTACTACCTGTTCTAAACCGAAGATAGAAGGACATCTTAATTAACTTTGTTATTAAACTCACCGTAAGTAAAGGCTGTATAAATATTATAGTAGTTATAGACTAACTATCTAAAATAAAACACTTAATTGCCTGTCCTAATATATTAACACCTACTGTTGCCTAACTATTCCTAGATTATATATGGAAACTTTATAGACTCCCTAAAACGATTATCTCTAATAGAGGTAGCCAGTTTGTTTTTATGTTTTAGAAAAAACTAACTACCCAACTCCGTATTAAAGTACTATTATCTACGGCATACTACCTAAAAATAGATGGTTAAATGGAACGTGTAAATACTATAATAGAACAATATATTTGGATATACACGTCGTATCTATAGGACGACTGGATGGACTGGCTTACATTTACTAAGTTTACTATAAATAACTCCATCTTGGAAACTATAAAGGTCTCCCCATTCCTGGCTAACTACGGCTAGTATCTATAAATAGGTTTTAAACCCTTTAGTAATATTCCTTACCTGGCTTATTAGGCCTTATAAGTTATAGAAGCAAATAAATTTATAAAGAAGATGGAAGAACTATAAGAGTTCCTTATTAATAAAATGACATAGGCCTAATCTATCTATAAAGCCGCAGCAAATAAGAACTAAACCCTAGCACCAGCCTACTAAATTAGTGACTTTGTCTGGCTAGATATAAGAAATCTAAATACAAAACGACCTATTAAGAAACTTAATTGGAAGAACGCTGGCCCTTATAAGGTTGAAAAAGTTGTTTTTTCTTATGCCTACCAACTAAAGCTCCCTAATACGGTTAAAATCCACCCTATATTCTATACGTTAGTCCTCCGCCCTACCGCCCCTATATTAGATGCCCTGCCTGGACAGATCTAAGACCCTCCCCCACCAGTTAAAGTAGATAGTGAGGATAAGTACCTTGTTAAAAAAGGTAATAATATTAAGTATAATAAACGGAAACGTAAATATATGTACCTTATAAAATGGAGAGGTTTTACTAAACCCTTATAGGAACCTGCTAACTCTATAGGACTTATATAAGCCGCAAAAGACTTTTATAAACTCCACTTAGAACTACCACAGCCCTATCTTACAGATGCTTGAGTTTAAAGGGGTGGTACTATTACGGGACACCCCTATAATACCTTACATACGTCCACCTGTTTCCACTAACTAAATAACCAAAGACTAACTATAAGACGGCAATCTAACAGCAATCTGCCGTATTCCGCTGCAATCTGCTGTCTCTACTATTAGAGTTGCTAACTGGCAACTTTAAGGACCTCTAACTGCCAAATTCTGCTAAGTTCTATTAGAACTGCCACCTAAGCTCTACCCTGCCCGTGTGTAGTATAGTACCCGTTAACCTAGCAACCAAGCAAACATTATGTACTCTTTTTCCCCTATTTCCTACTTTCTTTTCCTTATGCAATGTCTTGACTTTATTACGCAGTTTATGTACATAGCTTAATAATATCTACTTCGCTATATATTATTACCGCTTATACTCGCTCCGTAATAAGTAGTAAATAGCGGGCCGGCTAGTAGAGCGAGCTTTAATAGTACCCCCTATAGCTTAAGGTTATTAAGGAGATTAAACGGGTTTATAGGCCTAAAGGGTTAGCAAGGAAGCGGCTATATAGTAGGTTAATCTATAGTAGGAGTAGATATAGTACTTACTAAATCAGCTTTATAAACGGCTTTAAGTAGGTAAAAAAGCTATTAAATAGTATATATCTCTAAAATACTAAGGAGTCTTCTATTAAAGCCTTTATCTATAGCCCCTTAGGGGTTTATTTTAGTGCGGTATAAGTTTAGTGGGGTGCTTATACAATAGCGGCGCCCGACTTAAAATATAAATATCTTTATTAACCCATAGTCAATTCTTACTATTCTAGTGTGAGCAGAGAGCTCTTAGCTAGCTCTACGTATAGCACTTAATAGGTATTGAGAGCGCGGCGTCGCTGGCGATTGTAGATCGATTGTGGATATGGGGTAACATCCACATACTACTGAGCGCACGGGCCTCCTGTCTGCCAAATCGTGACTTAGCTGCTGATTTAGCCACACAAAACGAACCGTGGACATACTATTGGTGTTGACGGCTCGGCTAAGCGTCCGTTTAGTCGCTAATGTTAGCGACTTAGTCAATCGAGGCACGAGCACGGCATGAGGGACGCGCAAGCCTGTATAATTGGTAGTCTATAAACGAGGATCCAAAGCTAGAGAAAGGAAGGAGAAGAATAGCAGCGCCGCTTGATATTTTATGCGGTCCTTAAGTTACGTGACTCGCGTCTA
>Ga0307507_10002920_pt1 | contig 34407 bp, 31 predicted proteins | sample 7_EM_MG_FD_207223 | JGI IMG/M metagenome (GOLD analysis project Ga0307507, IMG submission 207223) | Populus trichocarpa ectomycorrhiza microbial communities from riparian zone in the Pacific Northwest, United States - 7_EM | ecosystem: Host-associated > Plants > Roots > Unclassified | place...
GCCCCTTTGTGTCTGCAGGCACAGGACGTGGCCTGGCGCAGTTCTCTCTAACAACCCTGCCCCCAGCGCATAACCTCTTCCTCCCCTAGCCCTGAAAGCCCCTGTCCGCAGGCTCCTCTTCGCAGGCGCCTTGTGGCCGGGACTTATCTACTTCCAACCCTTTCCCACACACCACTCTCCACCACCCTTGTTCTCATGATACCCCGTGCTGCCCTGATTTCATCCGCCCCTCTCAAGCTTTCACTCTCCTCCCTCCCCAATCTATCTCGTTAGCTGGATGCCCTAATGTCCACTCTGGTCTCCCACTGTCTGCCCGACACATTCTCCTATCTTCTGAATCTACAATTGCCGGCTGCCCAGCTTATCCGCATTCGCCCAACGCCCTCCCATGCCTTTCGTGCCTACAATTGCCCACCTGACGCCCATCTACTGGCTTACACAATTTAACTTTTTGTCACTTCCGGACTCTATTCGCATATATCATTTATTTCCCTTATTACTCTCTCATAATATACATATAGGATCACAGAATACTGATAGGTGCATTCCCTTCCTCTAGGTTAGTTTCTTCAACTGGTGATGGCGCATCCACCGGTTCTCGCAACAGAGCTATATTATCTAATACTCCCAGATTCGCCCCTTGATCCCATTGCGGTCCATGCCGACCATGCCCTCTCCCTGCAGCTCTGAGGCCGCTAGCCGCTTCTGATCCATCCACCTCCGGATCGATTGCAGACTCCCGCCTCAATGCCTCCTCATTATTGGAATATCCCTCCGTTCTCTCAATACGCTTTCCCCGCTCCTTCTCGATTCTAGCCTTTAATCTTTTCCTGATTCGCTTGATTATTTGTCTGCACCAGACTTTTCCTGTACCGTCCGATGTCTGTATTTGGCGTTCTCGCAGGCCTATCATCTTGTTAGGCAGCTTATCACCCCTTTAACTACTTGCGGTTTTCACGAGTATTCGGATGCCTGGGCGCCTGGGCGCCAAGGGATCCGGACACTTCTGAAAACCGCAAGTCAGTGTTATTTGTCTTATCTTTGGAACTGGCATGTGTGAAAGCTACATTATTGATAAAGTTTCCAGTCCGCTAGCATCGCAGTGAATGACATAATATGGCTGCTGTCCGACAGATAAATGGGCCATCGATCTTACCTAGGAACCTCTCATCCATCATGTCTTTCCTTCTAGGGCTAGAGTAATATTGTGGGTATATTGTGTGTGGGATCTGTAGCGCTACCAATCTAAGAGAAATTGACTGTCCGCTGAATTAGATGGATTTAGTCTTATTACAGTTCGAAATAATCAGGGGAAATGTTGAAATGCTACCCCATAGTTCCTTGGTGGGCTAGTGAATATATCCTCCACCAGCAGGTATTCCGCCCTTCATCTGCAGGGCGCAGGATCATCAATATCAAGCTTATAGAGTTCTGTTATAGCTTTCTTCACTCTATGCAGATACTGAGATCTGCACGAACTGTGCTTTAACCAGATCTGCAAACCAGTGGCCGCCGGCCAACTATTTAGTTTGGGGATAAGATGTAGGTTATCAATTAAGGGTAACTTGGCTGGTCATTTGAGTGTGGGGTAGTATCGACAAAGTTGGGAATGCCCAATTCCCTCCGGGCATCGTTCCAGCACCTGTGGACTTCTTCGGTCAGGGTAATTGGATTCAGAAACAGATTCACGAAGATCGTCCACATCAGCAAAAAATTACTATGCGTCAGGTGCACTGCCGTTGCGTCAGAATACCAGGCGGGCTAACTTGGCACCCTTGACGTTAGGTGCGCCCGATGCGGTGTTCCCACTCTCGCTTACGCCAGGTACGTGAGAAGGCACGGTTGCCATACAGACTTACCTCTGGACCCTAGTGGCTACACAACCTTACATCCCATGCTTCCGGATGCAGCTCACAACACAATCATATCTTCTGATTCACTACTCATTCATCCAACCTCCAGAGCCCCACTGGAGTATTAGCCGCTGTGGCTTTCCTGCCATCCCTCTTGACTGGAAAGGGGGTACCCTTGGCACAAATGATTGAGTTAATGAGGAAGCCACCGTATGCTTCATTTTAATTTTGCGCTTAGGCTAAAGACACTTAGACTCTGCAGTTCTATTTTCAGAACTTGATTTTTCAAAGAGTGAAAATGCCAGCTCACTCCAGTGTGAAAGCGAGTGATAGCTATGACAGTCTTAAGCACACTTCATTGTTGTGGCTTCTCGGCACTTAGCCTTTGGCGCGACGCGACCTGACTCCGGATTTTCCCCTCACCTCTCAATCTCCTCACCAGTAGGCCCACCCTGAAGGCTCCACCAAAACCTCAAGAGCGATTCTGAATCCACCATCAGCATCAGGCAGGGCTCGATGCCAGCTACCCACTGGAATAGGATCCATCCCTACCTGACTGTTATTCATGGAGTTATAGGTATACAGGGTGGCGGAACTTTACTCAATAGCAGATTACTCCACAACCGCTGGACGTATTAGGATTCTGTTTGCTGGAGGTTGTTGGGCTCGACGCCAGCTACGCAACGGTATAAAGGACGTCTCTGTGGCATCAAAACTCAGGATTTCGCTGACATGTCTGGAGGGGGGCTTAGGTAGCATGCTGGCTGAACTTTACTCGATGGCAGATTACTCCACAACCGCATAACGGATTCCAATTCGGTTTGCGGGAGGTTGTTGGGCTCGACGCCAGCTACGCAACGGTATAATAGAAGTCCTTGTGGCGTCAAAACCCAGGATTTCGCTGACTTCTCTGGAGAGGGTCTTGGGTAGCATGCTGGTGGAACTTTACTCGATGGCAGATTACTCCAAAACTGCGAGACGGATTCAGATTCTGCTTGCTGGAGGTTATTGGGCCCGACCCCAGCTACGCAACGGTATAAAGGACGTCCCTGTGGCATCAAGACTGAGGATTTCGCTAACTTCTCTGGAGGGGGTCTTAGGTAGCATCCTGGCGGAATTTTACTCGATTGCAGATTGCTCCACATCCGCTTGCCGGATTCTAATTCTGTTTGCGGGAGGTTACTGGGCTCGACGCTAGCTACGCAACGGTATAAAGTACGTCTTTGTCCTATGAGAACCTATGAAGTCACTGTCTTTTGTGGAGATACTAAGCTGGCGGACATCAGCAAAATGTAAAAACCACTCCTGGTCCACCAAGGGGGTTTATGGTCCCCCTGGTCCTCCTGGTCCACCCTGATCCACCCTGATCCACATTTTCGGTAAAATTTCGAAAAGTGTGGATCAGAGCGGATCGGAGTGGACCAGGTGGACCATGGGGACCATTACCCCCCTTGGTGGACCAGGAGCGTTCAGGACCACCTTGGACCACACTCCGACATTTCCCTGATGGAATTTTACTTGATTGCAGATTACTCCACAACCACTTGACGGATTCCGGATTCGTTTGCGGGAGGTTGTTGGGATCGACGCCAACTACGCAACGGTATACACTACGTCCCTGTGGCATCAAAGCCCAGGATTTCGCTGTCTTCTGTGGAGGGGGTCTTAGGTACACTGCTGGCAGAACTTTACTTGATAGCAGATTCCTCCACAACCGCTGGACGGATTTCAGTTCTCTTTGCAGGAGGTTGTTGGGCATAACGCCAGCTACATGCCGGCATAAGGCCCATTCCTACGCTGTCAATAACCATCAAGTTAACACTCTGACTGGGAGGGATACCCGGAGGGACTGGCATCAGGAAAATGTCAGAGCGTGGTCCAAGGTGGTCCTGAACGCTCCTGGTCCACCAAGGGGGGTTGTGGTCCCCGTGGTCCACCTGGTTCACTTCGATCCATTCTGATCCACACTTTTTGAAATTTTACCGAAAATGTGGACCAGGGTGGATCAGCGTGGACCAGGAGGACCAGGGGGACCATAACCCCCCTTGGTGGACCAGGACTGGTTTTTATATTTTGCTGATGCGATACCAGGAGGAGCCATAGGGAAGTCATGAGTGAGGTGCCGCCTGTATTTAGTAGAATTAGAAATTCAATAGAAGACTATCTAAATGGACTATATGAGTGTAAAATATATTGTGACCCAGGTCAGAAAGCAAAGGGGGGACCCTTGATGTGTTTCCAGAGTGAATCCTGAAGGTTAGATTGCGTCTCAGGCTGTGCCCGGCAAAAATGATCGTGCCCCAGTGATGCCCAGAAAATATGGTGTTGCACCCGGTGACACCCGGAAGATATGGTGTTGTGCCAGGTGACGTCCTGAAGATATAGTGTTGCCCAAGTTGCGCCCAGTGATGGTTAGTTCAAGTGGTTGCATCCTGATTCGCGGTTGACGGTTTGTGCGCTTGGCGCGCCAGACGCAGTGGGCGCACCAGGTGCCAAGGATTATTTTTGCTGATGCAGTCCCACATTAGAGAACAGGCTTTGGCCAGAATGCTACGCTCAAGCCCTATGGCCATATTCCGTCTGCTAGTGGTCCGCTCTCCACCTTCACTCTTCAATTCTGGCATTGTTGGCTCTGAGTGGCTTGGAGTTATGGCCGGTTTTACAAGCGAATTCAAGACTGCAGGCGAGCAGGAGAGAACCACAGATGGAAACCAATTTTTGCTAATTTGTACTGGGGCAGGTGTTCTCTGTCCGGGGTAACCAATCCTGCTAGAATTCTGTGTATTCCCAGGGGTGATTGTCAGTTTCGAAGCTTGCGAGTTACGGACCTTATGCCCGATCAGCCCCTGTGCTCCTCCCCCAATCTGTGAATGGATCTTCATCATCGCCATGCTGTTTTAACTCGTTCTCCTCCTGGTTCTCCTGGCTCTCCTGGCTCTCCTGGCTCTCCTGGCTCTCCTGGCTATGGCCCTCGTATTCTCCATCATCGGAGTCCATGCTGTCATCCGCTGGCTCCAGGCCCTGCTCCCAGTTGGCCGGCACAGGCTGCCAGTTGTCCAGAACAGGCTCTGATATCTCGAGTCAGGATAAAGCTGGCCCCAGCACAGCATTCCCCCCCCTGCTTACAGTTGACCGAGCTGTAACTGACTCAAGAGTGGGTGGTATTCTAGTTAACCTGTCCCTGGATTGCGATCTCTGGGCACACTCGCGGCGGACCTCCCTTCGTCTCTGCCTCTCCTGCCTCGACAGACGCGTTCTGTCCGCCATAAGCCACCATTTTTGTTATGATATAGAGTGCAGGAGAATTGTAATACAATAAGATCGTAGTGAATAGAGTTGCTAGATGAGCGATTATTCTCTGAGATGCATACGGCGGACTGGTGGTGGGATACACAGGTATGAAATAGGTCCTGAAAAGTTTCAAGTAGTGGGTGTTTCAAGTGCTGATAGCCCATTATGTTCCTTGGTAGAAAACGCTGCCCCCCAGGTCACCAGTGGTACCCATTATCAGATTGTTAGACAAGACTCAGCTTACCAATTTTTTGGGACGTAAGAAAACCTGGCCGGTATACGTGCCGATCGGCAATAGCCTTTTGTGGACGAGAAATAGCCCTGTAACGATGCCAATCCTGCTTCTGACATTGCTCCCGGTACCGCCAAAGTCCACTGGTGAATCAGCCCCTGCAGACAAAGCCTAGTGGCAGATAAATGTGGACTGTCTTCGATCTTGTCCTTGCGCCATTACAACAAGTTATCCAAGAAGGAACGGTAATGGATTGTGCAGAGGGTAAAACACATCTTTGTTTTCCGATCTTGTCAGCCTGAATTGCGGATCTTACTGAACATACGGCCTTGCACAGAATAGGCAGCAAGTCGTGCCCAAAGTGTGAGATTCTGTACAAAGAGCTTGGTGGGAATCCACTGAAGATGTATGAGACCTGGGACTACATTCTATATAGAGAGAAAACCTTGAGGCATGAGCTGGCAGAAGTGGCCGGTATTGCAGAATACTTTCAGCAGGTCGGCATGAAAATATGACATAATGTATTCGCCAGACTCAACCAAGTAAACTCCGCTGGCCTACATAAGCTGGACCTCTTACTTAACATTAACCTCAGACTATTGTCACAAATAGTGACTAAGCAAGGCAGACTCTCACATGACTAATAGTTATTAGTCATCGGTTCGTTATCTTTCACGCTATGAGATCAGTTGACTCATAGAATTTTACATGACGACGCAATAGCGTGTTATTGGTTTATTGTGATTGGTTGATATTTGACATGACGCACGATTGTGGTCATGTGGTTTATCTATTTCGCACATGACTCATAGTTATGAGTCATGGGTTTTACGCATGTGACCCCATTAGGGCACATGACTTGTTTTATGAGTTTTGATTGGTTACGAGATAGGGTGCAGCTGACTCGAACGAGTCAGCTGACGGATTTCACACTATGACTCACTATGAGTCATGAGTCGCGTGACGCGAGAGTATGAGTCACGCAGGGTTAGGGTTGAGGGAAGAACCCCTATATACGGGCACCCTCGGGGCATGGGATTTGGGTTCCCCACGCAACCATCTAAGTTCTTTCATATACTATACTTTCAATACAAAGGTCTTTACCTATCACACTTGCGGGAATCAAGACAAGACGATCCTATATGAGCCTAGCGATCGACGTTACAAGATAGGAGTCAACAGACTTAGCTATCGTAACAGCTATCGGGCAAAAGAGGAAGTGATCGTTAGGAAACTATCGGTTACCTGCTCCAAGTATCACCAGTAGAGAAGAGGATTGTAACATTTGGTTGCGTCAACCAGCAGCACCTAACAAACAGACAAAACGGAGACCAACAACGAAAACGACATCGAGCCCTAGCGGAAAATCTCGACCTTACATCACTAGGAGAAGGACTAGAAAGGGCCTTAACGGAAGAGAGGGCACCAAGCCCTACAACACCAGAGCCACCATCACCGAGCGGGTCAGAAGAAACAGAAGAACAAGGAAGGACACGATGAAACACGATGGCGGCTACAGCAGAACAAGGCGGAGCGACATCCTCGGAGACAACCCCAATCCTGAACCCGGAGCAGATGAGAAAAATCATTGCATCCTTAAGCAGAGGAACCAGGAGGCCAAAGGTCACGGAACCCGAGGTTTACCGAGGAGAATGACACAAACTACGAGCATGGCTAGCCCAACTCATAGTGTACTACAGGACGGTAGGATGGCAAAACGGACATGATGAGGAAAAAATCCTCTATGCAACCAGCCTCCAAAGGGACGACGCGGGAACCTGGATCACACCCTACGCAGAAGAAAGAATCACCCCAACATGGGACAATTGGGCAGGATTCAAAGCAGAATTACAAAAAGCAATTTGGCGTAATCGACGCCAAAGGAGAAGCAAGGAGCAGTCTAAAGAACATGAAACAAGGCAAACGATCGGTCACGGAATACTGGAACGAATTCCGCCTAGTGGCGAGCCAAGCCGAGTTGGACGACTCAACTGGAGGAGAACTACTTCTAGGAGGAATGATCGCAGAATTGCAAAATGCCTGGGGAAATAGTAGTGAAGAATACTAGTACCTCGAAAACCTAGCCAAATGGGCAATCAGGAAGGAAACCAAACTTGCGACGGTCAGACATATCCAAGGATCGCCATCAACAAAAAACATCCAAAGGGAGACCACCACACCATGAAACCCAGACAGGACATATCAGCCCACAAATAATTGCAATTAGAATTACGGCGACCCTATGGAACTGGACGCGACGCGAAAGCGACCAAGATTCAATATCTCGAGAGAAGAATTCCAAAAAAGGATACGAGAACAACTATGTCTCAAATGCGCACAGCCTGGGCACATAGCCAGGAGCTGCCCAAAAAAGGACGCACTCAAACTATTGAATACACAAACCAGGAGCTGGCAACCCACGAAGAAAACCGCCCCTTGGCAAACCAGACCAAACATTAGGGAAATCGAGGTCGAACAAGACCCCGAACAGTCGGGAAACGACGATTGTCCCCAGCAAGAGATGGTCTGAGGGACAGACCCGAACGAAAACCCATTATCATGGAAAACTACTACGCGGCACTCAACTACACAGATACACTAGAAAACGACACTAACCACATTATGGTCAAGATACAACTACACGGCGGAAAAGAGTTAGTCACTATCTACGCCATGATTGACTCAGGAGCAATAGATGACTTCATCGACCCAGAAGTCTGCAACAAACACTGGATCAGAATGATCAAAGCAAAAAACCCAAGGGAGATTTACCTGGCGGACGGAAAACCAAGCGCTATGGGACCTGTTACCTATATGACGAAAGTACCTATGGACATCAGTAGCCATAGGGAATTGGAGTGGCAAATCTCCAAAAGCATGAGGTCATCCTCAGGATGCCATGGTTAAGAGAATACAATCCAACGATCGATTGGAATGACAAAAGGATCACATTCAACAGTGAACGATGTATGACTTGGTGTCTCAAAAGCTCACCCGTTGCCTATGCGGTTCCCGAAGAGAAAGCCCTGGAAGAGAATCTCATCACCAGATTCTCAAAGGTCCAGGCCAAGAAAGGCCCGACGGCCAGTGACCAGAGCGTCAGAGTTAAGAAGCTATCCGCTGAGGCCAGAGTGCCTAAAAAGAGATCAGCACGGGCGGCAGGACACAACCTGTACGCAAACGAAGGAACCGACGTTCCTGCCAGAGGGCAAGCAATTGTTGGGATGGGGATAGCTATTGGATTATCTCACAACACCTATGGACGAATTGCAGCACGAAGCAGTCTAGCAGTCAAACACCGACTTATGACAAATGCAGGTGTGATAGACTCCGACTACAGAGGAGAAGTGAAGGTGGTCCTAGCCAACCTAGGAGACCAACGGTACCGAGTGGAAAAAGGAGACCGGATTGCACAACTGATTATCTAAAAAATCGACAACAGGGAATTTCAAGAATTAACCCAGTTGGACGATACCAAAAGAGGGGATCAGGAATTTGGGAGTTCCAACACCACCATGGACCAAGAGGTCAAGGACCAGAGTGTCAAACCACGGATGGAAATCAATGAGATATCAGCAAAAGCGTTCGGACAACTCTACCGCAGGGGGGAAACACTCGGCATCCTAAGATGGGAGGAAATTGAAGACGAAATTCAGTTGGAGGCTATCAACATCAGCACCGAACTGGCAATAAAAAACAAGAAGAACAACGAAGACCAGGACGTAAGAGACACGGTCCCTCAAGAATATCACCACCTGCTGGATGTGTTCGAAAAGGGAGAAAAGACGATGGTACCGCCAGACCGACCAGGCATCGATCTAGGAATCGACCTGGAAGAAGGAAAGACAGTACCCATCAAGAAAATATACGCCCTCAGTTATGACCAACTGGAAGAGCTCCATTGATACATCAAACAGAACGAAGATCGAGAATGGATCCGAAGGGTAAAATCGGGAAGGGCTTCACCGATTATGTTTGTCAAGAAAAAGCATGGCAAACCCTGGCTCTGCGCCGATTATCAGGCGCTCAACGAAGTTACCAAAAAGGATCGACACCCGCTACCGCTCATCAGTGAAGCACTGGATAGACTGGGAGGAGCCAAATACTTCACCAAACTGGATTTCAAGGACACCTACAGCAACATTCGAATTAGAGAAGGAGACGAATGGAAGACAACCTTTTCAACAAAACTAGGGACTTACGAATACCTAGCCATGCCATTTGGACTATGCAACGCACCAGCGGCGTTCCAACGATGGATCAATGAGGTCCTTATGGAACACATCGACATGTATTGCATCGTCTATCTGGATGACGTACTCATATATTCGAATACCCTACAACAACACCGAAAAGACGTCAGCAATATCCTGAAGGCAATACGAAAATCAGGAATGAAGGTCAAACCATCCAAATGCGAGTTCCACCAAAACGAGACGGAATACCTAGGATTTATCATTGGACAAGAAGGGGTCAAGACCGACCCAGTTAAGACACAAGCCATTTGGGACAGGACAACGCCCAAGAAAATCAAAGAGATTCAATGCTTCCTGAGGTTCTGCAACTTCTACCGACGATTTATTGAAGGCTTCAGCAGAACAGCCAAACCACTATGTGCTAAAACAAAGAAGGAATGTATTGGCAACTGGGAATGGAGAGACAAAGAACAGCAGGCGTTCGACGAATTAAGGACAAAACTTACCACGGCACCAGTACTGGCCTACTTCAACCCCCTAGCACCAACCAAAATCGAAACACACGCCTCAAAATACGTCTGCTCTGGTATATTGTCACAACAATGCCAGGACGGAAAATGGAGACCAGTGGCGTACTGATCCAAGACAATGTCAGACGCCGAATACAACTACAACATACACGATAAGGAACTACTGGTGATAGTTCAAGCATTCCACGAATGGAAAAGATACACAAGGGGAAACCCCAAACCAATACAGGTCCTCACAGACCACAAGAACTTAGTCACCTTCATGACGACAAAGGAACTAAAGAAACGACAAGCACGATGGATGCAGGAATTAAGTCAATACAACTTCAAAATCGAATAACGACCAGGAACGGAGGGAGGAAAGCCAGACGCCCTCACAAGAAGAGAGGGAGACCTACCCACGGCAGGAGACAAGAGACTCACGCGAAATGTGGGAATCTTACTACCAAAGGATCGATACTGGGACATCCCACAGACAGAAGAAATCAGGCTTGACATATTGGAAACAACTGAATTCCGAGATAAGAACAAAGGAGAAATACAGAAACCCAGCAAATACGACAACGAAATCCAGGATATCAAAAGAAACCTGGACGAAGGAAAGACAGAAATGAAGGGAATAGCACTAGGGCTATGCTAATGGAAGGACGACCTCTTATGGTACCAAGGAAGAATTTGGATACCAAAAGACGGAGGGATACGAACCACTCTTATCGCTAAACATCACGAACCCCCACAAGCGGGACATGACGGAATGGCAAAAACTACGGAGCTCATCAGCTGACGATATTATTGGCCAAAGATAAGTGAAGATATCAAACGATTCATAAAGAATTGCGACACATGTCAAAGGACCAAAGTGGTCCGACATGCACCCTACGGATGACTTGAGTCGAACACGGCCCCGGATCGACCATGGAAATCAATAGCTATGGACTTCATTACGGACCTGCCGAAATCAGAAGGATATGACACCATACTAGTGGTCATCGATCGGCTGACCAAAATGTGCTATTTCATTCCATGCTCGAAGGACCTGGACGCACGGCGGTTCACCAATCTCTTCATGAAGGAGATAGTCTGGGTAGACGGACTACCACACGATATCATCACCATCAGAGGGACACTATTCACCTCAGACCTATAGAAAGAAACTACGCGGGAATTAGAAATTGAACAAAGACTCAGCACGGCTTTCCATCAACAAACAGACCGACAGACCGAACGGACCAATGCCATACTGGAACAATACCTACGAGCATACATCAACTATCAACAGGGCGATTGGTGTGGTTGCCTACCACTTGCAGAATTCGCGTACAACAACGGATATCCGGAGACCATCAAAAACACCCCCTTATTTGCAAATTACGGAATCAACCCCGAATACCAGATGATTGGTCATATGAGCCAGGGAAAGCAAACGAAACCAGAAGAAATGAGTCAGTTGCATGAGTCATTAAGAAACGAGATGGTGGCCGCACAATTACGGCAAAAAGAATACTACGATCTACACAGAAAACCCGATCCGAACCTAGAATTAGGAGATATGGTATGGTTGTTGCCACGTAATATCAAGACCACGAGACCATCGAAGAAACTGGACTACAAGAAAATCGGACCATTCAAAATCTTAGCAAAGATTGGGACAAGCGCATATAAGCTGGCCTTACCAGCCTCAATGGCCATACATAACACATTCTACATCTCTCTCCTCGAACCTTACCAAGACAACCGATTCCCCTCACAGATCAAAGAACCCCCTCCTCCTGTTCAGATAGAAGGAGAACACAAATACAAACTCGACGAAATCATCGACTCTCGACTCCACTACAACAAGCTCCAATATCGAGCCAAGTGGAGAGGCTACTCACCAGAACACGATAAAGTCTGGTACCCCGCAGAAAACTTCAACAATGCAGAACACACAGTCCAACGATTCCACCGGCGCTACCCAGGAAAGCCCGGAATAGATAAACGTCACGATCAACAGATCGTCCTCCGCACCTGCCCTCATTGTCAAACAAGAATGACGCTCGCACACCCCAGAGAGCGACGCCCAGCACGTCGCCCACAACACTAGCCCCACTAGCTCTGAATCCTCAGGCCCACCAGAAAGAGGGGTGGCGCACGCCTCCATGAACTGGACGGACTGCACTGACGATGGATGCCAAATCCATCTCGGCGAAAAACAAGGGTCAGGCTGGTACCCACAATTCACCAGGAGAGTGAGGAAACCAAGTGTCGCCCACGACCACGACTGGCGACAGGAGATGGAAGCGAACCCAGGAGAGGACTGGGCAGCACAACAACAACCTCGTCAGCGAAGGGCCAGAAGGGCCCACGGAAACCTCACGAGCTGGGAGCACTATTTTAACGACAACTGCAAGGAACACCGGTGGCAAAAGGTGGACGCCGGATACTACCCCAGACAAGTGGGAGAAAAGGGTACCCTGTCAAAGCATGACGGGAGGGAACAAAAGAAGAGAAAAGTCGTGAGGACACGACTAGGAGGGGAGGGGTGCGAAAAAACCGTTCCAGACGTGGAAGCAATGGAAACACAGATCTCGGACCTCCGAAGCCAACTGGACCGCGCCGTCCAAATTATTGTGGCAAAAGACTACAACCTCGAACAACTCGATAAGGAAAAGGAAAAACTCCAACAAGCCTACAATCGAACCAAACAGAGGATGCACCAAATCAGGGGTATGCTCTGGAAGGAAGGAGTTTAGCATCGTGGGACCGATGCAAGAGGGGGAATGGAGCTAATGTCACAAATTGTGACTAAGCAAGGCAGACTCTCACATGACTAATAGTTATTAGTCATCGGTTCGTTATCTTTCACACTATGAGATCAGTTGACTCATAGGATTTTACATGAGGACGCAATAGCATGTCATGGGTTTATTGTGATTGGTTGATATTTGAAATGACGCACGATTGTGGTCATGTGGTTTATCTATTTCGCACATGACTCATAGTTATGAGTCATGGATTTTACACATGTAACCCCATTAGGCCACATGACTTGTTTTATGGGTTTTGATTGGTTATGAGATAGGGCGCAGCTGACTCGGACGAGTCAGCTGACGGATTTCCCACTATGACTCACTATGAGTCATGAGTCACGTGACGCGAGAGTATGGGTCACACAGGGTTAGGGTTGAGGGAAGAGCCCCTATATAGGAGCACCCTCGGGGCATGGGATTTGAGTTCTTCATGCAACCATCTAAGTTCTTTCATATACTATACTTTCAATACAAAGGTCTTTACTCATCACACTTGCGGGAATCAAGACAAGACGGTCTTATATGAGCCTAGCGATTGACGTTAAGAGATAGTAGTCAACAGACTTAGCTATCATGACAGCTATTGGGCAAAACAGGAAGTGATCGTTAGGAAACTATCGGTTACCTGCTGCAAGTATCACCAGGAGAGAAGAGGATTGTAACACCTATTCAAATATATAATGGAATCGATGCAAGGGTTCCTGAAAAAGCATTAATGGCAGTAGGCATTCGACAATGCCTGGCAAGGAATTCTGCCTTATCCTGCACTCAGTGTACCAAAAAAGGCCTATCGTGAAGTGGTACAATGACAGGGAAAGGAAATGCGCAACCTCAGGCGCCGTATTTCGGCCGTATTTGCGTCCGCATTGCGAAATCCAGACAGTTCTCCGTATCACAATTTTAAGAGCACTGTGAAGTGTGTTAGCGCGCTGGTTGACTGATCTCTCATGGCGCATTATCGCAGTCATATAGCAGATGCACTTGTCGACATGAAAAGGTATCTGCAGCCATTTTACTGGACCAAGGACATTTTTCTTGAGTTCCATACCTCTAAAGCTACACGTGCAGAAGCAAATGGTCAGGATTAGGATCTAAGAGAACTAATGTTGAATCAATGTGCTAATCAGTCCTGCCACAATACTGCCGCCAAGCGCCGTCAGCAGGTGGGTCAAGATAGGCTTCAAAGGGCCAATCAGCAGGCAGATTTGATATGGCGCGAGAATCACTTCAACTTAATCAAGATACACTATGGGAGTTATTTTGCCTCCTATGTATAGCGTTTTGTGTCCACATTGATATATTCTACCAAGATCGGCGCACGAGCACATAAGGAGCAGATTAAAGACGGTTACCAAAGATCAAACAAGAATGAAGCTGCCCGACAGATCTTGTCGCAATATGGCCGCCAGCACACTCTAGGAATGCGCTTGCAGACCATAAAAGCACTTTTTAAAACAGTTGTGATCATGGTAGGAAATAGTGGTATGGAAATGCCGACTGCTTCAAGCCGCAGTGCACCTCGAAGAATGCTCAAAAGCCACACGAACATTGACATGCTCTCCGAGCTATGCCAAGCCCATGAGATCGAGTATTACGACATGATGGAGAAGATGCTACGTTTTATCCAGCAGACTGCAGTGGATGACCCGTGGCTGCCTGCTGACCCCACCGAACTGGGATCACTTCCCGTCGAGCGATTTACCCAGCTTGCAATTCCCGTTTCTGACTTCCAGGGAGATGATGGTTTCCAGATTCACTGGGCCTGCTGCCCTGGCACAAAAGCTTTCCGCAATGGCAGTGCTAGAAACGATTGGGTATGGGTCCAGTCTGGCGGGGAGGAGAGTTGTGGGGATTTGCGAGGACGGGCAGTAGCACAATTATTAGCACTTTTCAAGATAAGAAATGTTCTAAGCGAAGCCGCAGGAGTCCATCAGTTGACATTGGTTCGCGTACTCGAGCTGATCAATGGTGATAGATTTCACCAGGCAAGTGGATATATACGAGTCCGCAAGCTGTCCACTGGTCGAGACATGCGAATAGTCGGCATAGGGACAGTAATTGGACAGGCGCATGTAATTCCTAGTGGGGAGAGGCAATAGATAGTGAATCATATGATTCATCTGCAGACGTTTAATGATATGTATTAATTATATTAAATTATTCTGTGAGATTATGTACAGTATATATGCGGCCCCAACTAGGCCGTATGAGTACTACAGGATACCTCTGCGGACGTTTAATCAAATATACATGTGGCCGAGCTCAGGCCAGACACTTAAGATGCCAATCCCTGCCTAAAGTGTCCGACTTCAACTCGGCCGCTTGCGTACTAGAGAATTAACCTGTGGACATTTAATGAGAATATGAAACTACTGCACGCTACAGAGCCTACAGGTGAGGAGCAGGTTTTATAAGAACAAATCTAGATGACATAGGTTTGGCCTCAGCGGATTCTAACAACAAGGCTATTCTCGATACTACAGTACACATGCCTATATAATGGCGGTGGGGGGCAGACTACAAACAAAGCGTTCTGGGATGCTAGCGGATAGATCCAGGCTGCTGGAAGTGGAGAAGTGGCGAGGGTGGCACCCAATGCAGACAATTTAGTAGGAATACGCCAGACGCCGAAGACGAAAAGGTGTGGTGGCGGACAGTGGTGAGACAGAATGGGCCGCGACAAGTGTACAGGGCCCTTGGAGAAGGAGAAAGGGACATCGGGATGCCCCAGATGCAAGACATGATACGCCAAGAACGCCTCGACAGCCAGGGCGCAGAGGAGGCATAGGGCGGACGCGGACCATCCAGACGTGGACCATCCAGACGTGGATGTTATGCGTCTGGAGTGAAAGTTGTCTTGCTGATGGACTCGCTTAACCTGTTACACCCCAACACTACAACTCACCTAGTATTACCTAATACTCATGTGCTACCCAGGACTTCCCCTAACCTTATTCCTACCTGTAGTCGAGTTTTATAATTTGGCCCCCCATGCCCCCAGTGCCCTATGAGGGATAGGGGTCAAATCCTACTTTTGCTGATGTACTACCTAAGTCATCCTCCATAGAAGTCAGCTAAATCCTAAGTTCTGATGCAACAGATATGCAACATATACCACCGTGTTGCTGGCATCGAGCCCAACAACCTCCAGCACACAGAATTAGAATCTGTCCTGTGGTTGTGGAGTAATCTGCCTTCTAGTAAAGTTCCGCCAGCATGATACCTCAGACCCCCTCCAGAGAGGTCAGCAAAATCCTGAGTTTTGATGCCACCGGGACATTCTCTATACCGTGGTGTAGCTGGCGTCGAGCCCAATAACCCCCTGCCAGTGGGAATATAATTGGAATCTGTCTGACAGTTGTGGAGTAATCTTCCATCGAGTATAATTCCACCAGCATGATACCTAAGACCCCCTTCAGAGAAGTCAGTGAAATCCTGAGTTTTGATGCCACAGGGATGTCCTCTATACCGTTGCGTAGCTGGCATCAAGCCCAATAACCTCCAGCAAACAGAATCCGAATCCATCTAGCGGTTGTAGAGTAATCAGCTATCTAGTAAAAGTCTGCCAGCCTGTATACCTATAACTTCATGAATAATAGTCAGGTAGGGATGGATCCTATACCAGTGGGTAGCTGACATTGAGCCCAGCCTGATGCTGATGGTGGATTCAGAATCACTCTTGGGGTTGTGGTGGAGCCTTCAGAGGAGGCCTAGCCTGAGTGGTGAGGATATTGAGAGGTAAAGGGAAAATGCGGAGTCAGGTCACGTTACGTCAAAGGCTAAGTGCTGAGAAACCACAACACTTAAGTGTGCTTGAGACTGTCATAGCTATCACGCGCTTTCACACTGGAGTGAGCTGGCATTCTTGCTATCAGAAAGATGAAGTTCTGAAAATAGAACTGCAGAGTCTAAGTGTCATTAGCCTGAGTGCAAAATTAAAATGAAGCATACAGTGGCTTTGTCGTTAACCCAATCATTTGTGCCAAGGGTACCCCGTTTCCAGCTAAGACAGATGGCTGGAAAGCTATAGCGGCTAATAATCAAGGGGTACTCTTGAGGTTGGGTGAATGAGTAGTGAATCTGAAGGTGCGATGGTGTTGTGAGCTGTGTCCGGATGCATGAGATATAAGGTTGTGTAGCCACTAGTGTCTAGGAGGGGTAAGTCTAGATGGCAACCATGCCTCCTGACACACCTGATGCAAGCGAAAGTGGCAACCCAGCGCCAGGCGCACCTAATGTCAAGGGTGCAAAGTGAGCATACCTGGTATCCTGACGCAACAGCGGTGCACCTGGCACACAGTATTTTTTTGCTAATGATGAGCCTTCCTAGATAATGCTCATCTATGATAAAGAAACCTATAAGCCTAGTTCGATTCACTAAGTCTCCAGAATCGGCTACCCCTAACAAGCAAACAAAGTCCATGCGACCCAGACTGTGCACTGTCTTTTCTGAATAGCACTCAAAGAAGGCTGTGTATCTAGAATTATTATTCTGTATCACAACCTGAGCCACTTCAGGAGCTGCTGACTGCCCCTCTTCAACCAGAGTAGTAGTAATCTCAGACTAATACCTAGAGTTCTCCTGCCTTGTCTAACACGTATATTAATTAGCTTTTATTATAATATTATACATTTACAAACCTTTCAATTGAGTAGTAATTTTTTCCAGGAAGCTCCTACAAGTTTTGCGCCAGTCCCCTCTGGCATTGACATTGAACTCTGCCAGCTCCTTGTCCCAATGACATTGAATACACCTTTGGCTCTCCATAATTTCCTGCCCATGTCTAATATCATATTCAGCCTCAACCAGGAAGAATCAACTAACTTAACTAACTTATCCCCCACTAGTTTGTCTGAGCGGTCTGGCAGTTCTAGACTAAACGTGCGCTACGCCATAGAGAGCGCCCGGCATAGCGAGCCATCCACCCGAATACTAGCCACTATTTCAATCAGGACTGAGGTTTAACCAATCACATTGCCTAAACTTGCAGATGGCTCGCTATGGCGTGGAGCACGTAAAATGAATCTGGCCTGAGCTTTATAGCCCAGCTTTTCAAAAACCTACAGGCCTGGTGGGGCTGGCAGTCCTTTGGCCTATGCCATGTGGTCAGTAAATAAGTAAATATTTTGTCGGATGGTAGCAGATTGCCAGATACCATCTACTAGCCAGCCTAGAAGGCATAGAGAAAAACTAGAAACCCTCCGATAGGGTTAAAGTATTGAGAGTAGTGGTGAGAGTGCTGGGAGATTGCTTATCCCTCGATATATATTATGAATCCTATGATGCGGATGAGGAACCCGCACATTCACAATTGTCATCTGATCACCAAGCTACTTCTTCTATCACTTTGGTGCCATTAAGGACCCCGGATCCCTAACACTTTCCTTTATGGCCTGTTCTCCCCCACAGGGTTTTCTAAGGGCATTTCTTCCTGACGATTTTGCATCGCACACTGTTTCTTCCTTTCCGGATCTGATTATCGGATTAGAGACAAGTACCCGAGCAGCAATCTATATAGTACTATGTGTCACTATCTCAATGACAGATATCATCATCAGATAAAATCACTGATTATCAGATAGGGGTATGCCAGCCCACAAATGTGACTGCCCATACCATGATACCCACACAAACAGGTTAATCTTTCTCACTCAAAATCATTTAATCTCCACCTCCCTATCTTTCTTCTCTCTTCCTTCACTCTCAGGCCAGCTTTCTCTTTTCACTATACGAGTACACCATCTTTTTTTAGACAATCTTTCATTACCTGTCATACCACTCCCAACTACTGGTATTAACATCACCACTCACATCTCACACACTTCTCTATTTGGTTAAATTTCTCACTCTATCTTGCTCTCTACATCTTTCCATTTGTAATAATGCTATTAATCTGATGCTTTCTTCCTTGCTGGGGTGGACTCTCCCCGTCCGGCAAATATGAGACATCCTTGGAAAGCCGGGCGGAATGCGAGAAATAGAGAAAGAAAAACTAAAATAAAAGAAAAATAACGAAAAAGAAAAAGAAAAATAAAGAATAAGTCAGTATATAATATTACACACAGTAGAAATATAAAATAGAATCTAACACTAAGCAATAAGTATACCCTGAAGAACTATTGGGAGGCCACTAATGATATGATACTTTCTTTCTTGCTGGGGTGGACTCTCTTTGCCCGGCAAATATGAGGCATTTCTGGAAAGCTGGGGGCAATGCAAGAAAGAAAGCCAGAAAAATAAAATAAAATAAAAATAAAAATAAAAATAAAAATCAAGAATAAGCCAGTACAAAATATTAGACACAGTAGAAATATAAAGTAGAATCTAACACTAAGCAATAAGTATACCTAAAGTACTTCCCTGAAGCAACTGAGCATGATGTTAGGCACAGAGCTCCCAGAAGGATAAGGGGGTCAAGTTACTCTACCTTCGCGCACGAACCTCTAAAAAATACTTAGCTACACCCCCCTCCAGGCCGGACGTTGGGACAGAAGGTCACCATACGCCGCTGGGGAAATTGCATCCCCTCACCAAAGACATGAGTAAAGGAGACCCTACTTGCAACACCGTATACGTCGTGGCCGTCCGACCGACCGGTTTCTGTTCGCAGGAGATATGAGAGCAGACCTCAGAGCACCTGATGCAAGTGAGAGCATCCCGATCGGACGACATCGTACAGAGTTACAACCACTACAAGATTGGCAATCGAAAAGTGGATACAAACTCACGGGACGTATCTACCTTAGTTAGGCTTCCTCGGTCTGGAAAAAAGCCCAGTAACTAGTAGGAATGCACTATACTTGGAAAGGGAGGCAGGGAACTCCCAAAGGGATTGTTGGCATGAGACCGATAACTATAGTCGTAACCATTGGTTCGATCGATAGGAAAGAGTCGTGTAATGCCGGATAAGACTAGTGAATGCTTCCTGCAGACCATGTCAAAACGGAGCAAACAATATGAGGATTGGCCATCTTCTATCCCAGCAAATAATTGTCTGACATGCAAACACATGGAGATTATTTGTAAATCCATTTAGCAACGGATACAGGTTCGTATAGCCATCTAGGTGGACAGGCACTACACCCTCCCCATGAGAGAGGCATACGTGGCAATAAGTGGCGCAAACGAGAGTAGAAGGATAACGGATGTTCAGGGTCAAGTCGGGCTCCCACTTCAAAGAAGTCGAGCTAGGTGAAAGAAAGATACTTAGTTATAGAAAGAGATTATGTAGCCTACGAACACCCAGCCGCGGAATATAAATATTGAGGTGTCTTCCTAGCTGCTATCCGAGTCATCTATCAAGCAACGGAGAAGAGACCTTAACAATATATACATGTTAAACCATTTTATTGTTCTACCAACCTTACAATTCTATCTTGATTTTCGTCTCTCTAGACATATTCCCCGATTCACCCACGATCGGGCCTAGTATATTCGCTTGTTCTTAGAATATTACTACCCCCATGACAGTATATTGTTACTCTCTATGTTACCGAGACACACGAGCGATATTGATCACAAATACGAATTGCAACTCAATCAAACTCATTTTATCACCAGAAGGATAAGAAACACTTTCCTACTTCAAAAATGTTGAAGTCTAACCTCGAGGGAGCAGGACCAGATCATATGGAGACAGATGAACTCTCTCAGTCCCAAGCTCCAACAGTGACATCGCAAGACACAAGAATCGCTAGATCCACCGATACTAGAATATCTCCCGCTCTGCCACCCGGGCGCTTCTATCGAGCGGCGATGAGACGGTCCCAGTCCCAACACTCTCAGACACCAGCAGAACCACTATTATCCTCTGAAATGTCCAGAAGACTTGACCGCATCAACCGAAGTCTACACCTATACGAGGGCAATCTAGCCCAAAGCATCGACCAAGAACACTTAGCGTTCCAGTCCCTTCCACCCCAAATCCAACATGTGGTACGGGAACTACGCAAAGTCAAAACAGAAATGATGACGGGCGCCAAATACATAAGAACGGAACTGGAACAAATAGACACCAGCATGGTACAGGTGGAAGCAGCAACAAAGGGGCTGCAAGACGCGCTAAAAAGGATTGGTGGAAGGATGGACGGACAAGATAACCGTCAAACCCGACACGAACAGGTTACATCACACCTCCACCAAACTATACAAGCAGAAGGAGTAGCGGCAATGGGCAGGGACGAACAGATAGGACAGGAGCTCCTGGACATGAAAGCCCAACATCAACGAGAACTACAAAACCATGAAAGAATACTCAACGCTATGATGGCTGAGTTGGAAGCAAACAAAGAAGCCAGAGAAAGACAGGAAAGTCACATAGCCGAGTTAACTGAAGCGGTTACCTCCTTGATGGGCCAAGTGAAAGGCAAGGGTTCAAACCCAACCCCGGAAAGGAGCACTGGAGCAGGAGGTGGAGGTGGAGGACTACCACCCCCCACAATGCATGGGGCTGCAGGAGGCACCCCTGATCCTGGAGATAGTAGAGGAGAAGGAAGTGACGATGAGGGACGAGGAAGGCGAGATGAGAGACCCGACAAACGAAATAAGAAGCCTGCAGAGAAGGAAAAAACTGATGAGGAAAGATACGCAGAGGCTACGGAGGACGAAATACGATTCTCCAGGGCCTTGGGAAAGGCCATTGGAGAAACCACAAAACGTCCAGCTCAACCTCCATCAGAATACGAACATGCCAAACACCAAGATATCAGGGTCTAGCTAACTACCTACAAGGATGTTTTCAATCGAAACCCATACTAGTGGCAGGACGAGGTGGACAGTATTAAATACACCTTGTCCAAATTAAAAGGATCACATGTAGCATCCTTCGCTATGACCTACCGGAACGAAATGACCGGCGATTTAGGCCATGTACGACAGGAAGGTTACAAATTATGGGCTGTCTTTGCTGAACAAGCTATACGTCGATTCGGTCCCACCCATGAAGAAGAAAAAGCCCTACGAGAAATGTTGAAAGTCCGATACAAGAATGACATTAACCAATTTCTACTGGAAGTTGAAATTTGGAATGTTAAAGCAAAGGTTACTGGAATCGCCTTCCGAAAGTTAATCAGAGACCAAATACCGGATGAGGCTGTACGGCGAATGTCAATGCATCAAGAATACGCCGACGACAGAGATTGGATAGAAGCTCTCCAACAAGTGGTCCACGATGAAGAAGATTTCCAGGAAGGAAAAAGGCTTGAGGACAATAATTTCTCATGGTCGAATTCAAGTAGGAAAAGGAAACGTAATGAGCCAACAACGGCAAAGACAATGAAAAAACCTAAGTATACCGCTAAAGAGGAAAGGGTATACCAGGCGAAGGAAAAGGAGGAGAAGGTAGACAAAGGGAAGGCGGCGCCCGGGCAGAAAATTATGCATCGAGTTTGGGCCGACGCACATACCGGTATCGACCAGAAAATAGTTGATGAATGAAAGGCAAAGAGGCAATGCACTAGATGTACCTTAACAACCCACGGATGGAAGCACTGTCAGAAAGAAATTCGAGTCAGCACCATCCAAAGGAAATCGTTCAAGTTACCAGGAGGAAGATTGAACCATCCAAAGCCTAGAAAGCCAAGGGTAGCCGCCGTGGCTGAGGATAGCCGTGGAGAAATCTCGCGACAAGCGAGCCAAAGGCCACTAGCATGGACCTTTATGGAAGATGAGGAGCTATAACGCTCACTGGCACCACTGGCAATGGCATGTAGGTAGTCCGGCAATCGAACCGGGAACCGAAATAATCTGAAGTGAACTCTTCAGCTCATACCCTTTGAGTGCATCGATCCCAAAAGTGTGATAAGTTCCGACTGGGAAACTGGTAGCTCCTGGGTGTTGTACGGCGAAGACATTCAAAAGTCTATATCCCCGATAAAGTCGAGACAGTAGCGAAGGAACCCATCCTGAGCAACATGAACCAAAAACCACTCCACTTGTTGGGGGGACCCCTAGGACTAACGACGGTTAGTAGAAAACCTAAGAGGACACAAGGACAGCAAGAAAAGAGCCAAGTACGGAACTCGAGCCAAGATGATGAGTGAGAAGCTGGCATCAGACGAGAGTGACACCAGCGTAATCGTCCCCAGAGGCAGGTCTTAAAAGTACACAATTGGGGGCGATTAGAAGAACAGCATCTTACGAGGAAAAACAACCCACGAGTGCTATGGGTCGCACTATACGATAACAAGACACCCCATCTGGTTGTCATGTCAGACGAAGCGCACGACCTCAAGATTTCTCTCATAGTAGTTGGGCACGTTCATTGCATGATCAGAACCACTACCCACCTCATGAAGATACTTTAGCTCGGGCTGTTGGAAATAGGCAATAGGTATGGTAGATTCCTCATACCTACTGATAAAGTGTGGATAAGTCGGTCAGAACGGAAGGCGCATCCGAGCCGCAAAACACAAGTCAGCAGACGAACTACCCCTGGTATATGGGAATCCCTCAGCAGGGAATAAAGACCTCTAGTAGTGGGCTGCCCGATATACAAACAAACCGGATTTAATCATTTACAGAAAAATCCTCCCCTCAAAATCACCAACCATCATCAAACTATTTTATGTTTTCAAAAATATTTGGTGAAAGGAAAAAGCAGTTTGTCTGAGGAGGCTTCAAGAGCCGAAACTGCGCAGGCGCGGTAACAAACCCCAAAGTTACCAAAATGAAGGAGTCGATGAGACACGAGGCCCACGCCCTAAGTGAACAAAACACGAATCAAGTCCACAATACTACGACTGCCCAGAAGGAAATGCCTTACTCGTCATATCAGACAAACGGCACAAAATTAAAATCTTATTAGACTCTAGCTCAAACATATTCCTCCTAAACCAAAACACTACACGCACCCTCAAAGTCCCTTACGAAATAAGAGAAAACCCACTTAAGATTACCGTATTCAATGGCGGAGTATTCTCCACAGGAGGAAAATACTATTCACATCCGATTCAACTAGAGATCGGTACCAATGGCTATACGACTATGGTCTCCTGTGAGATTGCGGACGCAGGCAAATATAACTCGGATATGATCATAGATTTCGGGTGGTGGCACCACGAACATCCGATAAAAAATATTGAAACCCCTGGAAAATAGTGTTTCGAACCCACCAAATGTGTAAGACATGTACAAGATGAAGGCATTGCTGACATGTTGGAATGGGACGAGACGGTGGCTTTTGATGAAGAAGCAAGGATGATAGGGAGGATCGGATCCACAAGACAAGAGGCAGTAAAACCAGAAGGATTACCAAAGCCGTATTGGCAATACAAGGAATTGTTTGAGAATGAAAAAGCAGAAATGCTGGCTCCTAGGCGAACCTTCGACCATGCGATTGACCTCAAAGACGGAGCCACTCCACCTTGGGGACCTATATACCCAGGCTTACCAATTAAAAGGACAAAACAAATATCTTCACAAAATGCTGGCTGAAGGAAAAATAGTCCACAGCAAATCTCCGGGGGGCGCACCAATTCTTTTTGTTCCCAAACCTGATGGAAGACTACGATTGTGCGTAGACTACCATCAACTAAATAAGTTAACCATACTCAACAAATACGCTTTACCGCTCATGACTAAACTAAGGGAAAGAGTGGCCGGTGCAAACCTCTTTACAAAGTTAGACCTAAAAGACGGTTATCATCTAATTCGAATAAAAAAGGTAGATGAATGGAAAACCGCTTTCCGAACCCAATATGGACATTATGAATATAAAGTAATGCCATTTGGGTTGGTAAACGCACCTGCCACATTCCAGGCCATGATGAACACTATCCTAGGGGAATTCCTGTATCACGGAGTTGTAGTATATTTGGACGACATCTTAATTTACTCAAAGACAATGGAAGAACACGAGGCTCTGGTCAAACAAGTACTAGCCAGGCTAGGACGCCATGACCTCGCGGTATACTTAAAGAAATCTGGGTTCCATGTCGATACAGTTGAATTCCTCGGATACATCGTGGGAAAAAGCGGCGTCACTATGAGCGAAAAGAAGGTTGAAAGTATCCTCAATTGGAGAGCTCCACAGTCAGTAAAAGATGTACAAATCTTTATTGGTTTTGCAAATTTCTACCGACGCTTCATAGAAAACTTCTCAAAAGTTTGCAAACCGATTACTGACACGTTGAAAACCAAAGAAGAAAAACATTTATGGTTTTGGGGAGAAGAACAGGACAAAGCCTTTGAAAAACCTAAGCGAAGATTTACCTCAGCCCCTATTCTAGCACACTTTTACCCGGACCGAAAAACCGTGATCGAGACGGACGCTAGTGACTTTGCACTAGGCAGTATCCTTTCCCAGTATTTGGGAAAACGATTACACCCCGTTGCTTTCCACTCACGAAAGCTAAACGATGCTGAACGGAATTACGAAATTCATGATAAAGAGTTATTGGCAATCCTAGAAGCATTCCGCGAATGGAAACACTACCTATTGGAAGCGGATGATCCAGTGACGGTATACACCGACCACCAGAACGTGCAACACTTCCTCACGACTAAGGTCTGAAACCCCCGACAGATCTGATGGGCTCAATGGCTAGCCAATTTCGATTTTAAAATAGTATACAGTCCCGGCAGCAGAGGGGGCAAGCCTGATGCATTAAGCCGGCGGCCGGAGTACCGCCTTGAGGAGGGAGCTACGCATCGCGAACAGACAATTTGGAAACCAGAACATTTTGAAGTTTCACTTTGCTACAGAAAGGACCGAATTCACGTCAGCCTCATAGAAGGAAAAAAGCAGACAACAAACTGGCTCAGAATAAAAAGACTGCAACAAAACGCGATAATCCCTACAAAAGGGTCCAGGATGGCAGCAGGACATGACATTAACGCCCTAAAAGATGGCACCATACCAGCCCAAAGGCAGATGTTAGTGGACACCGGAATCGCAATAGGACTACGCAGAGGAACATATGGCAGGCTGGCGGCAAGAAGTGGCATGGCAAGTAAACATGGAATAGCAGTGGGCGGCGGTGTCATAGATGCGGACTACACCGGCGAAATAAAAGTGATACTCCGGAACCACGGGAATGCCAGTTCCGAATTCAAGGCAGGCGATCGTATCGCACAACTAATTGTGGAAAAAATACAAACACACGATGCCATGGAAATCGATAATCTAGAAAACACGGAAAGGGGAACTCTGTCACAAACGGTGACTAAGCAAGGCAGAGTCTCACATGACTAAATAGTTATTAGTCATCGGTTTGTTATCTTTTACACTATGAGATCAGTTGACTCAAAGGTTTTCACATGACAACGCAATAGCGTGTCATTGGTTTATTGTTATTGGTTGATATGTGACATGACACATGATTGTGGTCATGTGGTTTATGTATTTCGCACATGACTCATAGTTATGAGTCATGGGTTTCACGCATGTGACCCCGTTAGGGCACAGGACTTGTTTTATGGGGTTTGATTGGTTGCGAGGGAATGAGTCACGCAGGGGTAGGGTTGAGGGAAGAACCCCTATATAAGGGCACCCTCGGGACATGGGATTTGGGTTCTTCACGCAACCATCTAAGTTCTTTCATACGATTTACTTTCAATACAAAGATCTTTATCTATCAGGCTTTCAGGAATCAAGACACGACTGTCTTATAGGAGCCTAGCGATCGACATTGCTAGATAGGAGTCGACGAACTTAGCTATCGCAACAGCTATTGGGCCAAGAGAAGTGATGGTTAGAAGACTATCGGTTACCTGCTGCAAGTATCACCCGGAGAGGAGAAGATTGTAACATTTGGCTGCTTCAACCAGCAGCACCTAACAAACAGACAAAACGGAAACCAATAACGAAAACAACATCGACCCCCTAGCGGAAAACCTCCACCTTTCATGCCTAGGAGAAGGACTTGAAAGGGCCTTAACGGAAGAAAGGGCACCGAGCCCTATGACACCAGAGCCACCATCACCAATTGGATCAGAAGAAACAGAAGAACCAGGAAGAACACGACGAAACACGATGGCGGCTACAGCAGAACAAGGAGGAGCTACATTCTCGGAAACAACCCCGATCCTAAGCCCGGAACAGATCAGACAATCATCACATCCTTAAGCGGAGGAACCAGGAAGCCCAAGGCCAAGGAACCGGAGCTTGACCGATGGGAACGACACAAACTACGAGGATGGCTAGCCCAACTCATAGTATACTACAGAACAGTAGGGTGGCAGAACGACCATGATGAAGAGAAGATTCTCTATGCAACCTGCCTCCTAAGGGATGACGCAGCAACCTGGATCACACCTTACGCAGAAGAACGAATCACCCCCGCATGGGACAATTGGGCAGGGTTCAAAGCAGAATTATAAAGACAATTTGGCGTAATTGACGCCAAGGGAGAAGCAAGGATCAGACTGAAGAACATGAAACAAGGCAAACCATCAGTCACAGAATACTGGAACGAATTCCGCCTCCTGGCTTGTGAAGCCGAGTGTTAGGGGTAGCCGGTAAGGTGACTTATGATACCGGGCTAGGCCTTATGCTTGACTGGTCCGTAGACAGAGAATCTTGTCTAGGAAGGCTCGTAATAAAGTGTAACTAAGTTACTCGCGTGGTATAAGGGTAATGAGGAAAAATAATAATCGTAAAACTTATTATATTGATAAGATCTCTTCTCCCGTGCTTGATGATTCTGTTTTTAAGCGAGGGAGGCACTTCGATATTTGTATTCCGCGTCTGAGTGTTCGCGGGCTACATGTTCTAACCATACTAACTAAGTTTCGACCGAACAAAGTTCTCTAAACTCTCAAGTGCGAACACCTCTTGACCCTGACAACTGTTCGACTCCATAGTCACATTATGAAGACTTAGACTACCATATTATCGTCAGGGTGTGTCAGTCCCGTGAATAATAGGTCAGTCTAGAGTACACGTAGCAGACTAATGCCAACGTAATAATACTTCTTCACCGAATCATATATGAAGCGGCCAACTTCAACGGTGTCAGACCATTCAATGCGCGAGAGTTCGTTACTGTCTGCGCATCAGGTTTCCGAACTGACCTGTGGCAACAATTGCGCGAATAGCAATTTGTGCTTACTATCTTATGTTCGTACTGACTGGTTCTGAGCGGGCCCGGAGGTCTCTGCTATGTGTCTTCTGGTTTTGTCATACGATATTTTACTTAAGTGTTTATTCGGATTCCGTCCGTCATCTTAGAGAACTCTCGTTCTTACCCTATGGGCATCCTAAAACGGGAATACACACTTAACTCTCTCAGACGTCTTTGCGCTATTATCGCCGTCATTATATGACTGGTTGCATAATTATATTTTAACTAATAATAACTATGACGTGGCTGTGAATCGAACACGTGACCTTATAGTCGGAGGCACGTGACTATCATCTTAAGCTAGACAGAGATGTATCTTTTGTACTTCGTACTTTTTAACTGATTTGGTACGCAGGGGTCTGTGCGTGAGCCTTATGGGTCGGCATTCTTGGCATGCCTAACACCGAGTTGGACGACTCAACCGGAGGAGAATTACTTCTAGGAGGAATGATCGCAGAGTTACAGAAGGCATGGGGAGCCAGCAGCGAAGAATACGAGGACCTCGAACCCTTAGCCCGAAGGGCAATCCGGAAGGAAACCAAGTTGGCAACGGTCAAGCATATCCAAGGATCGCCATCAACAAAAAGCGTCCAACGAGAGACAATCACACCACGAAACCCCGATGGGACATACCGACCTACAAATAACGGCAATCAGAACTACGCCGACCCCATGGCACTAGACACAACTCGAAAACGACCAAGGTTCAACATCTCGAGGGAACAATTCCAAAAAAGGATACGAGAACAACTATGCCTCAAGTACGCACAACCGGGACACATACCCAGGAGTTGCCCGAAAAAAGATGGACCCAAACCATTCAACGCACAAGCCAGGAGGTGGCAACCCGCGAAGAAAACCGCCCGTTGGCAAACCAGACCAAAGATTAAGGAAATCGAGGTCGAACTGGAACCCGAACAGTCCGGAAACGACGAATGTCCCCAGTAAGAGATGGTCTGAGGGACAGACCTGAACGAAAACCCATCATCATGGAGATATACTAGGCGGCACTCAACTAGACAGATACACTTGAAAATGACAATGACCACAATATGCTCAAGAGACAACTACACGGCGGAAAAGCGTCAGTCACTATAAACGCCATGATTGACTCAGGAGCAACAGAAGACTTCATCCACACAGAACTCTGCAACAAACACGGGATCAAGATGATCAAAGGAAAAAATCCCAGGGAGATTTACCTTGAGGACAGGAAAACCAGGCCCTATGGGTCCCGTTACCCATATGACGAAAGTACCTATTGACATTAGTAGCCATAGGGAATTGGGAACCTTCCAAGTGACAAATCTGCAAAACCATGAGGTCATCCTCGGGATGCCATGGTTAAGAGAACACAACCCAACGATCGATTGGAATGACAAAAGGATCACATTCAACAGTGAACGATATACAACTCGGGGTCTCAAAAGTTCACCTGTTGCCTATCCGATACCCGAAGAAAAAGCCCTGGAAGAGAATCTCATTACGAGATTCTCCATGATCCAGGCCAAGAGTGGCCCGACGGCCAACGACCAGAGTGTGAGAGTTAAGAAGCTATCCAATGAGGCCATAGTGCCTATGAAGGAAACAGCAACTGCGGCAAGACACGACCTGTACGCTAAGGAAGGAACTGACGTTCCTGCCAGAGGACAACCAATTCTTGGGACGGGGATAGCTATTAGATTACCTCACAACACCTATGGACGAATCCCACCACGAAGCAGTCTAGGAGTCAAACATCGACTCACGACAAATGCAGGTGTGATAGACTCCGACTACAGAGGAGAAGTCAAGGTAGTCCGAGCCAACCTAGGGGACCCACCATACCGACTGGAACAAGGAGATAGGATCGCAAAACTGATCATCGAAAAAATGGACAACGGAGAACTACAAGAAGTAAGTCAGTTGGACGATACTGAGAGAGGGGATCAAGGATTCCGGAGCTCCAACACCACCATGGACCAGAGGGTCACGGGCCACAAGGCAAAAGCACATATGGAGATCAACGAGATATCGGCAAAAGCTTTCGCACAGTTCTACCGAAGAGGAGAGACGACCGGCATCCCAAGATGGGATCAAGTCGGCAACGAAATTCAGCTAGAAGCTATCAACATTAGCACAGAGGTGGCGATAAAGAACGAGAAGAACAACGAAGACCAGGACGTGAGAGACACGGTTCCAAGCGAATATTATCACCTCTTGGATATATTCGAAAAAGGAGAAAAAACGACAGTACCACCCCATCGACCAGGCATCAATCTAGGAATTGACCTGGAAGAAGGAAAAACGGTACCCATCAAGAAGATATACGCCCTCAGTTACGATCAACTGGAGGAGCTACACCGATACATCAAACAAAAGGAAAATTGAGGGTGGATCCGAAGGGACAAGTCGGGAAGGGCTTCACCAATCATGTTTGTCAAGAAGAAAGACGGAAAACTCAGACTATGTGCCGATGATCGAGGACTCAACGAAGTCACCAAGAAGGATCGACATCCCCTACCACTCATTAGGGAAGCCTTAGACAGACTAGGGGGAGCCAAATACTTCACCAAGCTGGACATCAAGGATGCCTACCACAACATTCGCATCAGAGAAGGAGACGAATGGAAGACAACCTTTTCAACAAAACTGGGAACCGACGAATACCTAGTCATGCCATTTGGACTATGCAACGCACTGGCGGCGTTCCAACGATGGATCAATGAGGTCCTTATGGAACACATCGACATGTGTTGTATCGTCTATCTGGATGACGTACTCCTATATTCAAACAACCTACAACAACACCGAAAGGACGTCAGGAATATCCTCGAAGCAATACGAAAATCTGGGATGAAAGTCAAACCATCCAAGTGCAAATTCCACCAACGCGAAACCGAATACCTAGGATTTATCATCGGACAAGAAGGAGTCAAAACCGACCCAGTTAAAACACAAGCCATATGGGACTGGACAACACCCAAGAAAATCAAGGAAATCAAATGTTTCTTAAGGTTCTGCAACTTCTACAGACGGTTCATCGAAGGATTCAGCAGGCCAGCCAGACTACTATCCGCAAGGACAAAAAAGGAGTGCATCGGCAACTGGGAGTGGTGAGACAGAGAACAACAAGCATTCGAGGAATTAAGGACAAAACGCACCACAGCACCAGTACTGGTCTACTTCGACCCCCTCGCACCGACCAAAATCGAAACAGACGCATCAATATACCTCTGGTCCGGTATACTATCACAGCAATGCCAGGACGAAAAATGGGGACCAGTGGCATACCGGTCCAAGACGATGTCGGACGCCGAATGTAACTACGACATACACGATAATGAACTACTGGCTATAGTTCAAGCATTCCACGAATGGAAAAGATACACGAGAGGAAGCCCCAAACCAATACGGGTCCTCACAGACTACAAGAACTTAGTCACCTTCATGACGATGAAGGAACTAAACGAACGACGAGGACGATGGATGTAAGAATTAAGTCAATACAACTTCAAAAGTTGAATACCGACGAGGAAAGGAAGGAGGTAAGCCAGACGCCCTCACAAGAAGAGATGGACACCTACCCACGGCAGGAGACAAGAGACTCACTCGAAACGTGGGAATCCTACTGCCAAAAGAATGATACTGGGATATCCCCGAAACTGAAGAAATCAACCCCCACATATTGGAAACAACGGAATTCCAAGACAAGGACGAGGGAGAGATACAGAAGGCAAGCAACATCCACAATGAGATCCAAGACATCAAGAGAAACTTGGACGAAGGAAGAAAAGAAATGAAGGGAATAGCGCTGGGGCTATGCCAATGGAACGACGGCCTTTTATGGTATCAAGGAAAGATTTGGACACCAAAGGACGAAGGGATACGAACCAGTCTTATCGCAAAACATCACAAACCCCCACAAGCAGGATATGGGGGAACGGCAAAAACCACCGTACTCATCAGCAGACGATATTATTGGCCAAAGATAAGAGAAGATATCAAACGATTCATAAAGAACTGGGACACATGTCAAACGACCAAAGTGGTCCGACATGCACCCTACGGATTGCTAGAGTCACATGAGGCCCCTGATCGACCATGGCAGTCAATAGCTATGGACTTCATTACGGACCTGCCGAAATCAGAAGGACATGACACCATACTGGTGGTCATCGATCGGCTGATCAAAATGAGCCATTTCATTCCATACTCAAAGGACCTGGACGCACGGCAGTTCGCCAATCTCTTCATGAAGGAGATAGTTTGGCTACACGGACTACCACACGATATCATCACCGACAGGGGGTCGCTATTTACCTCAGCCCTATGGAAAGGAACCACGGGGAAATTAGGAATCGAACGACGACTCAGCCCGGCGTTCCACAAAAAAACAAACGGACCGACGGAACGAACCAATGCCATATTAGAACAATACCTCCGAGCCTACATCAACTATCAACAAGACGATTGGTGTGGTTACCTACCATTGGCAGAATTTGCATACAACAATGGTTATCAGGAGACCATAGACGACACACCCTTCTTTGCAAATTACCGAATCAACCCTGAATACGAGATGATCGGTCATCTGATCCAAGGAATCCAGACCAAACGGGAAGAAATGACTCAATTACATGAGTCATTGAGAAACGAGATGGTGGCCGGACAATTACGACAAAAAGAATACTACGATCTACACAGAAAACCCGATCCGAACCTACCATCAGGGGATATAGTGTGGTTGTTGCCATGCAATATCAAGACCACGAGACCGTCGAAGAAGCTAGACTACAAGAAAATCAGACCATTCCAAATCTTGGCAGAGATCGGAACAAGCGCATATAAGCTAGCCTTACCACCCTCAATGGCCATACACAACACATTCCATATCTCCCTTCTCGACCCTTACCAAGACAACCGATTCCCCTCGCAGATCAAAGAACCCCCTCCTCCTATTCAGATAGAGGGAGAAGACGAATACGAAGACGACGAAATCACCGACTCTCGACTGCACTACAACAAGCTCCAATACCGAGCCCAGTGGAAAGGCTCCTCCACAGAACACGAAAAAGTCTGGTACCCCGGGGAAACCTTCAACAGTGCAGAACACACAGTCCAACAATTCCACCGGAGCTACCCAGGAACGCCCGGAGTGGATACACGTCACGATCAAAATATAGACCTCTGCACCACCCCCGTCGTCAAACAAGAACGACGCTCGCACACACCAGAGAGCGACGCCCAGCGCATCGCCCGCAACGCTACCCCCACTAGCCCAGAATACCTGCGCTCACCAAAACGGGAGGTGGCGGACGGCTCTCTGAACTGGATGGACTGCACGGACGATGGATGCCAGATCCATCTCGGCGAAAAAAACAAGGGTCAGGGTGGTACCCACAATTCGCCTGGAGATCGAGGAAACCAAGTGTCCCCCATGACCTCGACTGGCGACATGAGATGGAAGCGAACCCAGGAGAGGACTGGGTCCCGGAACAGCCCCGTCGAAGGAGAGCCAGAAGGGCTCATCACGAAATCACGAGCTGGGAGCATTGTTTCAACGACAATTGCAACGAACATCGATGGGAAAAGTTGGACACGGGATCTTACCACAGACAAGTAGGAGAGAAGGGGGAACTGTCAAAGAATGACAGAAGGGAGCACAAGAAAAGAAGAGCCGTGAAAACAGGGCTTGGAAGAGATGGGAGCCAAAAAACCATTCCGGACGTGGAAGCTCAGGAAAGGCCAATCTCGGACCTCCGAAGCCAACTCGATCGTGCCGCCCAAATCATAGTGGCAAAAGACAACAACCTCGAACAACTCGAGAAGGAGAAGCAAAAACTCCAAAAGGGATATAATCGAGTGAAACAGACGATGCGCCAAATCGGGGTATGTTGTGGAAGGAAGCAGTTTAGCATCGTGCGACCGATGCAAGAGGGGGAAGGCAGCTAATGTCACAAACGATGACTAAGCAAGGCAGACTTTCACATCACTGATAGTTATTAGTCATCAGTTTGATATTTTTCACGCTATGAGATCAGTTGACTCATAGGTTTTCGCATGACCACGCAATAGCGTGTCATTGGTTTATTCTTATTGGTTGTTATTTGACATGACGCACGATTGTGGTCATGTGGTTTATCTATTTCGCACATGACTCATAGTTACGAGTCATGGGTTTCACGCATGTGACCCCGTTAGGGCACATGAGTGGATTAATGGGTTTTGATTGGTTGGGAGACAGGGCGCAGCTGACTCGGACGAGTCAGCTGATGGATTTCACACTATGACTCACTATGAGTCATGAGTCACGTGACGCAAGAGTATGAGTCACATAGGGTTAGGGTTGAGGGAAGAACCCCTATATAAGGACACCCTCGGGACATGGGATTTGGGTCACGAACCATCTCCCTTACACACCCGGCGATTGAAATCTCAACACCATGAGAATTCATCGTCAACATCCACCAC
>Ga0307507_10002921_pt1 | contig 34405 bp, 4 predicted proteins | sample 7_EM_MG_FD_207223 | JGI IMG/M metagenome (GOLD analysis project Ga0307507, IMG submission 207223) | Populus trichocarpa ectomycorrhiza microbial communities from riparian zone in the Pacific Northwest, United States - 7_EM | ecosystem: Host-associated > Plants > Roots > Unclassified | place...
CTTACCTACCTTTTTATAAGAGGGGGACTAGGGGGGCTTTTTTTTATAGCTCGGGGCGCGCCATATTAAAGGAGGGGGTATAGTACTAGGAGGTACCGGAGTTCTAGGAGGAGGAATGACCAATGGAGGGCTCCTAGTAATACACCTCTCGCAGTAGCAGGAGCTGCAGGACGGCTGCCTGCCCTATGTCAACTAGGTATAGCGATATACCCCTACAGTAGCAGGAGCTATAGGACTGCTGCAAGTCTTATATTAACTAGCATCGCGATTAAGCGCTAGATGCTAGAAATTTTTTTTTTTCTCTTCTTTCTTTTTTATGAGGGGATAAAGCCTGAGGGCAGGCTTTTTTGGAAGAAGGGGGTGATGTAACGGTGCTGGGGCACCGCCCCTACAAGATATCGTGGCACCATTATATGCAACCTAGACAGGGCCCCTAGTCAGGGGTATCTTGGCGCTATGTATATAGACATATCCTTTCCTCAACCTTCTCCTGCTCCTTAGCTTAGTATCTTTATTAGATAGCAGTCCACAAGCTTTGGTTCAGAGGCATTTGTGCGAGCCGTTATAGAGCGAGGAGGTTTGGGGGATAGAGTAGACCCTAAAAATGGAGTACCTAATTTTAGGCGCTTAAAATATCCAAAATTAGGACCCTCTTAGAAGCTATTAAAAATAGCCCTTTGTTTATACCTAAAACTAAATACTTAATTTTTAAAGCCTACTTAATCCCCCCTTTTCTTTCTCCTTAAGTCTAGGTAGCAGCCTTAGATATAATTTATATAAAACGGTATAGGGTAGCTTGTTAAAGCGCAAGCTAATAAGGCTTAGTAAAGCGTGCTAACCAATTAAAAGCTAAAAAGCTGAGGACAAAAATAAATCCTAGCAATTCGCTTATTTATAAAAGCCCTTAGGGGTCTATTCCCTTAGGGGTTTAAAGATCCTATATTTCTAAAACATAACATCGGGAATTAGAAGTGGGTTTATTAGTCTTTATAATATAAGAATAGTAAATAGGCAAAATAGCTTCCTTAATATACCAGAATAAACGTTATTTAGATTAGAAAAATCTTCTTTAATAGTAATAGAGAGAGATTAAGCTGGTTAAAGTTCTTCTTCCTACTTTAAAAGCACTAAAGACAGGCCAAAGCTTAGAAGACTATTAACGTGGATTGCTAGTACTAGCCTTTCCATATACCGATGTCGCAGTACCTTAGAGAGGGGACATAAATTACTTTTGTTTATTTGGTACTTATTTAAGAATAGTTCTACTAGTGCTTCTGGCAGCAGAGGGCATTTACACCCTCCCTCTTTGTTGCTACATTCGCGCTAGTACGCTAGTTCCCTTTTAATTAAAGCTGTATCGTAATTACTATCTTCCTTTTTATACCTTTTATAGGCCTTAATATACCCCGCAATCTTATATAGGTTAATGCAACCACTATGTTTAAACTATTTCCGTAACATTAAGCCCTATATCCAAAGCCAATCTTAATTCCACTAGTAATATTCTATATTAAGTCTAAAGCGTATAGGGGCGAGCTAAGGCAAGTCTAGCATTTTCTTAAGACAGGATATATAGAAATACTCCTATGGCTATATATTAAGTATAATCCAATATTTATCCTTAATCTTAATCTTCTTACTTCCTGCTTCCTTTGCAAAGGAACAGTAATCTACTTAACATTGTGCTTTTATTATATATCTAGGTGGAGTAAGCTGTAATAGAACCGCTAATATAGGATCACTTTTAAGTCGACGTCGCAAGCGTAACCCATTCTCTGTAATCTTTTCTTTGGGTATTATCCACAATCGCCGCTCTTCTTCAGCCTCAAACTCTACTATATCCCCTAGAATTTCCTCTCTTTCTCTACTGGCGCTTATTAGGGTTATAGGAGACTTAGATCTTCGGCGATTTCTACGGGGTTTCTATAGAGTGTTTATTATCTATAAGCTCTAGTACTGCGGTGCTATATGCTTTAAAGGGCGGTATAAGGCGTTATAGGCGAGCTAGTGTCCTATAGTAGAGATATTTAGGTTCTCCTAGGGATTCCTTAGCGCTAACGTTTGATTAGCTTTACTTTGGGCCTTATTTATCATTCTTAGCTAGAATTATAAGGAGTAGGGAGTACCTAGTAAAGGTGCAAATTTCAATAGCTTAGGTTATTTTCTCTATTTCCTCCCTATTCTGCGCCTCTAAGAGCGGTTTCCCAGCCATCAACCTTCTTGTTATCGGCTGGTCGAAGTATACTTTTTAGATAAGGGGCACTAAATAGATTCTTGGTTGATAGCTTCGTAAGTCTTAAAGATACTATATTCCTGCTAATAATTCGCTAACTAAGTAAGTAGACTAATAAAACCAACCTCGCGAATATACTACTATATAAAACCTAGTAGATAAAAATACATTTCCTAAATTAATAGGATCTAGTATAAAGAGTAATTATATAATGCTTTAGCATATTTAAGATACCTTAGAATTATATAACTTTACTATTATTAGCGTTAACAAAATATCTTTTAGAAAATGATTTACCTTCCTCTATTATTAGTAGAGGGAACTCTCCTAGTACATTAAATATTTATTTAACATTTTATATATATTATAGAGGGCTTATATATACCAAAATCAGCTAAGGGCACTAAAGAACAATGCTAAGAAGTAACGAAAGAGGTATATAATGCAGTATTGTTATATATCTATAGTGGAGGTATAAAACCTAAAGGAGCCTAACTATGCTCTATATTGCTATAGTGCTTATCCCTTATATAGCCGCACCTATATAGTAATATTCTAGAGAACTCTAAACTTAAGCAAAACTAGTACCAGGAGATACTTTTAAAGAGAAAATTTGGTTCTAGGTAATATAGTTATTTAGATAAGGCTGCCAAGGAGTTTAAGGAAGATTAAATAGTAGATAAATCTAAGGATAGAGAGTAGAACTAAACTCTTTGCATTAATTTATCCCCCTTATTTCCTATTATTCTCCTATCTATCTCTTCTGCCAGTTTTCTAGCCTCCTTTAATGCTTTTGGGAGATTTACCTAGTTATGCCTCCACTTATAAATGTATTATAAACCCGCCAGTGAGTATCTTAGGCAAGGTTTGTCGCCATTACTATTACACTTAAGTTTCTTAAAGGAGCATTAAAGGCATGGGTTTTTACTTTATAGCGATTTTATTCTCCACATTAAGCCTAGCACCTAAATTCGCAAGTCTTAACTATAGCCGGCAATAGCCCCTATTTTATAATGCTTCTTATATAACTTAAGGAGGTCGCCTTAGAAGAAAGCTCTAAAGTATTTGTTATAATAGTAGGTCGGCTCTTTAGCATCTATAAGAGTTAGGTATATACACTGCGATTAAATAGAGTAGAGACCTACGGGATTATTAGTATTGCTTTAAGTGCTCTGCTTAAATATAACTTTTTTTATAATTATTATAGTTATATATATAAGTTTTCTGAATTGGTAGCTGCCCCTCTATAGGTAAACTGTTAACTCTAGTAACTATAGGGCAGAGCATCCTTTTACTTACCTATTTCCATTCTATTACAGTAGTTAGTGGTTAAAAGTAGATGGCTAAGTTTATATACAATATTGAAGAAGTTTAAAATATAGAAATATATAGAATTAAAGATATAGACCACTAAGAGGAGGCGGGATATAAAGTTTCTATATATTAACGTGGCGCTAACACTAATATTATATATAGAATGATCTGGCGTATTAATAATTAATATAGCGATATAAGCATTCCTAATATAGAATCCTAGATCTCTCTCTATTTAAAGTATAAGGCATCCTACTATTTCGCGTTCTAAATAGTAGAAGAGTAGAATATAAAAAGTTAAAAAGATAGACTATTAGGGAGCGGACTACTAAGCTAAGCCTTTTAAAGTTTTAGAGAGTCCTATGTCTAGGAAACGCTATATAGGTAAAAGGAGCGAGCGAGGAAAAAGGGGTATATTAATCACCTATAATACTTATAAGGAACATATACGGTGCTTATTGCTATTATTTGGAGTATATATGCTCCTAAATTGTTTTGGTTTTAAAATGGCTTATCTTCTTAAATAGGCAATAAGCTGTCACGAAATTCACATAGATGAGTTCATTGATGAAATAGGTTAATTGATTGATGATCTTGTATTATGTCTTTTTGACCTTAATCTGACGTGTCTTCAGTGACGTGTCTTTGTGCACGTGACTCGTGCACGTGACCCACGCCTTTAGAGAATATAGATTATCTAACACACCCCCTTAGCTTTAAGCTCTTTGAGGTTAAAGCTAGCCACCTTCTTGTATCCGTTAATGAGTTAATTAAACCGTAATCTTATCTAAATCCTTCCATCTTGCTTTAATACTGTCCCTTAGGTCCTCTAGTTACTTCTCCTTATCTAGCTGCTCCTTAATATCCACCATCCCGATTATATTAACGAAGCTTTAAAACCTCTGCTTAGGCAGGGCCTTTGTAAGTCTATTAGCGATTATCTCCTTTATCGCTATCTATTGAAATCGTACTTGTCTTATTGCGTATTCCTAACATAGCTAGTGTTAATGGATGTTAACGTGTTAGAGCTTCGTGATTAGCTTTACCGTGTCTTCCATAATTAGTTGGAGCGTCTATATATTATCGCATTTAATAATTAAGGGCTCGTTTAGGCGTAACGTTATTGCTTTAAACAGCCTGCTAATAAAGATAGCTTCCTTTACTATCTGTAATAGGGCTAATAACTCGGCTTCTATGCTTAACGTCGTTACTATACCCTGCTTGTTTGCTCTCTAGGCAATTGGCCCCCTAAATAGCTTTATAATATATCCTTACAAGCTCTTTCTGTCGACGGAGTTGTCCGCGAATGATGCATTGCTAGTATAAATAAATAATTGCGCTTTACCTCTACCGTCTCTTCTATTGTCTTATCCTTTGTTGCGTATTCCTTTGTCTCTCCCTCTACCGTTCGTTTCTTCCTTGTCTCCTCTATAGTAGATTGCTCTGCTTCTTGTGCTATATAGGTACTAGATTACTCTGTCTGCCACTTAATAGTGCTTTTAGCTTGGGTTTTAATTAAACCTTACCAGCTATAATACTGCAAAAGCAATATCCAGACGCGTTATAGTGGCTGCATAAAGTATTGAACCCATTTTTCTCTGATATAGCATCGTAGAAGCTGCTTCTCTTGGTAGGGACATAGGATGGACTAGTAGGTCTATATCAGGGGACGGAAGCGTCAGACGGATTAATTGGTAATTAGTAGGGAGGAGTTCAGATTCTGCTATAGGAGTGTCCGGAAGACGCCCTATAAGATCTATCTTATACTAATTAGCTATCTTCTTAATATAGGCTTTTTAGGATAGCTATAGGAGCCTCTAGCTATAATTGCGTAGTATATGGATTTCTAGGAACTATTTTAGCTCGCTAAGGATACTTATTTGGTATTCCTTGTATAGCTCCTTAATTACTTCTTAAGCTTTCTTCTTATCTGTCTTTTAGTAGCAGAAGACAATATTATTAACGTAGAAGAAGACGACTATTCTACCTTTTAGCATAATACACGGCTCCTAAGGTACCTCTTTAAAGCCCAATTTGTTTAACGAGCTCGTAAGATTCTTCTGCCATAATAGTAGTGATCGTTGTAGTCCGTATAAGGCTTTTCTTAAGTGTAGTACTTTGTCTTTCTTTCCTTTGTTAAACCCTGGTAGTAGCTTTATGTAGATAACCTTGTCGAGATTACAATAGACAAACGCATTAACTATATCTATCTGTGTCGTCTCCAGGTTGAATTTTGCGGTGATTGCTATAAGGGTTCGGAAGGTCGTACTAGCTAATATAGTAGCTCTTGTAGGTAAGTCTCCTGGGGCCTATTAATTTCCGCATACTACTAAGCGTGCCTTGCATTTCTGGAGAAATCCGTGCTTGTCTATCTTATAGACGAACACCTACATTAAGCTAAGGATCTGCTATCCCTTTACATACTTCTTTTCTATTTCTTAAAACGACCTCATTTGATAATAAGATTGGAGATGGGCTCGTTAAGCCTCTTGGAACTAATCTTAAAGAGGATGCGTATTAAGGTCCTAGATTAACTAAGGTGGCAGAAGTAGGTTCTTCCTATATAATCTAACATCGCGTATTCTACCTGATTTTAGCTTGCTGTTGTTAAGTCGACTATTAAGGTTGAACTTCCTTCCTGCTAAGAAGGCGCCGTGATAGGCTAATGTAATCCTTTTGGTAACAAAGTCTTCAAACCTATTATCACTAGCTTCCTTGAATAAGTCTTTAACTAAGTTATTAGACACCCCCTAAGTGTTAAATATATCTCCTACTCAATAAGCGACGTCCTAATTAGTACCTTATACACCTAACTTCGTAGGATACTCGACGTGAAAGGTATATGGAGATTCTTCGTCTTCTTCTATTAGAGGTGGTGTATAGTACATATCTTTAAGAGCTCTTATAAGCTCAAGATCTGCTAACTTATTAAAGGTTTAAACTGGCTTATTAACGTCGTCGTTGTCTTCCTCTTAAATTAACGGTTTAAATATTTCTTTATTGTCTTCCAGAAGGACCTTATTCTTAGTTAGGGTATTAGGGAGTTAAATCTTCTTAATCAGTGTATCTAATTTAGTGTATAGGTCCTTTAAGATGTCTATTCGCTTGCCATCAAAGAACGTTTTTTTATCGAAGATGACGTCCCTAGTAGAGATAATGATATCTTTATATAGGATCTAGATCCTGTAGATATTGGTAGAGTTATAGCTAATAAGGTAGCCAATATAGGCTCGCGGATCTAGCTTGCTTAGCCTTTTCTTCTTCAGCTAGGCATCTAACGTCATCGCGTACGCCCTATAGCCGTAGGCTTTTAGGTGTGCTAGTTGCGGCTTTCTTAACCCATTGGCTAGGAAGGTATAGAACCTCTTATATAGCGATTTCCAATCATTGCTTTCCCGTGGCGTTTGATCTTGAAGGTAGACTATATAGTTGACTATCTCGTTCCATAGGTTGTGTAGTAGATTGGCAGCAATTCTTATTGCTTGTGCTCTCTTAATAATTACACCCCCTAAGCGTTCGGTGGTACCGTTCTAAGCTTAAATATGTGGCGCTAAAGGCTTAAATGTAATCCCTTGCGTCTATAGCTATTTAAGGGTTCTCCTTCTCCCTAGCTTGTTATCTAATCTAATAGTGTTAACTTTAAGGTTATACCTCAGACAAATCTATTAGATGAAATCTTTAAGCACTTATAGTGTCTCCTTCTCCTTACTATACGTTGTTATAAAATACGGGAAGGATCTTCCTGAGAAGGTGTTGTAGATAAGCATAACTTATACAAATCCGGCATGCGCTTCCTTAAGGTTAGTCCAGTTAATATGGAGGTTAAGATAGGGTTTATTAATTTTCTATTTTAAGAACCTTCTTAAGACCTAACGCTTAATTTTGGCGAGACTATAGTGTTAACATTCTGTTGTCTTAGGGCCTTAAAGCTTAACTCCTAGGGCGTTAAGACCTAGATAATAAAGGCTTATAGGTCCTAGATAACCTAGACGTAGATGCCATAAATACACATTACCTTTCGAATCTAGATAAGTGTCTCTTAACAATGCTCTATGCTTCCGTTAGCAGCGTAGCAGTTAGCTTGTATTAAATGCTAATAGACTTCCTGGTTGGATATATTTAATAGTCTATTATCCGTAACGTTCTTCCATTTAATATAGGATTGTGTCGTCCTTCCAAACTAGCAGATTATTGTCTCCTTTATTATCCCAGTAGAATCCTCGTTTTTAGAGTAGACGGAACGACACTAGATTTGTATTAAAGTCTGTATAAAAGGCAACGTCCTTAAGACGTAGGATTCCCTTACTTTTGTCTGGCTTTGTGACCTAGATAGTGACATCGCTATAACCTAGTATAGGCACTTCTGAGCTGCTAGCGATGATATATTTGTGTCTTAGAGCTTTCCTAAAATTATAAAAACGAGAGAGGTTATTAAAGATATAGAGAGTGGTTCCTAAGTTAAGAATGGTTAATAGCTTTAATAGATGGAGTTAACCGGTGTAATACAATTCTAGGAATATTGTATTGGCTTCTCCCTTAATCTTAACTGTCTCCTATTATTGTTAAGCTTTATCGACCTTTGATTCCTTAAGCTTAAGTTATTCTACTTAGGCAGCTAGATCCTTGTCTTGCTCTACCTTTATAAGCACCCTTTTTATACGTGTACCTACGGCTTTGAATCCCTTAGGCCTTTTGTTCTCAAATAGATACCAATAGTTAGAAAGGGTATGTCCCCTTATATTATATGCTAGGCATTTGAGGTTCTTTAACCTTTTAGAAAATGTCTCTTTAGTTAAATTTATACCTGCCCTTTTTTAGCTGCGAGATAAGCTGTTCCCTTTTCCTTTTTAGACTTTAGCAGCAATAGAGATACCCTCTTTGGGCTCTCCTACGAAGTCTACGTTAAATGAACTCCCTCTCGCCATCGTAGGTACGGCTTTAGAAAGGTTTTAGAACGCTTCTTATAGCTCTATTACTACTTTATGGTATTCTGATAAGAGAGCCTTTTCGGTATTATTTGCCTGCTTCGTGTACAGAACAAAATAGGTTTCGTTTATAGGTCGTATTGCATTTGTAAGGTCCATTAGCCAGATCCTATTGGTTATCTATAGAAGATTATACTTCTCTGCTATCTTTATCACATGCTCCTATTAGTTAAGCTACTGGGTGACCTTTGTCTGCTTAAGCCCCTTAAGTAACTCTGTATACTGCAGCTGTACCTTCCTTATTATAAAGTTCTTTAAGGGCTTAGTGTCTTCTTTTAAACGAATTAGCCATTCTTTGACTATAAGGGAAGGGTCAAGCAGTAGCTTCTTCTGAATTAATACTGTGGACGTGATCTAGGTGCGTATCTGTTGCAGATACTCTTCCTATTTTAGGAAGTATTTTATGTCCTAGTCGTAGTATCGTCTGCTGTTCTCGTACGCTTTTTGTTGATTTGTTGAGAGCTATATATATAAGGTTGCATTTTTATTAAAATTAGTAACTTCTGGATAGGCTGGTTCTTGTAGTAGAGCTTGTTAAGGTGCTGCATTATCTGGGTCAACATGGGCCCAAATTCGTTTGTTTACTAGGGCTTATAGTTGCTAGATTTATTACTCCTAGTCTTCTAGTTTATTAAGGATGATCGTAGTTAATAAACTCGACGTTAGTGGAGTTATTTTAACTAATAGGTAAAGGAGGAATTGTAATAGTATTTTATTATTAGGATCGTCCTTGCCATCAGGATCGTCCTTATTATTAGGGTTGTCCTATGACGATTAATGTGGAATCTTATAGAATCTTATGAAATCTCGTAGAAAGTTCGTGTTAGAATCGTCCTGTGACACTTAAGGTAGGATTTCTGTTAGAGTCTACGTCCTTAACGATAAGGTGTCAGAGTCTGACAATAAGGTAGAATTTCTTTAAATGATTAAGTAATAGTTGACTAGCTTCTTGAGTCGGCGGACTAGGCTTACAACTGTCACGAAATTCACATAGATGAGTTCATTGATGAAATGGGTTAATTGATTGATGATCTTGTATTGTATCTTTTTGACCTTGATCTGACGTGTCTTTAGTGACATGTCTTTGTGCATGTGACTCGTGCACGTGACCCACGCCTTTAGAGAATACAGATTATCTAACATAAGCTTTGGGGATAAATTTAATTGGCTCCTACTAAGCCTGTTAAACGATTATATTAAAGGCTTATAGAATATAGGGAGTTATAGAATAAGGCTAGGTTATCCAACTTTAAGGATCTTCTATAATTTAGCTTAGATTATATCCGGGATAATATTAAGAGGAAAGAAAGTAATATTAGCTTCTTAATTAGCTCTTATCTAAATTATAGCAAAACCCTAAATGGTTTAGTAGCTTATAGTACCTACCAAATTCTAGACGCCCTTATACCGCAACTACTAAATTATAGACGCCTTCGCATTACGACCACTAAATTATGGACACTTCTGCACTAGGACTACTAGATTATAGACGCTCTATACTATAAGCACTAGCATCAAAATCTAATCCAATTATAATATGCGTACTAGATTTAACGATATTAGTAATAGATCTTAGTAGCTTAAGATAGTAAAGGGGATATACTTATTGCTTATTTAGTATTTGCCCAGAGGACCCTATATAGTATTGCGTAATACAAGCTCCTGTGTAAATACTATGTCAATTCCTAGTACTCTTTAGTAGTAATAGAGATCTTAGGTACCCTGCTTTTTTAACGCTTAAAGTAATATATACTCTTTTAATTAGTAATTCTTTTATTTAAGAATAAAATGCTTAATTTTATTGCTATTATTTAATATCCTTTAATATGTATTCCCTTCTATTTGCTACTAGTAATATATAATTATACCTAGGTTTACTATAAGTGTTCTTATCTCCGCTAGACTATAAGAGCTTAGTATATAAAATACTAGGAGATGCAGAAAAGATATCTAGTAAATGTTGTTGTAATATAAGAGCAAACACCTAAGCCATTAATATATAACTAATTTTCTTTTATAGTAAATATAGGCCTAATAAAAACTATAGTGCGCCTCTATAGGTCTATATAGAGGCCCAAAAAGCTTATATAAGAATTTCTTCTAGGTAACTATAAAGATACATTAAACCAAGAGGCTTACTTAAATATGCATAAGAAGGTAAAGGAGGAAATAATTTAATAAATGCAAAGGGGGCTGCGTATTACTAGCAAAGGGCGTATATAACTCTCTTCTTTATAAATACACTGTAAATAAGCATTTAGGGTAAAGAAACCAAACTATCTCTAATAAAGCATTTAATGTGTTCCAAACCTAGTAATAAGTAATAGTTATTATATTTGTCCGGCCCAAATAAAACTTGCTTTAGAACGGCCCCTAGACGGTAAAACCTTAGATATAGGCTGGGCAAACCTTAGTATATATACTCACAACGTTCTACTAACCACCCGCCTATTAAATATATTCGATAGCCTTTAAATGGGATAGTGGTAAGTAGCTCTTTATATACTATGTATAGTATATACATTAATATTTACAAAGAAACTAATATATATAATAAATACATCTGTAAAAATATCTCCACCTTACCCCTAATGTGCTAAACATTGATATCTATTAAAGAGAAAAGATGCCAACCTATAATACTGTTTATTTATATTGTGTAAAGATCTCGCTATATAAGTTAGTGTTTTAGAGGAGATGTTTAGGCTATTACCTATAATATAAGTGGACAAAGCCGCCTTTACTAAGGCCGTCACTAGTTGTATTCTCGCCCTTAAGCATTATATAGGAGCTAGATATTTTCGACCCCCAAAGATAAAAGGAAAGTAGGTTTATTCTATTAAAGATTATAACAGAAATTACTGGCGTCTAGATTTATATTATAAGCATATTAAAACTTTAGACGGGTTTGGATATAAGATTCTAAAGCGTTATCTTAACTAGGATACGTGTCTATTATATAGCCACTAATTTAACTCTCCTGCTGGTATTCTTTAATATAAGCGGAAAGCTTATAGTATAGAAGCTTTATTGTGGACTTAAATATTCGCACTATTTATAATATATATTAAGAAGAGTATGTTATAAGATTATATTATTTTAGAAATGCTTATAGAGATATAGACTTATAACTAGTGGAGGCTAGCAATTAAATAAAACAAATAGAAGACTTTACTATTTAAACGCCTTATATAGACTTGCTAAAACCTAGCTTTAATGGCTATAGCTAAGGAGAATCCATTTCTCTAAGCGCTAAAATAGGCTCCTTGACTTCAAAAGCTAAAGATAGTACTTAGATGCCTATCCCAATGTCTTTTACAGGAGGAGACTTTGAATTTACTATAGCACCAAGCACTGTGTTATATGCGATTAAACCTAAAGCATAAGAAGGTAAAAGGGTGTTTAAGTTCTTTATAGTAATAAGCGCTGCTAAAGAGGGTTTCGGATTTACTATAGATCTATATACTAATTTTTCTGTTAAACTTAAAGCTGGAAGGGACTTTAGGTTAGGGTTACCAAGTGCCGCTATAGTTAGGTTTAGTAGAAATGGTATTAAAGGAGATTTTAGATATATAGCTCTATATATAGAGTTTCCAGCAGGCGAACTAGGGGGTCATAGTAAGGAGATTTTTAAATTTAGGATGGAACCTTGCGCTACTAATATTCCCTTCTAGGATCTTATATTTAAAGCGGGCTAGGGTTAGTAGGCATAGCTTTAGGACTCTTAATAAAGAGATTGGATAAAATATATCTTAAATAACGCAAACTAGTTACATCTTGCTGCTTATTAAGTGGGCCTATTCTCATTCCACATATAATAAACTACAATTGCTTTCCCTTCTCCAATAGTAAGAGTTAGACTTAATTATCTTAGCTACCCATTCTAAATAATACTAATTTCAATAAGAGCTGGCTTAATTGGTGGGCGCGATTACTTATATATCCCCTCCGCATACTTTAATAATAGATATTCTATTAGTCTCTTCCTTTTAAAGGGCTAGGTTATATTATATAATCTATCTCTAATTAATATCTCCTCCAAGGTAATAGCAACCAATGGCGATATTATTGTTATTATTAGCTAGCTATTTCCAATCCGGTAATTATCTAAGCCAGAGTGGGGCATATTGAGGAAGGTTGTGTTCTTTAATATATAAGACATAAAAACCACTATCCCTAGCAGAACCAATAAGGGCATTTATAAACTTCAAAGGTATTAGTAAGCAGAGCTTTTTTTCCTTAAAGGAAAGAAAACTAGCATAACCTTGTTCTCGTTAATTTACAGCCACTTTAGAATGACATTGGTTGCACCTTTAAGGACCACAATACCTTAATCTTATAGAAGCTATAAGATAAAACAGGTAGAGTTCTTGTTAGATAGGTTTAGTAACTACTCCTCCTAGTATCTATGGACTTTAAGGGCAAGAGAACTTATATCTTTAACTTAGAGAAAATCTTAACCTTTATATAACGCGATTTAAATTTAGGGCTGGTTGCCTTACTAATGCCAAAAAAACTAAAAAACTAAATACGTAAATAAGAGTAAAATTTAATTAAGAAACAACTATACCTTAATAGAGCTTTTATTTGTCTAACAACAAGGCACTCCCAATATATTATATATTCAGCAATATACTCTTAGTTCTTGTTACTATGTGCTAGGTATATAACTACCTAGCGCATTATATCCAACTACTAGAAAACATTTATAGTAGAGTTATTTATTACCGTTTAGAATAGCATTTTCTAGTAATTGGCTTAGTATTCCGTAATTATCTAGTCATATATATATTACTAACCTCGTTTCAGTTCTATAGTATGTCTAGTTAATTTAGGGCATTAGTATAACAAAGGCTTAATAACTAAAAAACACCAAATCTATTGTTGCGTCCACTTTATATATATATATATTTGAAACACAAGTTAGCCTAATAGTACACCCAAAGAGGTGGACAGCTCTTATATATATAAGGCAACTATTAATTAAACCCAGCCTTTAAGCCTTATGCCTAACTTATAAGAAGGATTAGAGGTTAAGTGGGACTTATTATATACTAATATATTTAGAGGGATAGTCCTTGTTCCTAGGATTACTTACCTCTAATATAAATAGTCTTTTCTAATTTAACTACTTAGGAGTAAGGCAGCGGCTCGTTTTTATATAACCTTTTCTACTTAATAGTAGCTATCTAACCGTGTCTCCAACTAGTATTAATTAGTGTTTCTTAGACGTTATAGAGTTTTATTTTAGGCGCCGGATTTAGTTATAACTTAGTATTACTTAGATATTTGCTTATAGATTTTAATCCTTGTTTATAATTACTAGCTTATTCAATCTTTAATTAAGGGATAACAACTATATTAAAGCTTAGATTTAGATTTAAATATACTCAGCTAAAAGAGGCGGTGATTACCACGTTAACCATAAGTGGCGGCTCTAATTTTCGGTATATCTATAATTTGGTGGTCGCGGTGCGAAGGCGTCTATAATTTGGCGGTCACAGTGTAAAGGCGTCTATAATTTGGTAGTCGCGGTGCGCTATGTCCAGGATTTAGTGGTTACCGCGTAAAACGCCTCCCTTCTACCCCCAAAGTCAGCCCGTCCCGCCTGCCCTAACACATCTACAGTTTTATACTAACTTCGTTTACCTTAGGAGATAGTATTTAACCCCCTAGAAAAGCATTTCCAATATTATATTAGTTCTTCTATAAGTCGCGATAGGACATCTAAGGCCACTTTCCTATAAGTTCTGGTATCGCTAGCATAGATATAAGGGCGGTAGGTTAACTAGGCCGAAGATGTAATTACCTTCTCCCTTTACCGCTCTTAGTTATTTTAGTTGCAACAATATATAATTATTAGTTTACCTACGCTATATATTCCTATACGCAGTTCTTTTATTACTTTATACTGTTCTATATTATACTTTATTAGTACTATAAGCTAAGTCACTTCTAGGAGTATCTTTTGCTTTAGGTGCTCCTCCTTTTTATTTTTCCTAAACTTATTATTAGGCTTCTTATTTGGCGGTATAAAAAGCTCTAAAAAGTCTACCCGCCCTAAGACCTATTATAGCTAATAACTTAGTTACTGGAGTCTCTATTGTTGCTTATATTAGTTATTTAGGTTTATAAGGCCACTATATTAAAGGAATCCACTAACAGAGAACTAGGTTATAAGTCTATAGAACTCCTGCAAGTAATACTACTAAAACCCCCGCCTAGCACACTAGGTGCTTATTATTGCCATTTTATTCCCTTTTCTACTCCATCCTTCTGGTATAGTGCTATTATTCTTAATATTAAGCCGATTTTTAGTACGCGTCTTAACAGCTTTGGGAAGCGTCTTAGTATAGGTTCTATTTACCGCAGCTTAGCTTATTATAGAGATAGAATAGCGTATATATTACTACAATATATCTTTCTAGGTTATAGTAAAACAAATCTAGTCAGATAAAGCATTATAGATAATTATACTCGGCGTAACTATTAGCTTTTTTCTAGCTATAGCAAGTATAATTCTCCTTGCCTTACCTTAAATGGATTATTACCTCTTAGTAAGTAAATTATCTAACCTTTAAAGAAATCCTCTAATATAAGGTAGTGGGTATGCGTTGTAACGTTTACAGTAATATCTTTATCTAAATATATAGGTTTTTGGAATTATAAATTGTAGGAAAGTAACAGGATTAGAGATGGAAACCCTAATACCTAAAGCCATTTAAGTATCCGCTTCTTTACGCTAGTACTTAGGCTAAGGTGGTATTTATTATGGCATTTATAGCGTTTATAGCGATTAGTTAAGAGCATTTTATATTAAAAACACACTTATCCCTTAACTGGTTAATTCATGTATAACAGTTATTAATAAGAACTAGCCAATTAATCGAGCTAAAATTTAATGCTTATGCTAAGGAATATAAAGCTTTTGATTTTATAGTAATTTAATATATACGCTTAGTTTTAAAAGTTAAGTCGCTTAATATAAGGTAGCTAGCACTTATCCTTCCTAAAGAACCGTATTTTTTAATATATTAGGTAATTAATTGGTGGAATCTATATAGGCATACATTGTTTTAAAACTGGTGTTTATATATAGACTACTTACTTATTAGGCGCTTACGGGTTAAAGAATAAATTATAGTTGCGAAGTTTAGGTAATAAGACCTTGGAATCTAATATAAACTACATTCTATAAAATTACGAACCCTATAATATTTGCTACTATAATCTAAAAACCAAGACTGTAGAAGTATAGTAGATAGAAGCTAAGAGTTATTCTATTTAACTTCACCCTTATATCCTTTTAACTCTAAACACCACCAATTACTAGGAGTATATCCTTTATTAAAATAATTAAAGATATACCTAGCACGTTTATACTAAGCCTTATTACGCACTGTCTCTAATTTCCATAGTTATGCGTAGAAACTATACTAATATTGGGATTGGCCGTTTCGGCCTATATAAGATAACTTAATATCCTTAAAAGGAACGGTACCCTTATATATTTAAAGGTGCTGCTTAAAGCATTATATGTTATAGCTTAGGTCTAGACATTATTAACCGGTTGCCGTTTTTTGTAGGTATACCTATATATCTATCTAAAAGTGCTAAGAATTATTATAACGGAACCAATCGTTCCTAGATTTGCTTTTATTTAAATACCTTAGATATATACACGCGTATTCTTAGGTCTGTTTTATAAAATAGTTAGTATCTTATCTTCGCTTAGGAGTAGAGCATAAATAAATAATTAATTAATTAGAAGGTTCCTCTATAATCTTTACACCTAAATTTCAAACTATAGTTATAGACACTGCGTCTAGCTTCTCTATTAAAATAAAGTAGACTAGGCAAATAGCAATGTTAATTTATTTAGATTTAGGATTGGATATGACTGCAGGTAATATAGTAGGAGACTACTTTATTTAAAGCTCTAAATTAGGTAAGAAGCTGGCATAGATACATCTATAGTAGGTTTCCAACAATCCTAGGCGTATGTGTTGTCCTTACTAAGGATAACCGCTTATATATCCTAGCGTGGTCTAAAAGGATTAGTAATTAATATATTAAAGACTACGGCCTATATATATGCTAAAGGGATGCCTTATATAATAAAAGGCGTTATTAGTACGGCGTAGGGGCTTCTTATTAGAGAAAATAAAATTTCTAGTGGATTAATAGGCTTAAGAAGTGGCTTAGGGAACAAAAATACCTAATAGTTAAGATCGCCAAGTAGATTTGCCAGTTTCTATAGTATTGGTCTTAACACTAGGCACAGACTAACACTAATATAAACGTTTTATATCTGGCTCCTTGCCTCCCTATTAACCCTTTAAAAGCCTAATCTCTTTAACAAAGTCCAGTATAAATAAGCCTCCTTAAGTAAGAAGACTTAAAAGTAGGGGCGCTGCTAGCGTTAATATATAAACCACTTAGAAAATTTAAGCAACTTTTCTAAGCAATATCCCTCTATTAGTCCCACTCTTATACCTTACAGGGCCTATAATATATAGGTTACTTATCCTGTATCTCTTACAGGGTTATATAGCTTAGTCGATGCCTAGGGTCAATTAGTTAATTTACTTACTTTTTCCCTAAATACTATATTTAATAAAGCTAAATATAAATTAGTATAAGTGTCCTAGCCGTAATATAATAAAACTAATAATAGGCTTTTTTAATGGCTTATATTATACGCCAATTAAGGACTTTAGTAGCTACCTTAGGTATATTCTTAGCCGCTAGTAGATTGTTTAAACGCTCTAGAAGCTCCTTTTATTTATCTATAAGAATCTTAAACTAAGTAGAGCGTATTAGATATAATAAGCAAAGTCATTTAGCTTCCTCATATGTAAGTATCTGCCAATCTTTATTATTAAAAGTTAAGGCTATACTTATATCCCTACTTACCAGAAACCGCTTCTATTAAGTTTTAGAATATCCGGCAATAGCCTATATATTACTAGCTTTAGACCTAGTAGTAAGACTTATTATATATAGTGGCGTTAAAATAAGAAGTTTGGTATTGTTAGGCGAGTGCCGCCTGCCAAGGCGGGGCTATTGACCCTGTCAACTCCATTAACCCTATTAACCGTATTAACTATATTAACCTAATTAACCGCTAGCGATACAAAACCGGCTAGCGCCATTAGTCTCCGCTTCCGCCTTCTGTATAATAATACTATATTAATACCTCTCTAAGTACCCTAACTCTATATTTACCTCTAGTTAGTTTACCAGTTCTCTTTACATTCTAAGGGGCTTATTCTAGCTTTGTATCTCGCTCTTTATTATAAGACTTACTATATTCCGTTAAATTTAGTCAGCTATATTAACTCGTTAATATTATAGACCTTTAATAGTAGTCATTTGTATCTAGCTTAGAGTTAAGATTTCAGTATATAATTAAAATTGGTCCTCCAGTCTCTAAATAAATCTACTTACACTATAGTATAAATTTACGTGCATACGCCTAAAATTCTTAAAATTATAGCGCTTGTGCATTAAGGGGGAGCCGTGCTAATAGCGTTATTGCATTTATTAGCCGCCTAGTGCTCTATTAAATGGATACGTTCCGCTAAATATTCTTCTAATTGCTGCCAACGCTCCTACTATACCTCTTACAGCTTTAATACAAGATACACTTTAATTAATCGCTCTAGCAATACAATCCATTACTATTATATTCAATATTAATAAAACTTATTAATTTAGATAATAAAGCTTACTTTATAGATATTCCTAATAAGTTAAGGAGAGTGACTAGTCTAGTATCTAGCAAGGGTCTTACCAATAATAGTTAATTTAGAGCTACTAGTATTAATTACCCACTTAATATTAATTAACTTAGCTCTCTAAAAACTACCTAGACTGTTAGTTTATACTATTAGCCTTTCCCTAGTAAGACTCCACTAACACTTTATAAAGTATAACTCGACCAGCCCTTATATAAACAACAAGCCCTTAGTATCCGCATATAAGTCTTAGTCAATTAAGCATAAATTTAAGTTAATAAATACGACTTTTAAGGATAGTAATAGTTAGGATAGTATTTCGTCTAAGCTTAATAGACCAATATTAGGTTGTAAGCAAAAATATTATAGCCTTTTTCTTAATACCAGAGCAAGTAGTAAATAGACAAATAAAGAGAAAGCAATTATATACTTTTTAAGGCAGGATAGGTTTCTATTTATAAATATTGCTAAATAGGTACCGTATTCGCTAGCTTAAATTTTAGAGATATACCTAATCCTATATATCTTATACCTTATCCTACTAAGGCTATATATTACTTATATTTGCTAGGTTAAATAAAATGTAGGATCTCTTATAACCCTATAACCTAGATATAGAGTTTTAGCGTATATCGCCAGTTAGTTTCTTTTCTTAGATATAACTTCTAATAGTTTTACTAACATTTTTAAAGATTATTATTATAAATAAAGCCTTGCGGGAGCCCCAGTCTTAAACTATATAGACACCCTATAAAGATTAAATCTTTACAAAGCTAGGTCACTAGGTATTACTTTTAGTTTTATTATAAGATAATATTATAAAAGCCCTATAGGGGAGAACACTAGGTGCATATCAGCGCTATTATAGCAATATTCTTTGCGCTAAAGAGCCAGTATAGACAGTTAAGGAAGAGGATCTCCTTATAAAATTGCGTAATAAGAGATTTATGTTATAGAAAGACATTAGGACACATTTTCTAAATAGGTACTATTAATTGATTAAGAAATACTATAAAAAGAGCGAGCTAGGTAGTTAGGCGTAGCGTCTTCTAAACGCGCAGCCAGGATCTTAATAGATTTAGTAGCTGCAGCTTTAGTCCTATAAGCTAAGAGGTTGTAGGAGCTAGGGGCTTATAGGAGCTAGGGATCTAGGTAATTATATAAGTAGAGTGGTCTAACCTAGCGCCCTTTAATTAATACCTAGCGTATAAATAGGGTATTAATAGGTTTAATAACTTCGCGGCTTTAATCCTACGAGCTAGGCGATTATATAAGCTAGATGCTTATAGGAGCTAGGCAATCCTATAAGCTAGGTAATCGTGTAAGTTAGGCAATTATGCGAACTAGGTAATTGTATAAGCTAGATGCTTATAGGAGCTAGCCAATCCTATAAGCTAGGTAATTGTGCGAGCTAGGTGACTATATAAGTATAGTACTTATAGAAGCTGGGCAATCCTATAAGCTAGGTAATCGTGCAAGTTAGGCGATTATGCAAACTGGGTAATTATGCAAGCTAGGTAATTGTGCGAACTAGGTAATCGTGCGAGCTGGGCAATTTTGTAAGTAGAATAATCGTATAAGTAAAGTAATTATATAAGTAGGGTGATCTAACCTAACGCCCTCTATTAATGCCTAGTATATAAATAGGAAGTAAATATTAGAAAATACTAGAACTATAAAAAAAAGAAATATATAAGTCCTAGATCTAGAAATATTAAAGAAGTTCCTATATAAAGACCCCTTATATATACTTAGAGAAGTTCCCACGTAAACAGCCCTATAATTATAGCCATAAGTCCAAACCCCCTCGCGTAACCCAACTACCCCTCCCTACTATACCGGAATAGATAAACAACCGCTATATACTATAAGCAGAGAAATAATTTAAACAAAAAGAAAACACTATAAAAAAAATATTTATATCCTTAAGATATAAATCTATAAGTACCGTAGTCTTAAATATAACTAATAGTTGCTAAAATAGCATGCGTCCCAGGTCCCTAAGAAATTCAAAAAATTCTAGGTCGTTAGCATAGATTTGCTTTCTATTATCGCTTTTAAGGTAGTAAATAAATTTATCTAAGTAAAAGCATAGATTATCACGAATACTTTATAGCTCGCTATAAGTCAGGTAGGCAGAGACTCTAGTAGAAATAGTAAAATATTGGTTTATTTCGCGATAGGCTAAACAAAGAGAGGCTAAAGTTTTAACCCTTTTACTAGCTTTTATTAGAACTCTTCTTTGTATTTTTATCCTTTACTTATAGATTTAAGACTATAAAGTCAAGGCCATTATATCTAACCGTCACTTATATAGCCTTATTACTTAACACCTCTTTACCGCCGTCTACCCCTATTTCTTAATCTTTAGTACTAAAACCATTTTCTTTGCTATATAATATCTCTACGTCCTATTCCTAATCCTTATTACTAAAGTCACTTTTGCAACTAGTCCACGCCTCTAGGTCGCTATCGTTATCTTTAAAGTCGGTTTCTTTATCTATAAATGCCTACCTAGTAGCTAGCAATTTAGGGATAGTATATTTATAGGTACTTAAGGGTTACAGAATACTACTTAAGGAGTTATAGTTAATACTATTAGGATATAGAATATATCTATAGACCTCTAAGTACTAGCTACTTAGTACCTTAAGTAAAAAATCTCCCCTAACGCAAGGTAAATTAATAGGAGTTAATTACCGCCTGTATAAGGTAGAGCGCTTATAAAGGGCTTAGCTAGAATACTAATTAAACTACCCTATAGGCACTAATAGCTCCTTTACTATAGATAGGGGGTTAATATACAAGATTAACTAGCTAGGATAAGTCTACTGCTTAGGTAGTATCTTGCCCTAGGAAGGATAGGCGTTGGAAGTGGATTATATAATGCTATTTCTGCTAAGAGAGGCGTTATTAGGGGTTATTGTTAACTTCCAATTTTAGTTTATAACTTTATGCAAACGCTTCTAAACCCTATTAAGGTATATAACGTCTATTAGGGATTATTAGCCATTTAAGTTTAGCAGCAGCTTAGCTAATAGCTACCCCTAATAATGCCTTACTTATAGATCACTCTAGGCGCCTATAGTCTTAGGCACAGACAATATATAAGCTAAGAGTAATCACAGCTACTAAATATTGTACTATAGATACTATATAAAATAGAAAAGGGCGGCTGGTATACTCTATCTTTCCCTTCTACCTTTTGTCCTAACTCCGCCCTAGGAAAGAAATAGAATATAAATATTATACTCCTAGTTTTTATATGCCATTAATTTAACTTACCTTTAAATTTAACCTCTTGACTATATATATCCCTTACTATCCTTATAAGAATACTAGATATTATATATATTACCTTAACTAAATTTAAATATGTTGCTAATATAACCTATAGGTCCTTAATTAGTGAAAAAAACCACTATATACTACTGTCCTGGAGATAATATACCTAATTATCAACCTACTAGAAAACCTAAATCCTAAAATTGCATTAATAACAAAGACATGGTATCTGCTAGTAGGGAGAAGAAATAATCGCAGCTTTCCTGTTACGGACGCTTTAAGTACAATGTTACGACTACTTGGAGAGGAGTCGACGGAAGCTAGTTAGTTGATATAGGCATGGTCCAGGATGGAGCCAGTGGAGCTATGTGACGAGGAATAGTAACTGAGGTCACGTGACGTGCTCTATAAGGTCTGTAAGGTCTGCGAGGTCTGTTATATACCTTATATACCTTATATACCTCACGTATAAGAGAGGATTTCTTAGGAGTATGGTTGTGTATTTAAAGGACCTTAGTCCCTACCGTAGATAGTTCTCTCCTTATAGTGAATCTTAGAATATAATTGGAGTTAATCTATTAGGTAACCACTCTACCAGTTATTATTATGTTGTTGATTTGTTCTTACCTATATACCTAGCCTAATAATAGGACCTACCGTAGTTCTTGCTACAAGGTTCTGTTATATATTTACTACTAAGGTTACGGTATTGAATAAGATCGAATAATATGCCACCTAAAGTACTAGTTGTAATAATGTTGACGGTAGCTATAACCTTAGGGCCAGGTGATACTAGTATAGATAATAGGGATTCTTAAGTAGTTACGCAAGGTTAGTTATAGGAAATGGTTAATCACTTATAAGATAATAATAGGATACTTAAAGAAAGCATTAATAGAATTAGAGCAGCGAAAATTAAGCTACCTTTAATTGAACGGTTCTTAGGAGAGAAGTTAAAGCTTAAGGGATTTCTTATACAGATGCACTTTAAGGTTATGCAGGAAGGAGCGAAGTTAGCAATATTGTTGGATTAAGTAGCCTATATAGGATTGTTCCTGACAGGGAGGGCACTTAAGTGGTTTAAACTGTATCTTACGGAAATATAGGCTAATGGCATGACAACTACTAACCAGGACGTATGGTATATATTCGCTAGTTAGAACGGGTTTGCGGAATAACTAATATAGATATTTGGAGACCTGGAGGCTATAACCACAGCGGAATAAAAGCTTCAGAACTTAGTATAATATACTTTAGTAATTAAGTATATAACACAGTTTTAAATACTAGCTATATAGGTTAAGTGGAATAATAGGGCGCTTATAGCACAGTATAAATAGGGACTTAAGGCTAAAGTCCAGGACGTAATTATCCTAATGGAAGATATGGATACTCTAAGAGAGTTAATAGACTAGTTAATAAAGATTAATAATAGGATCTATTAAAGGGAACAAGCTAAGAGAGGGCAAGACAGAGTTCCATAGTTGTATAAGGCATAGAGTACGCAACAATAGATATAGAGTTAAAAATTATAGAATGGCGTAGAGCTAATGGACCTAAGCGGTACCAAAGAAACCTAAAAATAGGAAAAGAAACTATAGAAACCTAGAGGTTAAGGATTAAGTAATTAAAGGACCTAGGAGTAGAGGCTAAACTAGGGATCTTAGTAGTAGAAGACATTTAGGTAGACTCTATAGCAAGAAAAATGGTTTAAAGATAGAGCTTGTATAAATTATGGAAAATAAAGTTATTTTGCCAGAGACTGTAGAGGTGGTTAGAGTAACTATGCGGTAAAGGGAACTAGACCAGCAGATAGCACGTATATATAGAGGGATAATAGTGCACTATAAGGAACAAAAGAATGTTTAATTAATAGTTTTACGTATTGTTATAACAACATATGCCGAATTTATAAGGACGCTAAGTATGGCGTAAGCTATTAGCTATAGGAGCTATTATTATCTAAGTTTAGAGAAACCAATAAACCAGCTCATAGATTGGATATTAATAATAATAAATTTAACAAAGGCGAAGCATTTACCAATGATAAGGTAATAAAGGCAGCTTACTAGGAGTATATAGACCTTAGAGAAGTTGAAATAGAAGTAGAGACTAAGACTATTACAGAATAGGGTTTAGTAACGGATATTATAATACTATTAGATACGATTTCTATCGCTTTATAAGATAATAGGAGTAATGTTTAGAAGAAACTAAGTAAGTAGATAACTGCTAGTGCTAGCTTATTACTTAATAAAGGCAAAAGGCCATAGGCTTAAGATTTTTAAGAAGAGATATAAGAAGCTTAAGATTTTTAAGACGAGATAAGATATACCTAAAGACCTATAATAGATAACAACCAATGGGGAAGGGTAGCGACTTAGTTTAGTAACAAATAAATAAGTATAGGACGTAAGTTTAAGAACTATAAGTTTGGGGAATAAATAAGAATGTTAGCAATTCTAGGTAAACATAGTGTTTAGCCTAAAGATTAAATAGTTAATACTAGGATTAAAAAGTAAGATGACTACAAAGATCTAGCTACAAGATACAGAAAATAAGAAACTATAGATAAGTTTAGAATAAGAATTATTATATAGCAAGAGTAAAAGCTAGACAAGAGGTTAGCTATACTAGGTTATATAAGGGATAGAGTACCTATATAAAGAGTTACTAATAGGCCAAGTGTAGGGACACCTAGGGTAAAATGGTTAGATAAACTAAAATAAGAAGAGGATCTAGATATCCTAACTAGGTTTAAAGAAAGATATACTAAAGGATATTATAATGTAGTAATAATAAGGTACTTTCTAATAGATAGACTATATACACTAAACCAGTTATATGGAAAGTAGTATAGGTAATAATATAATAATAAATAGGAAGACTTTTATATGTAGCTAGATAAAAAAGTTGTTTAAAACTAACCTATTATGGAGAAACGCATGAGTTATATTAAAGGAGTATTAATTATAACGTTAAGGAACCTAGAAAAAGGATTTAGGGACTAGAGAAGTAAGTAATAAATCTTAGTATCTATAGCAGAGATACCAGTGGTTAGGTTAACTAGGTATAGGTTTAAACTTAAGGATAAAGATAAACTAAGAGTTAACCTAAAACATATAGCGCATTATACACTATTATGGATAGCTTGTGTGGATAATATGTGTAATATATATAGAGTACTAAAAGATAAGAACCGAAAGTACCTAGTAAGGATATATTGGGCACCTAAGGAAAAGCAGTTTAGGAATGCTAAGTATATATATAGATGGCACCTAGTAGAAGTATAAGGTTAAGGGGACTTAATACTTTAACCAGGAAGATTTCTTACGGAAGAGTGCCTAGATGGATAATAGTGGTGGGAGTGCCTAGAGAATACTTGTCTATAGTATATAGAGGAAAAGAAACGAACTAAGTATTAGCTAAGGTTGGACTAAGTATAGGCAGGATCTAGCAGCTAATAGTTAGGAAAAAGGGAGGTGTATAGAACTAGAGGGAACTAGTATTAGAGCCTTAAACCCTTAAAGGAATTTAAGGACAATACCTGAATTTATAAGTTAAATGGCAAGATTAGCAGTTTAAAGTGTTAGTAGATAGTGGAGTAACCTAGAACCATATATTACCAAAGGTAGTGGAAAGGATGGGGTTACTATATAGATAGAAGGAACACCTATATCTACTTATAACAATTTTAGGAGATTAGATAGCCTATAGAGGAGATATTATTAATCTTAAAATAGGACCTATTTAGTTAACTATTAAAGGAAGACTAGTTAGAATGTCTTTTAATATTCTACTATTAGGATAGGATAAGGCGATACTAGGAATGCCTTAGTTATAGGAGTATAATCTAAAGATTAATTAGGTTATAGGTTAGGTTAATATTAAGGATACTTAATAGCGTAAAGTGCGACAGTAAACTAAGTTGGTATAGTACTAAGTTAGAGCGACATATAAAGAGACTGAGTGAGGCTTAAGTTATATACCAAAGAGATACTATAAGTATAGTAAAAAGTTATGGTTACTAGAAAGTGAAAAGCTGTTAGAGTATATAGTATGGGACTATAAGATAGAATTGGAAGAGGGAATAAGTCTAAAGTTTTTTCTAATCTATAAGCTTACTAAAACGGAGTTAGTAGCGCTTAAGGAGTTTATTTAAGAAAACTTATGCAAGGGATATATTAGACTGTTATAGTTATTAGTAGGATATCTAGTACTATTTATCCTAAAGAAAAATGGAAAACTTAGGATATGTATAGACTATAAATAGTTAAACAGCATTACTAGGAAGGATAGGTATCCTTTACCCTTAATTAGCGAAATTTAAGACAGGATAGGCAATGTAAAGATCTTTATAAAGATAGATCTGAGATGGGTGTACCATTAGATTAGGATTAAGGAAGGCGATAAATAGAAGGCAGCCTTTAGGTTAAAGGAAGGACTATATAAGCTATTAGTTATACAATTTAGGCTTATAAACGCACTAGTAACGTTCTAGAAGCGAATTAATAGTGTGTTAGGAGAACACCTAGATGAGTTTATTATGGTATACCTTAATAATATTATTATCTACTTAGAAAATAAGGAAGAATATAGAGAATATATTAAGTGGGTCTTAAAGAAACTATAGGAAGAATAGATGCTAGTAGCAATTAAGAATGCGAGTTCTTTATAAGAAAAACTAATTTTGTAGGATTTATTATTAAACTAGGAAAAATTAGTATAGACCTAAAGAAAGTTAAAGCTATAGTAAGTTGGCAAGAACTAGAGAACGTTATATAGTTGAGATTATTTCTAGGGTTTTGTAACTACTATAGGAGGTTTATAGCATAGTGGTTAAAAAGTATTAAGCTATTTATAAGACTAATAAAGAAAGAGGAACCGTGGGTTTAGGGTAAAGAATAAAGAAAACTATTCTAGGAACTTAAAGAGTTGTTTACCTAAGAACTAATTCTTAAGATCTATTAACCAAAGTTAGAAACAGTTGTTGAGACAGATATATTAGACTTTGCACTAGGAGTATATTTACTATAGAAGCATTAGGATGTATGGCATCCAGTAGCATATTATTATTATGATCTTTAATTAACGTCTAATACGGATCCTATCTAGGCCCACGCAGACACTTGCCGTCGCAGGGGGGAAAACTTATAAATTGACAGGAAGAAAACCCTGCTGTGTAGGGGACGGAAAAACCCTATGAGCCACCTTAGTAGGATAAAAAACCCCTAATTTACTATGTTCGTCCATAGCAGCGGCCCTACGGGCCTATAGCTACGTCCTGTCCTCCTTAAATGTTTGAACTCTATAGGAACTACTGCTTCCTTCTCTAGCTTATCCAAAGCTAGGGTTTACTACGTCCTAGCTAGGCCTCGCTATGTATGCTATATGCTTTATATTCCATATCTTAACCATCCCCTATATACTATCTCCTGTAGACTATTACTATATACGCCATGCCTCCCCCCCCCTAGAGCTATCGAAGGCGTAAGGGGAATTCATCCGTCTTAACTACCATAATACTAACAGCGGGATATATTATGTTGTGTTTTAGGTATCTTTTGTGCCTAGGCCCCAGCTAGGCCCTTTCCAAGGGTCACCACTCCTTAAAAGGAGACAAGGAGAACCGTAGGTCGCAATCCAGGCTGCTAGGTATTTGGTAGTTAACGGCGAGTGACCGCATGCTCCGCGGGCGATCGCCCTAGGGGTTAGGAGGGGCCGTATATTTGCTCATTTGTTTGCAGTCGCCGTTCGTCGATGTGAGGTCGTCGATGCTTTCAATTAGGGGTCAGGGGATGTTATCGAATACTGCACATCCATGTTGGATCGTACAGGTGCCCTAATAGAGCAGTATAGAAGTAGCTGTTATCGTAAAGGGGTACCATTAGTGGTGGTTTTCAAGATCTCACCATCCTATGTAAAAACTTTTTACCACCGCCCACAACGCTCGCAACTACTACCACGAAGTCGTATCGCACGCTATGCGACATCTCTGCGTTAGCTCTAAGTCTGAACTTTGAAGACCTAGGTTCGTAGCCGTCACCATATATAGGTGCAGAGTCCGTTTTCAACGGCCTCCAGTAGCATATTATAGTTGGAAAATAACACCACTAGAGTTAAACTATGATATCTATAATAAGGAGTTGTTAGGTATAGTTATAGTACTTAAGGAATAGAGAGCATTCTTACAAGGCATAGAGAAACCATTTATGGTTAAGACGGACTATAAGAACCTTATAGGATTCCTAATAATAAAGGAACTCAACCAAAGATAGGTTAGATGGGCGGAAATGCTTATAGAATACTATTTTGAAATTTAGCATACTAAGGGTATAGACAATGCACAAGCAGACGCTTTAAGCAGAAAAGCTAAACTATAAAGTAATAAAAAGCTATTAGGAGCTTTATTGCGAAAGGATTAAAATGGATTAATTAGGTATAATTATCTAAAGATTATAGTAACCGAAGAAAGTTAGATCTATAAGTTACTAGAGAGTAATTAGATATAGAAAATCTAAGAAGCATAGGCTAAAGATTTAGACTTAGAGTAATATAAAAACAGAGAAGCAATATATGTGCCTAAGTCTATTGCAGAAGAATTTGTTAAGGAATTCTATAAGGGAATAATATAAGGATATAGTGGAGCTATAGGCTTAGTGTTAAGACTTTAGGAGGAGTATGTTATTTAAAGAATCTAGGGACTAGCAAGATAAGTTATAAAGAAATGTCTAGATTGCTAAAGAAATAAACTAACGAGATATAAGCCGTACGGAGAGCTATAACCTGTTAAAATACTAGGAAGACCATAGGAAGTTATATTATAGGACTTTGTTATTAAGTTACTAAAGTTAAGAGATCCTATTATAGGACAAGATTATGACGTGATTTTAGTAATAATAGATAAGCTAATAAAGTGGGGATACTTTATAGCGTGTACTAAAGAGATATTAGCAGAAGATGTCGCTAGAATCTATATAAAGGAAGTGTTTATAAAACATGGAGCACTAGATAAGATTATATTAGATAGAGATCTAAGATTTATAGTAGTATTTTGGGAAGTGTTTTTGGCAGAACAAGGAGTTCGCGTAGTAATATCTATAGTGTATTATCCGCAGACGGATAGATAAATAGAAAGACTAAACTAGACACTAGAACAGTATCTAAGGCACTATATTAATTACGCATAGAATAATTGGGTATTATTATTACCAGTTATATAGTTTGCATATAATGCAATACTATAAGAAGGAATGGGAATATTACTATTTAAGGCGAATTATGGATATAAACTAAGAATATTGTTATCGCCACGGCAAGTAAAAAAGATGAGTAGCATAGCTAAATAAAGAATGGAGACGCTAATAAATCTTTATAAAGACCTTAAGGAAACAGCTAAACTAGTATAAGAATAAATAAAAAGGTACTATAATGCTAAGAGATCTAAGGGACCAGATCTTAAGGAGGGAGATAAAGTGTGGCTACTATACAAAAATTTTAAGAGTTAACGACTAAGTAAGAAATTGGACTATATTAGACTAAGACCTTTTAAAGTTAAGTAAAGAATTTTATTGGTTATATACAAGTTAAACCTACTAGCCAAAATGAAGATCTACCCTATATAGTATGTCGCGATGCTAGAACCAGTATATAGGAATATTAAGCCACTAGTTTATAAGGCAGACACGTATAGAGGACAAAAGGAAGATAAATAGTAAGTTTTAAAGATTATCAGTTATAAGGATGTAGATGACGAAATATGGTATAAAGTAAAGTGGATAGGCTATAATGAGACTACCTAGGAACCACTAAGCAACCTAAAGAACGCTATGGGAAAGGTAAAGGAGTATTAGAAGAAAGTAGGTTAGGAAGTGTTAAAAAAGGATCGCTAAAGAATAAGTTACCTAAGGGGGACCTAAGAGGAGCAATTGCTAAGCTACTTAGAGTTATTTCCCTTATAGGAGGAGAGCCAGTTCTTTTATTACCTAGCTTGTTAAGACCCTATTAAACAAGTCTCCACTCCTTAAAACGGACCTTCTTACGCACTTTCTTAAGATGAAGAAGATAGGCAGAGGCCAATAGATGGGCTTTAAGGGTACGCTGTTAAGTAGCTATAGCCTCCTGCTCTGCTTTCTGCGAACGATAAAGTTTATTTAAGGCGCTTAAGAGCTTACCGTTAAGTTTTGCAGTGGTAGATTAAACATAAGACCCTATAATAAGTTACTTAGGGAACTTGAAGACTGTTAAGAGTTATGGGGCGCGTATATTTAGCGTTAGAAACCAAACGAACGTCGCATAGCGATTGAATGTTTGACTTAGTACACTCTGAGCAGGAAGAGGGTTGTTGGGATAAAGGACTTGCTAGCGTAATATATACCAATCCCTCTTTCGTATAATAAGAACATAGAGACGGCATAACTTTACTAAGTGATAGTATGGCAGCTATAGTACGGGCACGTCGTTGGAATGAAGAAGAAGAAGATGCTTTAGGTATAATAAGTAAGGATATTAACTAGATTGATTAGACGGACATTATACCTCTAGTAGACAACTTGGAGATGTTAGGAATCTTTAAGGACGAAGATAAAGAGGAGGGAGATAGTATTACGGACGCTTTAAGTACAATATTATAACTACTTGGAGAGGAGTTAGCGGAAGCTAGTTGGTTAATATAGGCATGGTCCAGGATAGAGCCAGTGGAGCCATGTGACGAGGAATGGTAACTAAGGTCACGTGACGTGCTCTATAAGGTCTGTAAGGTCTGCGAGGTTTGTTATATACCTTATATACCTTATATACCTTATGTACAAGAGAGGATTTCTTAGGAGTATGGTTATGTATTTAAAGGACCTTAGTCCCTACCGTAGATAGTTCTCTCCTTGTAGTAAATCTTAGAATATAATTGGAGTTAATCTATTGGGCAACTACTCTACCAATTGTTATTATGTTGTTGATTTGTTCTTACCTATATACCTAGCCTAATAATAGGACCCACCGTAGTTCCTGCTACAAGGTTCCGTTACATTTCCGACCCTATACAGAAGTAGATATCTTGTATACCTATTTAAACACCTAATAAGGCTAATTCTTATAATAATAATAATAATACAAGGGGCAATATATAAGAGGATACGGTTTGGAGAGGTATATAAAAAATATACCTTAATTATTTTAGGGACTTGGAAGGCTATGGCAAAGCTAAAATAGGCTTACCTAAGCTAATAAAGGACCATAGCGAGGCCAAGATAGACTCGCCTCAACTGGTAGATACAGTTATAGTTTCTAAACACGTTTTGCCAGTAACTTAAGGTATATTTATAAGACCCCTATATTTATTTAGCAATACTAATAAGTAAGCAGGAAATAGCTTAGTTAATCTTATAACATTTCTTAGAGTTGCATCTCCCCTATTAAAAGTATTAACAATTTCCAATACCATAATTTTGCGTAGACAACTAAAGTATCTTATCTTGTGGTTGCCTTCTTATTTTATAATAAAGGACTTAAGATATCTACATTTGGCCCTATTATAGTAATATGCTAGTATCCTACCTGGGTTTTAGCTATGGATATACTACTAAACAGACTTGCATTATACTATACTAAGAATCCCTATCTCTTTCGCCATTATACTAAGATATATAAACTACTTAAAGATATTATAATAGAGATAGCTAAGAGGAGCAAACCATATAAGTAAGGAGATTAAATAGGAAAGGTATTAGAGGATTTATTAGAAGAGATATTAAGGAAAAGGGTATATAAGAGAAAGGCGGATTCCACTATAGATAGAGATCCTAAGAGGTCTAAGGTATAAGAAATTTCTTATAAGGAAGATTTTTGCAATATTCTTATCTTTTAGCATTAAGAATTAAGGCGTTAATTAGGATTTTCTTAGCTTAGTGTTTTTTTTCTATCTAGTTGCTTCTATGTCAAGAATATCTTATTGTTGTTTATGTGTATGGACAAGTTTTTGCATATTAGATTAAAGTTAAGAGTTCTCCACCTTTATATACTTGGCAGCGATAAATTAGCCATCCTATAACTTATTTAGTCCTCTATAAAGAAAGGTCGCCACTATTTATACACCCCCTAAATAATATACATACACCCCCTACCTTATTTAGTTTAGATACTTCCTTACTAAGTTAGAATATTATATACGTTTAACTTATTTGCGCCTATATCGCGAAAATCAAAGTACGTGCCTACCTAAATATACTATGGTTCTTAACCCACCTCCATTAAAGCTATACAATTCTTAGAAGCTTGCGCTTAATAATATCTATAAATTTACCAAAGGGCAGGGCTATATAGTGTCAGTTTTCTAGTTAAAAATTAACAAGTAGGTGCCACTAACTGTGCAAAAACTCCCCTTGGGCGCGGGCGCGGGCATAGGCGTGGCGGAGGCAGCTTATAGAGGTGGTAGCACCTAAATTAGTTTACGCAACGCCTTATAAAGCACTACGCAATCTAATTAATCGCTCCTTTGGTATGTTCCAAATCTAATTTAGACTCTACTACTTGTACTATAACTAAAATCAAGACTTAATCGTGGTATTATGGTTATAAAAGTTATATACCGCGCACTTTAATTTTCACAATAGGCGCAAATAAGTTAAACGTATATAATGTTCTAACTTAGTAAGGGGGCGTCTAAACTTAATAAGGAAGTATCTAAACTAAATAAGGTAGGGGGTGTACATATATCTAGTGCGCAATTAATATTTCAGCCCTAGTTATGCAAGCTAGGTAATTATATAAGCTAGGTTAAAGGCTATATAGTTTAGCCTAGCACCTATTTATGCCCAGTATGCAATTAGTAAGAAGTAAATATTAAGAAAATACCAGAACTAGAAAAAAAGAAATATATAAGTCCCATATCTAGAAATATTAAAGAAGTTCCCACATTAAGACTTCTATAAACTTTGCAACGACTTAAAGAAATTTTTTTTTTTTTAAGAAAAGATAAAAAAAAGTAACATTCTAGCTAACCTGGACGGCTTAACAGATATAAGAAGATCAGCCTAAGGTTTGCTAAAAAGCTATATATACAGCTTATAAAAATCATATTTAGCTCTAGGTAATAGAAACTAGTTAATACTAATAGAGGAGTAAGATAGTAATTAAAGGCTTAAACTAAGTAGGACAGAGAGGATTTAAAACTTATTTTAGATAAAACTAGCCAGCAACTGCAATAATAGCATAGATTGCCATAATAAGAACGCCTTTAAGTTAGTCTATTTTAGTATTAGTTAGAGTAGATTACCTATATAGAAAGGAAAACTTACTAGATTTACTATTTTAGATAAAATAGTTTACTAGAAGCACAGCAATAAATAAAATAGTAATTAGAAAGGTATTAAATAAAAGTATTATATAATCCTGGCTTATAGTCTAACTAAGTATAATAATAAAGGGGAGAACTAGAAGGGCGATTTATATACTAGATCTAATAGCAATATTAATTACTAGACTTATTTTATCCTTGCAAGCTACTATAACTGTTAGTTATATAGGGTGACTTACCAATAACAACTACTTGAGTAGGTTACAGTGATGTTGGTTAATAGCTTTATTTTATTAGAATAAGGAAGGGCGAGGAGCTTAAGACTTCTCGCCACACTAGTGCCGCGGCGTTACGTGATAACCGCTTGCCTAATTCCCAACACTAGCAACTCTTCTTTTGTGGTTACCATCTATATATAAATACTGCTTAACTAGCGTAACAAATATCAATCCTCCTTACTTACTATTGCCACTGTAATATAAGTCTCGCTGTTTTAAAATTTGCCTCTTAGCACGTGGTGCTTTCTTACTTGGAGTTGCGGGTGGATATCGTGTTAGGGCCGCTAAGGCGCTAATTATAAGCGAGCCAATAGCGATTTTCTGTGCCGGGTATAGAAAATCCTAATTGGCTGCTCTTGAATTGCTATATCTCCTACTCCCTTTTAACCTAACCTTTAACTTGTATACGTAGAGTATTTATATTAACGAACATCTCTAGTGCCTTATTTAGGTTTGCCTTTGTTATTGTATCTACTAGGTTATCTTGGCTATTAATCCACTAAATCTTAAAGAGTTCTTAACGCTTGTAGGATTGCCGAAGTACTATAATATTAATTATAAGACGCTTCTTCTTTATGGTACCAAGCTTAACTAAACACTTATAGAGGGAATATGAGTTGGTGCATATAATTATAGGGATAATAGGGAGTTTGAGTCAATCTATAATTATCTTTAGGGTAGTTCTAATTGCAATTGCTATATTAACTCTGCTAACCATTCCATATATCTCTAATGCTAGAACGCTTTGGGTGACGCGCTTGCTCTTAGTTGAGCTTTAATAGATAAGATTGCCGTAGATTATAAAGTTATTCTCTCTAGTAGATTTATTCGTGATAATAATCTTATATCCTAGCTAGGAGCTAAAATCTTTATTATTTATAAACGATCTATTAACAAATATAAAGAGCTTAGCGGTAGGAAGATTAATAGGCATATAGAGTAGTCCCTAATTAAGATAGTTTATTTGCTAGGAAAGACGCTTATTTAGGGCAAGGATATTATCCTTAGTTGGTTTCTAGTGTTAAGTGGTAATAGAGAGATTAAATAAAGCCTTAGGTTAATAGATAGAAGCAATATAAGCTCCGCAAGCGTGTTGCTTTATATATCCTTGCTTTAGAGAATTAATGTTAATAACGTCAATCTTCTTGCCTTAATCTTTTTGGCGTAAAGCAATAGAATCCTTGTTTAGGGAGAGGATGCATCTATTAAAAAGTAATAGTATTATTAAATTAAGCTTTTCCTTTAGCTTTGCTATAAGATTTGCCTTTACTAGCTTATCT
>Ga0307507_10002922_pt1 | contig 34389 bp, 8 predicted proteins | sample 7_EM_MG_FD_207223 | JGI IMG/M metagenome (GOLD analysis project Ga0307507, IMG submission 207223) | Populus trichocarpa ectomycorrhiza microbial communities from riparian zone in the Pacific Northwest, United States - 7_EM | ecosystem: Host-associated > Plants > Roots > Unclassified | place...
GTTTGGTGATGCGGCAGAACGACTTACCGCATCACCAAACCAAAACTCTCCCGCACGGGCCACAAAATATAGCACCCTATCTATGCAAGGGATACATAATAGTGATAAGTCATAAGCAATACGGAGGTCCCTAACAAAAGTTCTTGCACCTTCCTAATTAGGAAGTTTGGCTTACCGCCTACTGACCGCCGACGGCAGAATAACTTCTATAGCCTCATTACCTCCATTATGCCAATACTAACGCTACTAGGCCCCCTTAAGCTTTCTAAAATTACTTAATAACTCCTCTAGCTTAAATATTGCTTTGCTAACTATAGGCTTTCATCAGCTCGCAACTAGGGCTTAGGCCCTAGCTATAAAGACTATAGGAGCAACCCTTTTGTTACGGTACTGGCACATTGCCGCACATTGCCGCAGATTGCCGTCACGTGATAGCAAAGTGCCGTCACGTGACTGGAGAATTGTATATAACTTCAAGCGGTGCTTCCGTTCCTCCCCTTTCCTTTCTCTAGCTTTGGATCCTCGTTTATAGACAATCCAATCGTACAGGCTTGCATGCGACCCTCTTGCCGTGCTCGTGCCTTGATTAACTGAGTCGCTAACATTATCCAAAGCTCATCTTGTTGGAAAACAAGCCCGCAACGATATCACGTGATGAGACTTGTGGGAGACATCTCTTGGCAGGAATTTGACCAATCAGACAACTTCAACCGTCAGTCGAAGTTCCTCGAAATCTCTTCAACCAGTGCTCCCATCAATCCAACGAAGTTTCAACGGCCGTTTGTTTTGTTTGATTAGCCACCCAGTCTATTTAAATTAATTAGCTTAATCCAAACGGCGCTTTCGCTCAATCCGATTAGTAGATTAATAGAATTCTATATATACCGTGATTATTACAAAAACTGGTGTTTTAAGGCTTATAAGGCTATATAAGGCGTATTAGGAGACTATTCTAACCAATTAGAGACCACGGTTTTAACCTTACCTTATAAAATCTATTAAACCAACTTAAAGCCTATAAGCCATTAGCCATTGTAATCTCTATAGCACTATGGCTATATGCCCTTAATGTCTCTTAGAAAGCTCTACGACCTTTAATTCACTATTCTCCTTCTTAATGGCCTCTACTAGTACCTTAGTAGCTAGTTCCTAGACTAATTTAGTGCTCTCTCCATTATTACTATCTAATACACTTTAACTACACCCAAGGCAGCCTGTATACGGCCTCTCTGGCTTTATTTTCAAGCCTAAATATACTAATAGCCTTTAGCTTACTCCTCCTCTTATAAATAAGTATTCACGGCTAAAATAAAGCTGGATATAGCAGCACGGTACCTTAGTTAAAGATAGTGCTGGTAACTAATACTAGCTCTACTACCACTATAAGTAGAGGCCTATTACTTACAATCTTTGCTAATTAAGTAGGCTATAGTCATACCTTACTGCTAGTAATTAAGGCAGTGAGTTCTATAAGCCATGCAATTAAGCATATAGTCTGGCATCACGGCTTTAGTAAGACTGGTGTACGCGTTAAAGAAGAGCTAGCTACTCCACCATTACAGCCTCTATACCCTTAAGTTGACTTTATTAAATACTGTAAGCGCCTTATTGCCTTCGTCGTCTACAACAATATCTCCTTTTAAGGTAGCTCGTCAGAGCACCTCTATTAGCTTATTAGCCTACTTAATCCTACAGCTTCGGAGCTACACCCTAAATTGTTAACTATACTACAGAAATGGGTACTTAAAGATGCAGAGATTATGGCTCTTTGGCTCCGCGAAGTGCTCCATCGCGCAGTATTAAAGATCTCCCTTACACTTAATATCTAGACCTTACCTAACTACCTAGCCTTCCTAGGTATTAAGGCCCACTTTATTAACAATGAAGGGAGGCTTTAAAACCTCCTTATCGCCTTCCGCGTTATCTTTGGGCCTTATACTAGCGTTAATATTACTTTAATTGTAATAGCAGTTATTAAGGCCTATAAGATCTCTAATTAGATTGCGTATACTACTATAGACAATACAAGCAATAATAATACCTTTACAGAGCGCTTCTACGCCTACTGGCACGAGTAGGAGAATAAAGCTACCCTAGCATTAGAGGCGTAAATCTACACAGAGCACGTGGACAAGAAGGCTATTAAGAAGCAGCGTAAGGTATAGCGTTAAAAAGGGCCTGTTGGTATGCTTTATAATATTACTATACACATAATAATAACGCCTTAACGCCGCAAGGCCTTTTAAGAGGCTTAATAGGCTATTAATAACAATAAGAGTATTAGGCTCTATAGCCTTATTAAAGAAAATGCAACGCGCTAGAATGGTACCTATAATATAATTAAGAGGGGTCTGTTTAGCTTCCACTATACCTCCACCCGCCTATTATACGTTAAATCTATATTTTACTAACTTACCTTTAACCGCTAGGGCTATAGATATGACTAGTAATTAAGCGCTATATCTAAACCTAGAAGACCTCCTCTAACTAAAGCATTATGGCTAATTAGCTTACTACTGACAATTAAGATACCCTACTATAGATTAAGACTATTCTTAAGCCTCTTACGGAGGCTACCTTTAAGCTATAGTACTGCGCCATTAATGGGAACACTGGATCCCTTTAGCAGTAGCTTAATAAGCTTAATAGCCTCTTTAGCTTTATAGAGGGTTAAAAGGCGGCTCTTAAAGCTAGTCGCTATAGCTATAAGAACGTTACTATACTTATAGAACTTATATGGTAGAAGCTTAATTACTACTACTGGCTTAGTAATAAAACACCAGCCTATTACGCTGCTATTATCTTTTACCCTAGCAAGAAGCTCTACTAATTTATAAAGCACTGGATCTTTAGGCCTAAGTGGCTAAAGGATGTTAAAGAGATCTTTAAGGAGCTTACTTACTCCTATTATAATAGTTAACCTTCTAAAATACCAAAAGCTACTATCCGCAGCTCTCTACGCAAGTGTAAGCCTTATAAGAGTGACTCTAACTAGGAGGCTAAAGATCCTATTGCTAATAAGCTCTCTTAGTACCTAGGTAGCCCGCCAGTTAAGCGCTTAACTACTATTAACAGCAGGAAGGTATCAATTAACGTTATTAAGTGGTGGTTTACTTGTTAGAGCAAGTATCCTATCCTTAATACTCTTGCTCTTAACCTCGCTACAGCGCTACTAGAGAGTAGCGACTTAGAGCGTAAATTTAGTAACGCTTTAAATATCTTCACTAATAAGTGTAATGGGCTTAAGCCGAGTATAATTAAGGCGCTTATGCTACTGAAATTAGGCTATTAAGAAGGCTTAAAGCTCTCTAAAGTGGTGGCAGTAATATAATACTGGCTGCGTTGCCTTAACACCAAGATCTCCTATACAAATTGTGTTTATAGCATTCCTATATCTTTGTAACTATTAATATTACTATAAGTAGCTAGGGCGCTTAAGTAATAGCGCCTTCGGCTTCTACTATGTAAATTTGCTGTATTTACGCAAGCCTAAGATCGCAGCAATTCCCAATCCAATTAAGCCGTTCAATTGCAATTAATCGATTTAATTCAATCCCGAAATTGGCTCAATCCGCTTCAAAATGGCCCAATTAGGGGTTGGATTGAGTTGTTGGGAGCACTGCTTATAGTCCGCACAAAGGGCACCTGCGCCCGCAAGAAAATCCTTATAAGTATTCTTGGACTCGGTAATTACGACCTTAGACCTATAGCTATTGCATATTTCCTATCCATTTGACATAACGCTAACAAAGTCTTTGTTATAAATCTGATTCAAAACATTAGTTGGGAGTAAGCTTGTATAATTACAAACTTGTCTAAGCCTTAAAATTAGTTTAAATACATTCCCAACTGGCTTTTGCTTGTCTTTAGAACATGATATAAAATCCATCACTTTGATACAGTTGTCCTTTAGGGCAGCGTATATTGACCTTTCTTCTTCGTTAAGTTCAATGGTTATTTCCTGGTTGATTTGTGAAGGAAAGTTAAGAGTACTAAATACGGAAGCTTTGGTCCTTTGCAATGAGGTAGAGTGTACCAGCTTTTTAAGTTTCTTGAATCCAGATTAATCGCCATTTTTGACTGGGTTGGCGATATGATAAGTAAACATAGACTGGGAATCGAATGGCTAAACACGTAGGAAATTGATAAAAGCACTGAAGTCTTCTATACGATTTTGGATTGGAGTTCCCATAAGACACCACCTAAAGCGAGCATGCAGAGCATGCACGGAATAGTAGTTTAAAGACGATCGATCTCTAATATAATGATCTGTATTAAGAACGTTAGCCAATATAATTCAATCTTAGCAAGCTAGGATGGGTGTAATTTAGTGCCTTTGTCTAAAACTACACGGCGCCAATGGTATAAGTGGAGAGATTCAAATCGTTCTGCGGAACTCTGCAGATTTCTAAACCACTCTGTTGCAAGTGTGGCATAAGTTATAATAACTATATCATGGTTTTGTAGGTCCAGATGTCTTTCTAATCAGTTGGGACTATGGTAGAGGCAAACGCAGATACTCCCTGGGTGGATATGTCTACGCTATAGTAAGTTTTACTAACTTATATCTATAGACACCTACTTAAAGGCTTCACCTCTTAATTTGCTTATCCCAGGTAGATAATGCTGCAACTACTTAGCCCTTGTATAAAACTTACTCTTGGCTAATATACTAAGGTTTCCCAAGAGGTTATGACATACTTGAGAGCGGGGTGACAATTAGAGTAGTTTTAATTGTAGTATATTGGCTGGTATTCGTCTTTAGTGTGTCGCCAATAGCTAAAGCATTACTAGACTGATCAATAGATCCTATAACAAGGGCTAGTACCGTTAGTGTTTTGCCCAGCCCCATTTCCTAACGCAATTAGCCGCAGTGTCACCAAAAAAGTAGCATTGGACAATTATTAGACCCATATATCAGCAAGTAAGCCACTAAGACTTATTGTCGGACGCTCTATGGCACTCAAACCAGTAATTAGATTATAGTATCTATTGATATAACATGAAAACATTAGTATAATATAACTTAAAGAATAAAGGACCGCGAAAACATAACCCAACCTTTTCTGCCCATTTTTCATCTTCTGAAGTTCCCATACCGATCCGAACTCATTACCCTCAACTTTCCCAGATTCTTTCTCTACCATTATGGCTAGAGCTTTTCTTTGGTGGCTATATATAGTATTAAAGATTAATATAAGAACTTAAACGCTTTACTAAGGGTATACGAGGTTTAAATATAGCAGTAAATCAACTAGTCGTCCACAAATAAACATAGTAGGAATATATTACATACCTCTTTAAAGGAGTGTATAACTAGTGCTCCTATTAATCCGACAAAGTTTTAACAGCCGTTTATTTTGTTTAATTAGCCACCCAGTCTATTTAAATTAATTGGCTCAATCTAAATAGCGCTTTCGCTTAATCCGATTAGTAGATTAATAGAATTCTATATATACCGTAATCACTACAGAAACTGGTGTTTTAAGGCTTATAAGGCTGTATAAGGCGTATTAGGAGACTATTCTAACTAATTAAAGACTACGGTTTTAACCTTACCCTATAAAATCTATTAAACCAACTCAAAGCCTATAAGCTATTAGCCATTGTAATCTCTATAGCACCATAGCTATATGCCCTTAATGTCTCTTAGAAAGCTCTATAACCTTTAATTTACTATTCTCCTTCTTAATAGCCTCTACTAGTACCTTAGTAGCTGGTTCCCAGACTAATTTAGTGCTCTCTCTATCATTACTATCTAACACGCTTTAACTACACCTAAGGCAGCCTATATACGGCCTCTCTGGCTTTATTTTTAAGCCTAAATATGCCAATGGCCTTTAGCTTACTCCTCCTCTTATAAATAAGTATTCACGGCCAAAACGAAGCTGGATATAGCAGCACGGTACCTTAGTTAAAGACAGTGCCGGTAACCAGTACTGGCTCTGCTGCCACTGTAAGTAGAGGCCTATTACTTACAATCTTTGCTAATTAAGTAGGCTATAGTTATACCTTACCGCCAGTAATTAAGGCAATAAGTTCTATAAGCCATACAATTAAGCATATAGTCCAGCATTACGGCTTTAGTAAGATTAGTATACGCGTTAAAGAAGAGCTAGCTACTCCGCTATCGCAGCCTCTATACCCTCGAGTTGACTTTATTAAATACCGCGAGCGCCTTATTGCCTTCGTCGTCTGCAACAATATCTCCTTTTAAGGTGGCTTATCAGAGCACCTCTATTGGCTTATTAGCCTACTTAATCCTATAGCTTTAGAGCTATACCCTAAATCATTAACTATACTATAGAAATGGGTACTTAAAGATGCAGAGATTATAGCTCTTTAGCTCCGCGAAGTGCTCCATTACGCGGCATTAAAAATCTCCCTTATACTTAATATTTAGACCTTACCTAACTACCTAGCCTTCCTAGGTATTAAGGCCCACTTTATTAACAATAAAGGGAGGCTTTAAAACCTCCTTATTACCTTCCGCGTTATCTTTAGGCCTTATACTGGCGTTAATATTGCTTTAATTGTAATAGCAGTTATTAAGGCCTATAAGATCTCTAATTAGATTGCGTATACTACTATAAACAACGTAAGCAATAATAATACCTTCGCAGAGCGCTTCTATGACCACTTAGGCATAGATTGGAAGCACTACTGGCTTTGCTATGGCTGCTATATCCTCAACCTCGCTGCTAAACATAGCCTCTACAGCGTTAAGAAGGAGAGAGGTACCCCAGCAAACGCGGCACTTAAGGCCCACTGGCACAAGTAGGAGAATAAAGCTGCCCTAGCATTAGAGGCGCAAATCCACACAGAGCACGTGGACGAGAAGGCTATTGAGAAGCAGCGTAAGGTATAGCGTTAAAAAGGGCCTGTCGGCATGCTTTATAATATTACTATGCATGCAATAATAACGCCTTAACGCCGCAAGGCCTTTTAAGAGGCTTAACAGGCTATTAACGACGATAAGAGTATTAGGCTCTATAGCCTTATTAAAGAGAATGCAACGCGCTGGAATAGCACCTATAATATAATTAAGAGGGGTCTGTTTAGCTTCCACTATACCTCCGCCCGCCTATTACACGTTAAATCTATATTTTACTAACTTACCTTTAACCGCTAGGCCTATAGATGTAACTAGCAATTAAGCACTATATCTAAACCTAGAAGACCTCCTTTAACCAAAGCATTACAGCTAATTAGCTCACCACCAATAATTAGGATGCCCTATTATAGATTAAGACTATTCTTAAGCCTCTTATAGAGGCTACCTTTAAGCTACAGTACCGCGCCGTTAATAGGAATACTGGATCCCTTTAGCAGTGGCTTAATAAGCTTAACAGCCTCCTTAGCTTTATGGAGGGTTAAAAGGCAGCTCTTAAAGCTAGTCGCTATAGCCATAAGAACGTTACTATGCTTGTAGAACTTATATAGCAGAAGCTTAATTACTACTACTAGCTTAGTAATAAAACACCGGCCTACCGCGCTGCTATTATCCTTCACCCTAGCAAGAAGCTCTACTGGTTTACAAAGTACTAGATCTTTAGGCCTAAGTAGCTAGAGGATATTAAAGAGATCTTTAAGGAGCTTGCTTACTCCTATTACAGTAGTTAACCTTTTAAAATACTAAAAGCTGCTATCCGCAGCTCTCCACGTAAGCGTAAGCCTTGTACTAACTATAAGCCTTACAAGAGTAACTCTAACTAGGAGGCTGAAGATCCTATTACTAATAAGCTCTCCCAGTACCTAGGTAGCCCGCTAGTTAAGCGCTTAACTACTATTAACGGCAGGAAGGTATTAATCAATGTTATTAAGTGGTGGTTTACTCGTTGGAGTAAGTATCCTATCCTTAGTGCTCTTACTCTTAACCTTACTATAGTACCGCTAAAGAGTAGCGACCTAGAGCGTAAATTTAGTAACGCTTTAAATATCTTCACTAATAAGCGTAATAGGCTTAAGCCGAGTACAATTAAGGCGCTTATGCTACTGAAATTAGGCTATTAAGAAGGCTTAAAGCTCTCTAAGGTGGCGGCGGTAATATAATACTAGCTATATTGCCTTAACACCAAGATCTCCTATACAAATTGTGTTTATAGCATTCCTATGTCTTTATAACTATTAATATTACTATAAGTAGCTAGGGCGCTTAAGTGATAGCGCCTTCAGCTTCTACTATGTAAATTTGCTATATTTACGCAAGCCTAAGATTGCAGCAATTCCCAATCCAATTAAGCCGTTCAATCGCAATTAATCGATTTAATTTAATCCCAAAATTGGCTTAATCTGCTTTAAAATGGCCTAATTAGGGGTTGGATTGAGTCGTTAGGAGCACTGTCTTCAACCACCTATATAGAAAAAAAAAGCAATATATAGAGTTTTTAGCTCCATAGCCTCAATTCAACAAGTTATAAGCCCGGGTTTGCGCCTAATGGGCTAAATCTAATTGCTTTATTATTGTTACGATATTTGCTATCACAATATCACCACACAGGCGTAAAAAGTTGGTAAACGTTTACCTAACTTACAATACTAAAAACCTATAATAAGCAGCTACGTAGCTGCTAACTACGGACTCTACGCTAAATGCACAAGAGGATCCTACCAAGGACGAGCCTAATACAGTCCGTGATCAAACCGCGGCACTAGAGGCTTAGGAGGACCTCTTATTTAGTAAACAACCTTACTATTATTAAAACAGAATAATAGAGTTTTAAGAACAAAGCTCTATAACAACCGTATTAGTGGCGGATTAGAAAAAGCTTATTAAAACTGCCTATACTGGCTAAGGAACATACTAAGTCAAAACCTATACTACACAAATACTCCTTACAAAAGGAAACCAATCTAACAACGTTATCTTAATAAGGCCTACAGACTGCCTACTACAAACTACCTATAACATAAAGCCCCGCCAATATAAGCAACAAATGTACCGCCTAAGTCTCTATTCAAAAGCTCGCTAGACGGGAAGACTGGCTAATGTTTAGTATCAATATACAAAACCACCTCCGATCTAAGAATATTAAGTAGGTTCTTAATAATCCACCACAACCTCTTCCTACACTCAAATCAATTAAGGAGAAATGGGCGGACTTGGGCTTTACCAGTAAATAGCTAAAAATTAAACTAGCTAACTTAGTAAAGGAATGGGAGAAATATAAGGAACAGCTAGCCTATATAGCCGGTTTTATTAACTAGAGCGTTAGTGACATCTACAAGCCATTTATATCAAACACCGAATAGGCGCTTAAAAAATGGAAAGTGTTAAAAGAACGCTTTAAGGATCTTAATCTAGCAGCTATTACCAACATTATAGCTACCTTCTTTACTAAACGCGTTTAAGACTTTAAGAACGTAGAGGAGTTTGTCTCCTATATTATATCAAACCTTAATTATCTTATCAAAATAAACCAACCTATTAACTACAAGGTCCTCGCCCAAGCGGCCCTCCTATATGGGTCAACTCTACTAGCTACGCTTAGTTTAAAACAATAAAACGAACAAATTAGACGCGGGAAAACACCGACCTATAAGCCTTAGGTAAGGAACTCATTATCTTTAACAGCGAGCTTAATTAGGAAGTCTCTACTACACTAGTAATATAATTAAACGATAGAGGGCCTACAAAGAGAAAAATAGCGCCAGTTGGGACATGTAAACACCCTAACTACGTAAGATATAACAGAACTACACACTACAAAGAAGACTACTAGGAGAGAAAGCCAGACAACACTCTAAAAGAAATTAGTAATAGGATCCGCTTAAGGAAGAAGCAAAGGACTTAAGCGCCTATCTAGCTTAACAAACACTCCAGTTAAGCTGAGCTTGATGCAAATCCATAACGAGAGCTTGCAGCAGCGGTCGTACAAGCTCGACTAAGTAGGCACAACTTCGTCTACGATACCGCCGCTACCGTCCACTACTGCAATAACCGTGAACTTCTTTTCAACTATATCAATAACGACACCTCGTTAGGTACAGTTGGTCCCTATAAAGCTTAATTAAAAGGTAAAGGATCTGTCTCTATACAAACCGCACTACCTAATAGAAGCTACGGAAGCACGCTTACTCTATACAATGTTCTTTACGTGCTACATTTACCAGCGAACCTACTATCTGGAAGCCGGCTTAAGGAAATAGGCGTCTTCTTTAACAATAAGACTTACGAACTTAAATGTAACAACAAGGTAATAGGATACGCACCTAAAATTCAACAACTTTACCCAATTTGGTAGTATAACCACCAGTCAGAATTGGTCCTCTATACCATCAAAAACAACGAAAGTCTACCTATTTAGCATCACCGATTTGGCCACCTTAACTACAGCGACCTCAGACGCTACCTAAATAAACTTGGTATTAAGTTTAATAACATTAGCAATAAACACTGTAAGCCTTGCGCTCAATTTAAAGCCTAAAAGAGGTATAATAGAACACCCCAAGAACAAGCTATACGGCCGTTTTAATTCATCCACATAGATCTAGTGGGGCCTATTACCCCTATTAGCTTTAAAGGCGAAAGATACTATATATCTTTTACCAACGACTATATAAGGTTCACTACAATCTATACCGTCTATATAAAGGACGAGTGGCTTAATACTCTATAGAGGTACTATAACTGGATCCACACCAAATTCGACCTCAAAATTACTAGAATTCGTACCGACTATAAAGCAGAGCTTTGTAGCAAGAAAGTAACTACCTAGATAGACAATCTAGGTATAGAATTCAAACCTACCGCCTTATACGCTTAAGAAGAGAACGGAGTAGCAGAGCGCTCGCAGCGAACCTCCACTGAGATTACCCGCTCAATAATCCTCGCAGGCAATATACCAGACTTCCTATAGCCTAATGTACTTCTTGCAGCCATATATATCAAAAACAGACGCCCTATAAGAGCTTTTAATGGCATGTTACCTTATAAAAAGCTTAAGGGTAAACCTCTTTTAGTATACTACCTAAAGGCTCTAGGATCTACCATCTATTCCCTTATAGCCAAAGAAGATCGCGTGAAATCAGCTAGGTTCGCTCTATAAGCAAAAAAGGGTGTTCTAATTGGCTATAATAGCAAGACAATCTATCACGTTTGGCTACTAGATAAACAGAAGATCGAGCGGCTTAAAGACGTCGAAATCTATAAAGGTGATATTAATTTAAAGACTGCTACCATATTTATAGAAGAATCTATAGACTCGTCTAATAAGTAAGGGAGAGAAGACACTACTACTCCTTAGCCGAAGCCTCTATTAAGGAAAAGACAACAAAGAATTAATCGGAAGGAAGGTCGCAATAGTTTACCCTATGGGCTTAAGTCTCTGCCCAAAAACCTCACTATGACTACTACTCGATCAGGCCGCCAGACGTTAAGAATTAACCTACTAAGCGACCCTACTGCCTTCCTTATAAGCCTTACGGGTATAGACCAAAGCCTTAACCAATAAGCTGATAATATTAATAAGCTACTAAGCAACTGGGATAACGAAATAGGCGACGAACTAATAGCCCTTCTATCTACCTTTTCTCTATAATCTACACCTTAAAACCCTCACTTAAACGATCGCGATGCGGTCAATCCTATGGCTCTACTAGCCGGCTATATTTGATATACTGGCTCACCCAATCTTAAAATGTACACATCTACTACCTTAATCAACGAAGATAAGCCTTATACGTACAACCAAGCAATCAACGGCCCGAACAGCGAAGAATGGATAAAAGTAATAATAGAGGAGGTAGGGTCTCTAATTAAGAACTAGACGTAGGAGCTTATTAACCTCGCCTCCCTTAAGCCTCCTTATAAGCCTCTCGCTGGTAAATGGGTGTTTAAAGTTAAAAAGGGAAAGGACGGCAAGGTCCTCCGCTATAAGGCTAGATGGGTCGTTAAGGGATATCTATAGCAGTATGGTGTCGACTACAACTAGACCTTTGCTGCGGTAGTAAAACCTATAGCTTTTAGGGCTCTATTTGCGATTGCTGCCTACTACAACCTTAAAATTAAATAGATGGATGTTAAAACTGCCTTTCTCTATAGACCAATTGATTAAGAACTCTACGTCATTATGCTAAAAGGCTATAAAGAAGCTGGCAAAGTCTGCCGCCTTAAGAAGGCCCTCTATAGACTAAAACAGTCACCTTAAATCTGGTACAAGACGCTCTCAAAGTTTCTACTAGAAAAACTTAGACTTTACCATCTATATGCGGATCACAGTATATTCGCCACCAGTAAAGAATAGAAAGGTTTAATTATTTCTGCCTACGTTAATGACACTAAAATTATCCATAAAGATATAGCGGTAGTTAATCGGGCGAAAGTAGAGCTCAAGGCAGCCTTCTAAATAATAGATCTTAGGCCAATAAGCTTTTACTTAGGCATAATAGTTACGAGAGATCGAATAAAGAAGAAGATTATACTCTTACAGCGAGCCTACCTTATTAAAGCTCTTAAACGTTTTGGATTGTAAAAGGCTAACACCTTACTAGTACCTATAAAGCACTTAATTAAGCTTATAGCCAATTAAGAAACTACTAGCAAGGACGACATTAGAAGATACTAGAGTATAGTCGGTTTAGTTATATTTCCTATAATAGAAACAAGGCCAGATATTGCCTTTACGGTATTAACAGTAAGCTATTTCGCCTATAATCCTACCTCTACCCATATAACGGCTATAAGACTTATCCTTTAATACCTGGCCAGCTCGCTTAATAGAGGAATTACCTATAGAGGTAATAAGAACCTAGACCTTACACTAATTAGCTTTAGTGACGCCGACTAGGGACAAGATAAAACCACAAGACGCTCTATATTGGGCTTTATATTTATATTAAACGGAGGACCAATTTTATGGAAATTAAAGCTACAAGCTACCGTTTTACTATTAATATATTAATTAGAGTACACGGCTCTAATGGCTGCAGTAAAAGAGGCTACGTGGCTTTAACTTTTACTTACTAAACTAGGTGTACTAGACCAGAGTAAATAGTTCGCTAGAATCTTAATTAAAACCAATAACTAAGCTATAAAAGCGTTGGCCAAAAATCCAGTTTAGCATAATTGAATAAAGCACATCAACATCCAGTTTCACTATATAAGAGATAAGATAAATAGTAACAGAATCAACCTCATACACGTTGCTTTAATTGACATGGCGGCCGACGGCCTTACTAAGCCTCTCGCAGGTCCTCAGTTCTACGCCTTCCTTAAACACCTTCGGATGGTATAGAAACTTAATTGACTACACTAGGCCTTAATAGGAAATTAGTATACGATTAGTAGATCCTCAGAGAGTACGCTAAACGATGCCTTAAGGCCTCAAAACAAGCGACAGAACTCAACCTTAATCTATTAACCTACCACTCAAACCTACCACTCGAACCTGCCACCTGAACCTACCACCCAAATCCAACGGCCGCGACATCAGGGAGGGCTCATACCGGTAGGAAGGATGGACATACTTTAGGAAAGACACAGGGCGAGGCTACAGGGCCTCTAGAGCTCTATGGGCAATATAGAACACCTATAGGGAGGTGCTGCCAAAAATTTAAGAGACGTTTTACGAAAGGAACTCCAGCAACCCTTATTAAGCAACCCTACACCCTTATATACAGTGTATATAGCGGTATCGTTGACTGAGCTTGAGGGAGGGTGTTGGAAAACAAGCCCGCAACGATATCACGTAATGAGACTTGTGGGAGACATCTCTTGGCAGGAATTTGACCAATCAGACAACTTCGACCGTCGGTCAAAGTTCCTCGAAATCTCTTCAACCACCTATATAGAAAAAAAAAGCAATACACAGAGTTTTTAGCTCCATAGCCTCAATTTAACACATCTACTCTTCTTCCTAAGAAGGAACTTAAATATATCTATCTACAAGACCACGAACAGGACAAGGACACAGAATAGGACCCCAAGGACATCACTAGGACCACAAGGACAGGACAGAACCAAAAGAACACAAACAGAACGCAAAACCTAAGAATAGGACACGCACGGACCAGAACCCCTAGAAAATAAACAAACACCAAAAATTACCTAAAACCCCTACCACCATGCCAAGAAATACAGCAGCTGGCAAAGCTGCTGTAGGACCCGCAAATACCTCCAATAGTAAAACAGTCGCCGTCTTAACCCCCCAGAAAGAGCTTATAGCAGCTAATACCGAAATTAAACGACTTTAAGAGCTGCTTAAAACCAGAGACACCCCTACACCTAGCGAAGAGTTATTAGACACCTAAAAACTTGCTATAGTCCTTAAGACCCTAGCCTAACGTATAGCATTAGCATTGTCGCAATCTATAAAAGTTACGGACCCTCCTTTACTTACAGACGGAACTAACCCTATATTTAATAATTAGAAGCTTTAACTATAAAATAAGCTTAAGGTTAATATAAACCACTTCCCTACTACTTAAGCTAAGATGGCCTATATCTTTGGCTATACCAGCGGGGATATATAGATGCATCTATATCTGCGATACGCCTAGGACTTAGCAAACCCCTTCCTCTTTAGAAAAGAGATAATTAACTACCTATCTTCTATTTATAAGGACCCCTTTAAGATATAAAACGCCCGTCTTAATTATAAAGCCCTTAATATAAAAATAATGGAGACCTTTTTAGCTTTCTAGACCTACTTTCTGCACCTAGCCAGCTAAGCCTAAATTCCCTATAAAGACCTAATGCCAGACCTCTTTAACAAGCTTACCCTAGACCTATAGCGCGCTATACTACCAGTTTTTACTACTATATAGACGCTAAAGGTACTTATGGACCACTGCCTAGCTATTAATTAAGGCCTCTATTAAATTAAGGCATAAGCCAAGCAGTATAAAGCTAGAAACTCTTTAAACCAGACTATAGGCGCTACAAGAACGGCCTATAGTGCCCTAGCATAATTAGCAACTCCTATAGCACTAGCCATATAGCCCGCTATCAGTTTAGCAGCTAGCTACACAGCTAGCCCTACCGCGGGTCCGGCGTATACTTGGCCAACATACAGTAACCCCTATAGATAGGCCCTTAGTAATTAAGGAGCTTGCTTCTCTTACAGCTAAAAGAACTACTTCACCAAGGACTACCTAATAAAGGCAAAAATAGATAAAGTTCTGTTAATCTAGGAGGATAGTAAGGAGTTGGAAAAAGAGGAACCCTAGAGAAAGACTCCTCTCTAGGGTTAAAAGGAATTAATATATTATATATTAATCTAGATTAACTAGTTAGTAGAAAAAGCTGCACTATCCCTTATACTTTATTTTATAATAGATATTAAGTTTTAACCTCTACTTTAGCTAACTCTAAAGTAAATGCCTTTACCTTAATAGACACCCAGTGCGCTATAAAGCTGGTTAACTTTTTAAATATATCCCTTAAAGAACTACTTAAACCAGTCCCTATCCGCGGGTATAATAGATAAATAGGACTACCTATTATAACTATTTTACAGATCCACCTCCATATTAATAGACAAAGGTAGTATAATATCCCCTTTCTTATTACAGACCTAGGAAGCTACAATATAATCTTAGGAAGAAAATAGCTAGCCTATTTAGGCTTATAGCTTAACATACAAAGTAGACGGCTTATCTAGCCTAAAACCCTACCCCTAATACCTTCTTTTATAAAGGAAATTAGCATTATAATAGAGAACCTTATACGGCTATAGATAGACACCATTTACTAGGCCAATGCTATATATAGGGACTAGGCCTTTAAGAAAGACATATAGCTTAATCCGCAACGGGTCCATATACTACGTCGCCCCTAAACTACCTATATTATGCCACCCGCACTAAAGACCTAGAAAATTAGTAGTAACCTAGCCAAGTCCCCCATAAAGAACTTAGGCCCTATATAGCTATAAAGGAAGGCCAGGAATACCAGACGCTATACTAAACTAATAGACTAAAAGGATAACTTACAGAAAATAGAATATAAGCTAAGGAAGACTACAAACCCTATCCCACAAAATACGGCCTAATAAAAGTCTATAAAGAAACCTACAGACCTTCCCCTAGTTAATATCTGCTATATTAGCGCCGTAGGATTCTATTAGAACTTAGTCCAACCTAATACTATTACCTTTACTACTAGCTTATATAAAATTAATTAAATAATTAAGGAAAAGGAAAGCGAGCTTAGTAGATAAAAAAGTAAGCTTATAGATAAGGAACTAGTAGAACAGAAACTGCCCTATTAGCACCAGAAATTTAAGGACATATTCTTTAAGGTAGCGTCTAATATACTCCCACCTTACTAACTATATAACCACAAGATTAAGATTAAGCTAGACAAGGAAGACACCCTTAATTATAGCCCCCTTTATCAGCAGTTAACTGCCAAATTATAGGCTATAAAGTAGTACCTTATTAATAACCTAAATAAGGGCTTTATTAAGCCTAGTTAAGCCCCTTTTAACTCACCTATTCTCTTTACTAAAAGGCTAAATAGAGGACTTTATTTCTGCATTAACTACTATAAACTCAATAATATAACCCACAAGGACCGCTATCTACTGCCCTTACTTAATAAAACTCTAGCCCAAATAAGTAGAGCTAAGGTTTTTACTAAGCTTAATATCCATTAGGCTTTTTACCGGATTAGAATAGACCCTAAATTAGAAGATTTTACTATATTTTAGACCTATTACGGAATATATAAATATAAAGTACTTCCTTTTAGACTAACTAATAGACTGGCTACGTACCAGCAATATATAAATAATATACTCTTTAACTACCTTAACAACTTCTATATAGCCTACCTAGATAACATTATAATCTACTTTAAGAATAAGTTAGAACACAAGGAGTATATCTATAAAGTCCTACAATAGCTCCGCAAGGCCGGTCTCCAGGCCGATATTAGGAAATTAGAATTTAGTATTAAGCGTATAAAGTACCTAGGTTTTATTATTAGTATAGACGGAATTAAGGCCAATCTAAAGAAAACGGCCGCAATTAACTAGTAGATACCCCCACGGACCGTAAAAAGGGTGCAATTATTTTTAGGTTTCTATAACTTTTACTAACGCTTTATTAAGAACTACAGCAGGATTGCCCAGCCTCTTAACCGCCTTTCTAGAAAGAACCAGCTATTTTACTTTAATGCTATATATATACAGGCCTTTAATAAGCTTAAAAAATGGCTAATATTAGCTCCCCTACTTGCCCACTTTAACCTAGAACGGCCCTTAATGCTAGAAACTAATGCCTTAAACAGCGCAATAGCTGGTATTTTCTCCCAGAAGCAACCAGACGGAAAATAGCACCCTATTGCATACTATTTAAAGACTATAATAGATGCTAAGCTAAACTACCATATCTATAATAAAGAAATGCTGGTTATTATCTCTAGCTTTTAGCACTGGCGTATACAGCTAGAGGGGACCCCTAAGCCTATTAAGGTAGTTTTAGATTATAAGGCCCTAGAATACTTTATAACAACTAAGGCCCTTACAGCCCGGTAGGCACACTAGGCAAATATCCTATCTTAGTTTAACTTCTTAATTATATATAAACCTAGCGCTATAAACCATGTGGATGCCCTTATAAGGCATAAACAGGACCTAGGTAACCAGGCGGCTATAAAGATCTTATTACAGACCTAGATACTACTATAACCAGAGCACCTTAACCCCTAGATATAGGCAGAACAAAATATAGACCCTTTAGACGCCAAAATATATCCTATTAACTCCATAAAACTTAACCTTATTAATAAACTACTATAGGTAAACCATACGGCCCCTTCTCTACAAGAGTACCGCGAAAAGGTAAAGGATGCTACTAGCCCATAGTCCCTTAAAAACGGACTACTTAAGTACTAGAAACGGCTAATAGTGGCAGAGGAGCAGAATTTACGGACTTAGCTTATTGCTAAAGCATATACTTAGGTCTTTACGGCCCACCTAGAAAAAAATAAGACTTATAAGATTATCAGCAACCATTACTACTAGCCTAGAATGGTTATAGATATTAACCGCTACGTATAAAACTATAATAACTGCTATAGGTCTACAATTCCACGAGATAAGACCCCAGGACTATTAAAACCACTCCCAATACTAGAACGCCCCTAGTAGTATATCTCTATGGATCTCTATAAGCTACCTACAGACCGTAACGGATATAATATAGCTATAGTTATAGTTAACCACTTTGGCAAGCGCCCATTCTTAATCCCTTATTATAAGAATATTAATATAAAAGAGGCGGCCTAATTATATATCCACTACGTCTACCGAATTTATAGACCACTAGATACTATTATATCTAATTATAGTTTATAGTTTATATTAGCTTTCTAAAACAAGTTCACCTAGATCCTAGGCATTAAGCTAAAGCTTTCTACGGTATACCACCCCTATATAAATAGCTAGACGGAGATTATAAACCAGTATTTAGACCAGAGACTCCAACCCTTTATTAACTACTTTTAGGATAATTAGGCCAAACTACTACCTCTAATAGACTACGCCTAAGCTACCCTACCCTACAACTCTACAGAATTTGCACCTATCCAGCTAGAAATAGGGTATTTACCCCATACAAGCTTTGACTAGAAAAGACCAGAAGGGCCACAGACTATACGCGAAAAACTATCTTATAAGGAAGCATAGCATTACACTAAACACTTAGAAGAAGCCTGGAAAGTAGCCTATGCAAACCTAAAAAAGGCCTAGAAATTAATAAAACAGCAGGTAAATAAGCATAGACATAAGCCTAACTTTACCATAGGTAATAAGGTCTAGGTTATAATAAAGAACTAAAAGACAGAACGGCCTAGCTATAAGCTAGACTATTAGATAGCAGGACTGTACAAGGTCCTTAAAAAGAGAGGCAACTTATATAAAGTAAAGCTCCTAGATTTAATTAAGGTCTACCCAGTCTTCTTACCAGATAAGCTATGGAGAGCCACAAACAACCTATTACCTAGACAAAAAAATAAACCGCCCCTACTAATTTAAGTTAATGGCGATAGCGAATAGGAAATTAAAGAAATACTAGCCTGTAAACTTATAAGGGGAACACTAAAATACCGCGTAAGTTAGAAAGGATATAATCCGGACCCTACCTAGTACCCTATATGGAACTTTATAGGTAGTCCCTATAAGTTACAAGAGTTCTATAGCCGTTACCCTAACAAACCTAGACCGCTAAAGTACTTAGATAAGTAGATAGAATGCTAGCATAGTGAGGATAATAGGTTGCCTATAGAGCATAAAGACAAGAACGCCCCAAAGGTGTAATACGGACATATAAAGCCTAAGGGCAGGCTTTTTCGGAAGGGGGGGTAATGTTACAGTACTGGCATATTGCCGCACATTGCCGCAGATTGCCGTCACGTGACTAGAGAATTGTATATAACTTTAAGCGGTGCTTCCGTTCCTCCCCTTTTCTTTCTCTAGCTTTGGATCCTCATTTATAGATAATCCAATCATACAGGCTTGCATGCGACCCTCTTGCCGTGCTCGTGCCTCGATTGACTAAGTCGCTAACACCTTTAGCATATTAAACGTATTACCAAAATTAAGCGCTAAACACTATAATATATCTTTAAAAAGGCCTATAGTTATGGCTGGGACCCTTCCTCTTATCCTCTTATTTTTAACGGCTATATTATTAATACTCCTTATACTGGATTAAAGGTTAAAATTACCCGCAAGTTTAAACTGTAATAGGCTTATATAATTGCTTCTAAACCAAAGCTTGTAGATTGCTACTATACAAGAATACTAAGCTAAGGAGAAGAAGAAGACTGGTAGAGACTAGCGAGATATAAAGGGGTTATTAAGGCGCTAGTAGTAAGCGAGCCAATAGCAATTTGGCAGAGTATGGCAGGATTTAGCAGATTGCCTAGAAAATGGTAAGTTACAGCAAATTGCGGCAAATTACCCTGGAAATAGCAAAGTAGCAGGTAACGCGCTCTAGCACTATTATATTACCCCCCCTTCCAAAAAAAGCCTGCCCTTAGGCTTTATCTAAGTTCTTTATTATTATCCAAATTATTATAGTTATCTACCCCTTCTTCCTAGTATTTAATCCAGCTATCTAGTTTACATAGTGGTCCAGGGAGGTCCAAGTAGGCTAAGTAGAAATCTTATAGCTTATAGGGAGAGTACTTAAAATCAGAAGCGGGGTACTATTTTAAATCTTTATTGTGACCTACCTAGCTTATATAGTATTTTAAGGTACTATAGTTCTTCTTAACTGCTAGGATCTCTTTAACTTCCTATTCCTCGTCCTTTATAATCTAAATTAGTGGTAGGAGGTCGTTATACTATCTAGGTAATGGGTTATCTGCAGCCTTCTACAGTCGGTCTAAAGAGAAAACAGGGTAGATCTTTATTAATTCTGGTAGCTTAGCCCTAAAAAAGTACCCTTCCTTCTTAAGGATTTTATAGGGGCCAGCTATTTAGTGGTCTAGTTTATGGCTTAGCCTCTAGGTCTTCCAGTTTTTTATTAACACCTATACCTTATCTCCTACTTAGAAGTCTACCTTACGGTAGCCTCTTTCTTCTCTTATACCTCTTTTATAACTGCTTAGGCAGTCTCCTAGGCTCTATATATTCTCTTAGCAAATATCTAGGCCTCTTTATAGCTAAGGCGTTTACAGGCTGTTATAGGTCCTATAGGTCTATCCCAATCAAAGGACATTCGTGGCTTGTATCCATAGAGTAACTTAAATAGCAACATTCCTATACTGTTATAAGGGAGTGTAAGCTGTACGTAGTCCATTATAGGCAGTAGTTCTAACCAGTTGTCCTAGTAGTAATTAATAAAGGAGCGAAGTCACTAGTTAAGGTACTAGTTTATAATCTCAGTTTAGCTATTAGTTTAAGGGTAAAATATAGTAGAGAGCTTAATCTTAATTCTAAGGATACAGCAGAATTTATCCTAGAAGTCCAATATAAACTAGGGTCTATAGTTAGAGATAATTAACTTAGGAGCGCCATAGATCTAGTAAATATTGTTAATATACATACGGGCCATATCTTTTATAGTTATAGTCTTAAAGTAAGGGAGGGAAATAGCTTACTTACTTAGTTAGTTAACTGCTACAAAGGCTATATTATAGCTATATTTATTCTTTAGAAACAATTTGGGATCTATTATAATATACTACCAAGAGCGTTCTAGGACTAGCAGTAGTTATAACCATCTAGGGGTTTAATCCCTAGGGGTATCTACCCGTTTATAAGTATAATAATTCCTAATAAATCGTTCTATATCAGATAGGAGTCCTTACTAGTAGTAGTAGAGCGCTAGTAGTTAGTAGGTCTTATCTCAACCAGGGTATACCATAGAGACTTAACAGTGGGCTTTACGGATTAGCTCTATTTATAGATTGTCAACGTCTAGGACTATAAGCCATTCTTAGTATAAGAGTAGTCTGTCTTCCATCTCTAAATTAGAGTTGCCTTCTGTAGCTTAGTCGCGGAGGGCTTTTCGGGATTTAGCTATACAGTTTGCGATTAGGATGCGGTTAATTAGTCCTATTAGTTTATCTAGGATCTCTCCTTCTATAGGCGCTAGCTCATTCCATTTAGAGCTTAGTTCCTTAAGGATATATAGGTCAAGCTATTTAGGACAAAGGAGGGCACGTATCCGGTACTAAGCCTTTAGCTTATCCTATAGTTCTACATTCTGTTCTCTTTAGGTAAGGGTATTAGCTTTAGAATTTTACTTACTAAGGCGGTATATAATTGTAAAGAAGAATTAGGAAAGTATTTTAGCCTACTAGGCCTATTAACCAGTAAGCTGCTTTATTATTATAAAATACTTAAGGGCCTTATAATTAGTATAGACTTTAATCCAAGAATTAAAGCTTCTAAGCTCTACGCGCCACTAGGATAATAACTATATAATAGCTAGCATTTCCTTATTATGTACTTTATAGTTACACTTAGCTAGGGCCATTATCTTTAAGAAAAACGCAATAGGATACTACTTGCCATCTAGGTGTAACTGTGAGAGAACCCCCACTACTACTCTATTAGAGGCATCCGTTTCTAGCATTAATTTAAGGTCTAGATTATAGTAACGGAGAATTAGGGAGAAGATAAGTCGGTTCTTTAACTCCTTAAAAGCTTCTATATAATTATTATTAAAAATAAAAGGCGTGTTATTCTTAGTTAGTTATACAAGAGGCTTGGCTATAATTCCGTAGTTATAGATAAACTAATAGTAGAAGTTACAGAAGCTAAGAAAGAACTAGATGCCTTTTATAATATAAGGGGGTTTCTAGTTACATATCGCCTTAACCTTTTTAGGGTCAACTTTAATTCCTTCTATACTAATAATAAACCTAAGGTACTTTATTCATTTTACTCCAAATTCACATTTCTTAATATTAACTTATAGGCCTACATTCCACAGCATCTCTAGAACCTTTTTAATATAAACTTAGTGCTTAAGTTTATTATCTAAGTATATAAGAATATTATCTAGGTATACCGTGCAGAATTTGTTAAGGTAGTTAAAAAGAATATTATTTATATACCGTTAGTATATAGCTAGCCCATTTATTAGTCTAAAAGGAAGGACTTTATATTTATAAGAACCGTAGCGGGTATAAAACGTTATTAGGTCTTCTAATACAGGGTCTATCCTAATTTAGTAGAAAGCTTAACGGACATTAAGCTTTATAAAGATCTTAGCTTGGCCTAGACATACAAGAGTCTCATTAATTAGGGGGAGAGGGTAATGATCTTTCTAAGTAATGGCGTTTAATTTCTAATAGTTAATACAGAAGCGGAGGCCTTTATTAGGTTTCTTTATAAATAGAATAGGGGAAGTAAAAGGGGCCTAACTTGGTTTAATAAACCCTTTATAAAGGTTATTAATTAAGTACTATTTTATAGCTTTTAGTTCTTCCATAATTTGCTAGTAAAGGGGGCTATAGCCTAGAGAGTTATCAGCCTCTAACTAAATCTTATAATTATAGGTTTAGTAAGGGGGCAGTATATCCAAAGCTGCTTTTAAGAACGCGTCTCTATAGTTTAAAAGGTAAGTGGGGAGAAGGCGCTTAACTAGTTCTTTATCTATTTCCTCTACTAGCCCTTCTTCCTTCTTATTAATAATCTAGTTAATTTTATATAAGCTAGTTATAAAGACCTTATTATCCTTCCAGTATATATTAAAGTAAAAACCTATAGCACTAATTGCCGTAATGTCTACTATAGGAGTGTTATATAGTAGTAGGGATGTCTATAGCCTTGGGGGCTTTTAGTATATTAGCGTTATTCTTACTCCTTTTAGCTCTTGCTGCATCTTCCAAAGGTTATCCTTTATATCTTATTAGTATATTCTTCTCTACATTAGCCAGATCTCTACAATTTGGAAGTCGTCTATATTACTATCCATTTTACTTCTATAAGTAGAGTCCTCCTTAACTATAGTACTTTGGGAGAGTATTATCATTAGTATAGAATTCCTACCGGCCTTACGGCAGGCATCTTCTTAGGTAAAGGCTAGGTCGCAGTCTCTAACATCCCGTTAATAAATAGGGTTAGCCTTTACAGCTAGTATCTTACGGTTAGTCCAAATTTCTTTAATAAAGGAGGGTAGTTTTAGTCTATTCTCTAGATAAACAAACTATCTTTATCGCATATTTAACTAAATATTAAAGTAGGACATATATTTTCGGCTAAGAATTATGTTATAAGAACCTAGGTCTAGGATGTAAAAGGGGATACCAAACTAATATTATCCATTAATAGCGATATATAGCTTTAAGATATGGGTAACTAGCTTACCAGCTTGGCCGTTATAGCCTTTTACTTAAATAGGCTTTTCTAGTTAGGTAGTATTTATATTTAAGAACTTAGCAACGTTATTTACACAAGCAGTATTTATAAAGGTAAAGCTATTTGCTCTAGTATTAATAAGGGCATTTATATTAACTCTATATCCATTTTAAGATACTATACATAGAACCATAAAGTATTTTCTACCTATTAGTTAACTTAGATTAATCTCTTTAAGATTAATAGGATACCCTAGGGGGGAGTCTTTCCCTAGGGTTTTTCTTTTTCTAACTTATTAGACATTTCTTCTTCCTCTATCTCCTTAATATTACCTATATCCTTTAGCTCTAAGCAGGATAAGGCAAAGTAACTATCCTTTCCGCAATTAAAGCACGTAACCATAGTAGGGTTAATTAGGGTGTTGCGACAAGCACTAGGTCTAAAACTCAGCAAAGGTTTAGTTTAATTTCATTATTAGGCGGTTATAGTTATAGTAGGCATCCCGTATTTTATTTAGATTAACATAAATAGCAGCTAGATGCTATATTATCTTATTAACAGATATAAACCAAACAGGTAACTCGTCCTCAAACTTAGCCTAGAGGTGTTACTGCGCATCCCCAATAGTTCAACCAAAGAGGTAGAGCATTTTAGCTTCTTTAGAGGGAAAATGGTTGTGGTTAACACAAAGCTTCCCTTATACTTAGATTCTCTAATTCTCAAAAATAGGGTCTATCCCATTAGATAGTGGTTAAGGGTTAGGGAGCTTAACGGACTTTAATTACTTTATTATTATACCCATACTCTCTAGTATATCACATTTAGTTAAGCAAATAGGTTGGCTAAGGCTTTATAAAGGGGAGACTAGGCTATTCTATAAGGTAGTAAGGCTTTCTAGGATCTCCTTTAGAGTCTCTTGTATACTTTAGGCTTAAAGACAATTAACCTTCTAGTTAGCTGCAAGAGCACAAATCTACTTATATATACCTGTAACGTCGTTATTATCTTTAATTTCTGATCTTAATTAGATATCGTGTTCCTCTTAGGTAGAGGCAGGTCTTTTAAATAAGCTTGCTTTAGGTACCATTATTAGCTTCCTAAGGTTCATCAGAATTATACAATTCTAGGGTTCTTTCGGGGGTGCAGGTTAAGTACAGTCTGGCCTATAAAGTGGGATATTGTTAGGGCCTTCTTAGGCATAGTAGTGTGAGTTTTTTAGATGTCTGAGTATAACGCGTTAATGCGTTGTTGCAGATAAAGGTCTTCTTCTAGGGTGGGATATTATTAAGGCCTTCCCAGGCAATATAGGGAGAGCTTAGTATAATGTAACGGGCTTATACAATTGCTTTTAAACCAAAGCTTATAGATTACTACTATACAAGAATACTAAGCTAAGGAGAAGAAGAAGACTGGTAGAGACTAGCGAGATATAAAGTGGTTGTTAAGGCGCTAGTAGTAAGCGAGCCAATAGCAATTTGGTAGAGTATGGCAGGATTTGGCAGATTGCCTAGAAAATGGCAAGTTGCGGCAAATTGCGGCAAATTGCCCTAGAAACGGCAAAGTAGCAGGTGACGTGCTCTAGCACCGTCACATAAACAGTGAATTCTTAAAAAAGTTACTACTAATTAATTTAGTAGAGAGAAGTCCTAGGCCTATATTATCGCTAAGTGCAGCTACTCTACTTAAACTATCTGGCGGGTTCTTAAACACTATAGATATTAAAAGACGAAGCCTATAAGGAAGCCTTACCTCTTATAAGAGATAAAGAAAGCCCGCCTATAGTTCGCCTTGCAATATAAGCATTAGACAATTAATAATTGGAAGGCTATTATTTAGAGTAATAAAACCAGCGTTGTTTTAGGCTATAGAAGAGGTAGATATAAGCTTTAGCATTTAGCTAAAGAGAAGGTAAATAAGAAGGTAATTTAACCTTAATTTCCTAAAGCTACTAAGTTTATATTTTAGGGCGCGTTTTTATATAATTAGAAGACTCCCTACCATATATAGAGGCCTAAGACTACACTAGAGAAGAAGGCTTTAAAGATTAAGCTTTAAAAGATTAACAAAGCAATTAAGCCAGAGCTTTATATGGCTTAGTAGCTTACTGCTAGTATATAACAACTTAGGCTTCGCAATAAGCTAGGTAGAAAGCCTTAATTCCGCATAACTAAGGAGAATAGCGCCTTTTAAAGAAATGGGAACAAAGGGGGTATTAATTAGTATTGCTACCTTACTACTATCCCCCTTCCTATCCTTATTCCTTTTAGTATTAAATGCTAGATTAATTACCTAGATACTATTATTTAAGAGGATAAAGCTCTATCTTATATATCGCATTATTAGTAGATCTACTTTAACATAGTAGGCCTTTGGCGCCTTCTTTAGCCTAGTAATTTACCTAATTTAAATATAATTAAACTAGCTTAAGCCTATTTTAAACAAGTTACTATATAGAAGGGAGCGCTAAAAATTAGAGTAGAAGCTAAGTAAGTATAGCGAAATGCTTAGGAGGAGCTTAAGCAGTAGCAAATTTAAGCTTGGATTGAACAAATTCCACATTATATTAAAGAGGTTATTCGCTATAAAGGAGGCAATAACTATTATAAAGGCGCTGCTAACTATTAACGCAATTAGAAGGCGCTTAAATATATAGATTAATATTAGCGCCAAGTTATTACTTATATGCAATAGTAGGTGCTTTTAGGCCTTAATTATATTATGGACATATTAAGTACAATATTACGACTACTTAGAGAAGAGTTAGAAGAAGCTAGTTAGTTAATAAGAGCACAGTCTAGAATGGATCTAGTAGAACTATGTAATTAGGAATGGTAACTAAGGTTATATAATATTATACGCAGTATACGCGAAGTATAAACGGAACGTATATATAATACGTATAGTACGTATCTTACGTATAAGGAGGATTTCTTAGGAGTATAGTTGTGTATTTAAGGACCTATAGTCCCTACCTAGATAGTTCTCTTCCTTATAGTAAATATTAGAATATAATTAAAGTTAATCTATTAGGCAACCACTCTACCAGTTATTATTTATACTATTATATTATTAGCTTCCTGTTTACCTATATACCTAGCTTATTAGCAAGTCTACCATGGTATTTCCTATAAGGCTTTGTTATATATTTACTATTAAGGTTACGGTATTAATAAAGTTAAATAATATGCTACTAAAAGCACTAGTTATAACGCCATCTACGGCAGCTACAACCTTAGGGTTAGGAGGAGACACCAGTATAAGAGATACTAATTCGCAGCTAGTTATAGTGGGTTAGTTACAGGAAATAGTTAATTAATTAATAGATAATACTTAAATACTTAAAGACTGAATTAATGGAATTAGAGCAGCTAAGGTTAAGTTACCCTTAATTAAACAATTCTTAGGGGAGAAGTTAAAACTTAAAGGATTCCTTATGCAAATGCACTTTAAGGTTATATAAGAGGGAGCAAAGTTAACAACATCTATAGATTAAGTGGCGTACGCAGGATTGTTCTTAATAGAAAGAGTACTTAAGTAGTTTAAACCTTACCTTACTAAGATCTAAACTAATAGAATAATAACTACTAACTAAAAAGTATAGTTTATGTTTACTAACTAGAACGGGTTTATAGAAAGGCTTATGCAAATATTTAAAGACCTAGAAGCGATAACTATAGTAGAAAGAAAGCTTTAGAACCTAGTATAACGCACTTTAGCAATTAAGTACATAATATAGTTTTAGACACTTACAATATAGGTTAAGTGGAATAATAAGGCGCTTATAGCACAGTATAAATAGGGACTTAAGGCTAAAGTTTAGGACGTAATTATTCTAATAAAAGATGCGGAAACTTTAAGAGAGTTAATAGATTAGTTAATTAAGATCAATAATAGGATCTATTAGAGGGAACAAGCTAAGAAAGGGCAAGACAGAGTTCTATAGTTGTATAAGGTGTAGAGTACATATTAATAAATATAGAGTTATAAATTATGGAACAGTAGGCCAGAGCTAATAGACTTAAGCAGTACTAAAGAATCTAAGAGATGGAATAAGAAACTATAGAAACCTAGAGGTTAAGAATTAAGTAATTATAGGACTAAGGAGTAGAGGCTAAACTAGGGATCTTATTAATAGAAGACGTTTAGGCGGACCTTATAATAAGAAGATTGGTTTAAATTAAGAGCTTATATAAATTGCGGAAAATAGGGTTACTATACTAGAGACTATAGGAGTAGTTAAAGTAACTATATAGTAAAGGGAACTAAGTAAGAAGGGCTAGGGCTAGTAATAAAGAGGTTACAAGGCACCAGCGAATGTATAGTTAGATATTTCGCGTTTTGTTATAATGCATGCTAAATTTATAAGGACGCTAAGTATAGCGTAAGCTATTGGCTATATGAGCTAGAGTTAAGAGGACTTAAGGGAACTAGAGAGTTAGATAAAGAATAAGATTAACTCTATAAGCTAAATTAAGATATTACAGTAATATACGGATAAAGATTAGCAACAATAATAATAGAGTTAGAGTACTTATTAATTAATAGCGATAAGGAGGACAAAGAGGCCAACTAGGGGCACTTAAACCTTAATAACGTAATAGAAGTAGAAACTAAGACCACTATAGAACGCGGTTTAGTAACGGGTATTATAATACTGTTAGATATGGCATCTATTACTTCGTAAGATAGAAGGAGTAATATCTAAAGACGATTAAGCAAGCAGATAACTACTAGTGCTAGCTTACCACTTAATAAAGGTAAAAGGCTATAGACTTAAGATTCTTAAGATAAGATAAGACACACTTAAGAACCTATAATGAACAAAAACTAATGGGAAAGGGCAGCAGCTTAGTTTAAAGATAAATAAATAAGTATGGGATAAAGATTTCTAAGGAGCTAAGATTTTAAAGAATAAATAAGGTCTATAGCAGTTTTAGGTAAACGCGGTGTTTAGCCTAAAGGTTAAAAAGTTAATATAGTAATTAAGAAGCAAGATGGCTTTAAAGATCCTTTTAGAAGAAGAAAACTAAAGAAAAGTATAAATGAGTTTAGATAACAAATTATTATATGGTAATAGAAGCTAGATTAGAGATTAGCTATACTAGGATATATAAAGGATAGAGCACCTATATAAAAAGTTATAAATAGGCCAAGGGTAGGAATTCTAAAAGCTAAGTAGTTAAATAAACTGGAATAAGAAGAGGATCTAGGGATTCTAACCAGATTCGCAGAAAGACACACTAAAGGTTATAACAATGTAGTAATAAAAAGATACTTCCTTATAGATAGATTGTATATGCTTACAAAGCTTTACTAAAGGTGGTATTAGTAGTAAGGAAATAATAAGTGGGAAGACTTTTATATATAGCTAAACGAGAAAGTTATACTAGATTAGCTAATATTAGAGAAATAGATAAGTTATATTAAGGGAGCCTTAATAATAATATTAAAAAAATCTAGAGGAATAGGCTATAGACTAGAGAGAGATAATATAGATATTAGTACTAGTAAATAATATAGTAATGTTTAGATTAACGCGGGAGAGGTTTAAACTTAAGGATAAAGATAAACTAAGAGTTAACCCAAAGCACTTAGCGCATTATATATTAGCTTGGATTGCATATATAGATAATATATGTAATATATATAGGACACCTAAGGATAAATATCGCAAGTATCTAATAAGGATATATTAGATAATAAGTAAAAAGCGGTATAGAGATATAAAGTATATATATAGCTGGCACCTAGTAGAAGTTTAAGAGCTAGGAGACTTAATACTTTAATTAGGAAGATTCCTTACGGAAGAATACCTAGATAGATAATAGTAGTAGGAGTGCCCAGAGAATACTTATCTATGGTATATTAAATATAAAAAGCGAACTAAGTATTAGCTATAGAAGGACCAAGTATAGTTAAAGATTAATAGTTAATAGTTAGGAAAAGCGGAGGCCTATAGCACTAGAGGGAGCCAGTAGTAGAGCCTTAAACCCTTAAAGGAATTACAGGACAACACCTAAATTTATAAGTCAGTTGGCAAGATTAAAAGTTTAAAGCATTAGTAGATAGTAGAGTAATAAGAAACCATATATTACTAGCAGCAGTTAAAAGAATGGGGTTACTATATAAATAAAAAGAACACTTATACCTATTAATAACGATTTTAGGAAATCTAATAGCCTATAAAGGAGGTATTATTAATTTTAAAACAGGACCTATTTAGTTAACTATTAAAGAAAGACCAGTTAAGATATCTTTTAATATCCTATTATTGGGAAAGGATAAGGCGATATTAGGAATGCCTTAGTTACAAAAATATAATCTAAGGATTAATTAGGTTACAAGTTAGGTTAATATTAAAGATACTAGATAACGTAGGATGCGACAACAGACTAAAATGGTATAGTACTAAGTTAGAGCAATATATAAGGAGACTAAGCGAGGCTTAAGTTATATACTAAGGAGATACTATAAGTATGACAAAAAGTTATAGAGCTTAGAAAGTGAAAAGCTGTTAGAATATATAGTATAGGACTATAAGATAGAGTTAGAACTAGGAACAAGTCTAAAGTTCTTTCTAATTTATAAGCTTACTAAAACCAAGTTAGTAGCGCTTAAGGAGTTTATCTAGGAGAACTTATAAAAGGGATATATTAGACCGTTATAGTTATTAGCGGGTTATCCAGTACTATTTATCCTAAAGAAGAACGGAAAACTTAGGATGTGTATTAACTATAAATAGTTAAATAGTATTACCAGGAAGGATAGATATCCTTTACCCTTAATTAGCAAAATTTAAGATAGGATAGGCAATGTGCAAATCTTTATAAAAATAGATCTAAGGTAGGCGTGCTATTAAATTAGGATTAAGGAAGGAGATAAATAAAAGGCAGCCTTTAGGTTAAAGGAAAGACTATATAAGCTATTAGTTATGCAGTTTAGGCTTATAAACGCGCTAGTAATATTTTAGAAACGAATTAATAGTGTATTAGGAGAATATCTTAATAAGTTTGTTATAGTATACCTTAATAACATTATTATCTACTTAGTAAGTAAGCAAGAATATAGAGAATATATTAAGTAGGTCTTAAAGAGACTATAAGAAGAACAGATACTAGTAGTAATTAAGAAATATAAGTTCTTTACCAGAAAGACAGATTTTGTTAGATTTATTATTAAGCTAGGTAAAATTAGTATAGACCTAAAGAAAGTAGAAGCTATAGTAAATTGGTAAGAGCTAGAGAATGTTACGCAGTTAAGATTATTCTTACGGTTTTGTAATTACTATAGGAGGTTTATAGTATAGTGGTTAAAGAGTATTAAACTATTTATAAGACTTATAAAAAAGGAGGAACTATAGACATAGGGTAGTAAGTAAAAGAAACTGTTTTAAAAACTTTAGGAGTTATTTACCTAAAATCTAGTCCTTAAGATTTACCAACTATAGTTAGATATAGTTGTGGAAATAGACGCATTAAACTTTATATTAGGAGTATACCTACTATAGAAATATCTAGACGAATAGCACCTAGTAGCGTACTATAGTTAAAAGATAACACTACTAGGGTTAAACTACGATATCTATAATAAGGAGTTGCTAGGAATAGTTATAGTACTTAAGAAATGGAAAGCGTTCTTACAAAGTATAGAAAAACTATTTATAGTTAAAACGAACTATAAGAACCTAATAGGGTTCCTAATAATAAAAGAACTTAGTTATAGATAATTTAGATAGGCAGAAATGCTTGCAGAGTATCACTTTAAAATTTAGTATACTAAAGGTACTAAGAATGCGCGAGTAGATATACTTAGTAGAAAGGCAGAGTTATAGAACAAAGAAAAGCCATTAGGGGCTATATTATGTAAAGATAAAGATAAATTAATTAGGTATAATTATCCTAAGATTATAGCAACTAAAGAAGAAAGCTAGACTTATTATAACAGGACTAGCCCAGTTATAGTAAGAATGTCTCAGTAAAATACTTAATAGATAAATTCCAACGCTTTAATTAAATTCTGCTAAATTCCGCCAACTTAATTAATTTCTACCAGTTTCCACCAAATTCTACTAATGTAATGGAATTTGGTTGAAACCTATTAAAATCCACGTAGGCTTGTGCCCACGCGTCTGCTACTAAGACCCTAAATATTTAGTTATAAGTTTCCTATATTCCTTTCTCTTCTTTACGCAATATCTTGTACTCTACAAGAGCTATATACCCTTAAATTTAGATAGAATTTATATTATTCCTTTAAATCTTCCCCAAAGCCTCTTTGCGCCCTTATATTACATTACATTAAAATAACTACTATTAAAATGGCAAACGAACCCAAATCCACTTTAATAACTATAAGTATTATATCCCTAGTTAGGGAATAGTTAACTATAATATAATAGTCCTTTATGGATGCCCTAGCTTAGTAGCGGGCTACACTAGAAGCCTAACATTAGTAATTAATAGAAGCACTTCGCGAAGAACTTTATAATGTTAAGGCACTTATATTAGAGACCCTAATAATAACGCCTATAAATAAGATTAAAGTAACTGTATCTAAACCTGGCCTATTAAATGTAAACACCAAGCTAGTAATAGTAGCTTAACCCGTGTCTATAATAAATTTAATACTTACTATAAAATCTAAAAAGCTCCCTAATCCTTTAATGTTTAATGGAAATTAAAATAACCTACATCCCTTTATAACTAAGCTCCATCTTAAACTTTTAATAAACTATAACTAATACCCTATTAAAGCTAGCAAGGTTAGCTATAGAATGTCTTATTTAAGTAAAGACGCTGCATATACTATAGATCCATTCTTCTATAATAGCACTTTTATTAATTTTAAAATCTTTGTCTCTCTACTAGAACGAATATATAATAACGCCAGCCGCGAATATATAGCTATTACCAAACTTAAAAACCTGTAATAACGAAAACAAGACTTTACTAGCTTCTTTTTGGAAATTTTAGGCCTTATTAGCGAACTAGATTGGAATAAAGCCGCTAGAGTTGCTGCCCTTTAACAAGCTATCTTAGATAAAATTAAAGCCTAGTTAGTAGGCAGGGAACTACTAAAAAACCTATCCAAATTTGCTATAATATGTTAACAAATTAATAAGGACCTTTAATATAATAAGCAGACTTATTCTCTAAAGTTAACTATACCTTGTGTTTAAAACACCACAAACCCAGTATATACCTTAAAGTATAATCCGTCTTTAAAACCCAAAAGCCCTATATATAACCATATAGACCTTAATGCCGCTTAATCCTATGCATCCTTAGGAACTAATAAATAAAAAACTCAAGCCATAAATAGAGAATGCTTTGGATGTGGTAAAAAAGGATACATTTAAAAGCATTGCCGAACTCACCCCTTTAAAAAGGTCTGCTGTAGTTCCTCCCGTTCCTTAAGCCGTACTTATTCCTTAAATTATACCCGCTCTACAAATCGTACTTAGATGCCATAAAGTATCTTACCTTTAGTTAACTTGGAAAATAAATTATCCTAGGGCCAAGTCGCGCCCTAAGATAAGAAGTGGAAGAGCATAAGTGTCTAGGCTCTTCTAGCGCTAATACATAATATAACTCCCTTAATATACTCGGCGAAATTTAAATACTTAGAAAATAGAAGGAAGTATAAATCCTTATAGATAGCGGAGCTACTAGTATGGGCTTTATTAATACAAACTACGCAAAAACTTAACGCCTAAATTTAAAGAAACTTAATAAGCCCTAAGGCCTATAAGGCTTTAATGGCAAACCCTTAATATATAGCGAACTAATGTACTACGCTCTTATAAAATTGCGGATAGGCGAATACCTTAAATACGTTTCCCTATTTATAACACCTTTAAAGCATTATAAGATAATACTTAGACACGGATAGCTAAAATAACACAACCCTTTAATTAGCTGGGTTAAAAAAATAATAAAGTTCCGTATAACCTACTGCTAAAGTTATTACTTAAAAAACCATTTGCCCTATAAATATGCATATAACTATTTAAATTTAACATAATATAAATTGCCCTTGCTATAAACCTTAAGCCAATATAATAAATCTATAACTGCTAATTATAGTAAAGAATGCGAGGACGTTTTATTAAAACCTTTTAAATTTTATATAATATAGGCCGTGCCTTTTATCTTATTAGCAAAAAGATAAAATTATAAAATCTTTGCTATAACTATAGAAGACATTAAGAAAGCACTAGAGCCGAAATAATATACTAATCCTTAACCTCTTATACCTAAAGAATACCAAAATTTAATTAATGAGTTTGAAAAATGATTTATAGACCAACTAGCCCTGTACCAAGATAAGCACGATTTTAAAATAGAACTTAAGCCTAGTATAATACTAAAGTTTAGTCCGCTATACGGTATATTATAAGAAGAACTGCTTATAATACAATAATACCTTAACGAGTATTTAGAAAAAGGATTTATTCGCCCTAGCTAATCTCTATTTACCTTATCTATACTATTTATTAAAAAGCTAGGAGGAGGCTTAAGATTCTATATTAATTATTAAGCTCTAAATATAATTATAATTTAAAACTAATATCTAATTCCCCTAATTTAAGAGACGCTTAACTATTTAGTAAAGGTATAGTACTTTA
>Ga0307507_10002923_pt1 | contig 34385 bp, 6 predicted proteins | sample 7_EM_MG_FD_207223 | JGI IMG/M metagenome (GOLD analysis project Ga0307507, IMG submission 207223) | Populus trichocarpa ectomycorrhiza microbial communities from riparian zone in the Pacific Northwest, United States - 7_EM | ecosystem: Host-associated > Plants > Roots > Unclassified | place...
TAACTAGAGATCTCTTTAGGGAACCAGAGGCGGACTTTTAAAGTATAGAAAGACTTATTAACACAGATATAGTCTAGGAGGTTAACTATAACTACTCCTCTATAGGCAGCTAGGACGGGCTAGGGTCCGTCCCAGTTATCGTCTTACTTCCTCTTAGGCCGGTTGGTCTTTATGTTTTTAAGGCTAACTATAACCATATTATCCTTTTTAAATATTATACCTTTGTCTTGTTTTATATTAGCGTTATCTTTATATCATCACTGGGAGATATAAGCTAGGGCTTTAAGCTAGGTTAAAATGCGCTTAAAGTGGTTGGCAATAGTATTAGCTTATAGATACTCCTTTTTTGTATATATAGACAGGGCTAATAGCTAGGGGCCTACTAGTTTAACGCCTAGATGTAGGTTATAGCCATAGTTGGCAAAGAACGGTAAGATTCCCATAGTCTTATTGACCTGGTTATTTATAGCAAACTTAGTAAGGGGAAGCCAATCTACCCAGTCGTCTTAGGTAAAGCTTATAAAGGCATATAGGTACTTATTTATTACTGCATTAATAATCTCGGTTTAACTATCTATTTTAGGGTGCCATGTGGAGCTAGGGCTTAGGGTTACCTTTAGGCGCTAGTTTAGGCAACGCCAGAAGTCAAAAACAAATTAAGAGCCTCTATTAGAAATAATGGCATTTAGAGCGCCGTGTAACTTATAGATAGTATAAATAAATGCTTTAACGAGCTCCTTAGTATCTAGGCTAGTAACAGGAATAAAGTGTCTTATCTTTATTAGGCGGTCAACAACAACAAAGATATATTTATATGTTTTGCCATTATAAAGGCACTTAGGCAGGTCGATAACGTGGTTAATAGAGATATTGGTCTATAGGCGGACTAGTAGTTCTAGTGGTTTTAAAAAACTGGGCGGTGCTAAGTGTGGGGTCTTTATATAGAAGCAGAAAGCGTAGTCTTTTATAAAGGTAGCCATAAACTGTAAAATACCTAGCCACTAATATATTTAATTAAGGAGGTCTAGTGTCTTAACGCGGCCTAGGTAACCTACAGGGCCCAAACTGTACGTGCGGTATACAACTTTTAGTTAGAGTTTATGTGAATTAGGGACAAATACTTAATTCCTATAGTAGATTAGGCCGTTAATAATCAAATATTCAGATTTATTATAGCGGAGCAGCTTCCTAATCTGCTTAGGCTAATAGCGTGCTTTACGGTCTTCCCGTTCGTATAGTGCAGCCAATATATTCCTAGCGAGTTTGTTCTCTTTATAGGCATTCTTAATAAGCTCCTTAAGGGGTTTTTTCTTAGGCTTTAGGTCCATTACTATAATAAAGTCTTTAATGCTCTGGTCTTGGGATTCGCTTAGTAGTTCTTCTAGGATGGTAGGGTTAACTTTCTTTAGTAGTAAGACAACGCGGTCTCAGTATTATAGACGTTTGTTATTAGCATTAGCAGGTACAATACCTAGAAGGCGGCTAAGAGCGTCTAGAATTGTGGCTTTAGTGCCAGGCCTATAGGTAATAATAAAGTTAAATTAGAAAAAGAACTCAGCCCAGCGGACTTAGCGCTAGTTTAGTTGTTTTGTTATTATAAAGGTCTAGAGGTTATTATAGTCCGTAATAATTTTAAACGGCTGCTTAGTTCCTTATAGTTTGGGACACCATTTTTCTAGTGCCTTAACGATTGCCAGGAGCTCCTTATTATATATTTTATAGTTGCATTTAGGGGCTAAGTGCTTAATAGAGAAGAATGCGACTAGCTTAAGCTTGTTACTTTTATTGGCTTAATAGAGCACTCCACCTAAAGCCCAGTTTAAGGCGTCTATCTCTACCATAGTTTTCTTTATGTAGTCGTAATACGCTAGGACTGGTGCTTTAGTAAACGCTGTTTTTAGAGTCTAGAATACCTATGCTTAATTAGGGCCCTATAACTAGCTAATGCTCTTTTTTAGTAGCCTAGTCATGGGCTTAATTACCTTAAAATAGCCTTAAATAAATCGTTAGTAGAAGTTTGCGAAGCCAAGAAATTGCTATAGTTCCTTAACTAATATTGGGTCCTTCTATTTTTATAAGGCCTGCACCTTCTTAGGGTCCATAGTTATGCCGTTAGTTAAGATAATTAAGCCAAGGTATTTTGTTTTAGTAGCATAAAACTTAGACTTATTAATATTAATCTAGAGTCTAGCATTACTAAGTCTCTAGATAATTTCATTTACATATTTTATATGCTCGGCGCGTGTTTTTGAGAAGACAAGGACATTATTAAGATACATAGTGCAGTAGTTGTTAAGGGCGTTATATAAAACATAGTTAATATAGTTTTAGAATATAGCGGGTGTATTATAGAGACTAAATAGTGTAACTAGCATCTTATAGAGTCCAAACCGGGTAATAAATACTATAAGCTATTTATAGCCTTCCGCGATCCGGATCTAGTTAAACGCAGTAATTATATTAAGCTTAGTAAAGTACTTAGCACTATAGAGTGCGTTAAGTATCTCGCGGACTAGTAGCAGTAGGTATTGGTTCTTAATAGTAACTATATTTAAGACTTAGTAGTCATAGCAGATTTATATACCGCCGCTAGGTTTCGCTGCAAGGAGAAGTAGTGCGGTGGCTAGTAAGGTTAATTTGCGGATAAAACCCTTATCTAATATCTCGTCAATCCACTTCTTTACACAGCTAAGTTTAGTAGGTGAAAGTAGTCTATTTTTATAGTACGGGGCCTACTTTCCTGGTATAATCTCAATTTTATAGTCCTATAGTTAGTAAGGGGGCAGCTTATCTGCGTTTTTAGGGAGGAAGTGTTTAATATATTTATGAAACTCTTTTAGTAAGCGTTATAAAATATCCTTATAGATTAATCCTAGTTTGCCTTTTAGGAATTTCTTAATATTAGTGTCAACTATCTTTTAGCGTAGAAACTCAGACTTAGTTTTTAGGTTTATTTTAAGAAAGTTATAGCAATAAGGGGGTAGCGCTTTACAGGCTTCCTCTATTATATAGTCGCCTTCTATTAGCTGGTGGAAAGACCTTTCTAATAGGTTCGGAACTTTTATTAGGCCTATAGGTAGCTCCTTAAGCAGCTATTAGTGTTCTTCTTATTTAACTAGTTCTACTAGCTCCGCCATATAGATCCTTATTACCTTTACGCCTTTTTATTTACAGAACTGGGTAAAATTAACGGCATAAATGCATTTAATATTATCTAGGTTAGGGCGTATCTAGTTCTCTAGTGCTACGGCTAGGCTGGCACGGCTTAGTTGGCCTAGGGGGGCGGAAATAAGGCGGCGGCCTTACACGGTACACGCAGGAGACGGGTGTAAGGTTAGGCGTTATAAGGGGGAGGTCTTAATTGCTCTAGTTTCAGTCTTAGCTATAACGCCCTTAGCTGTTATACGTGCGGTTATATATGCGTACGGTAAATAACTTAAAGTTAGGTGTCTTATTAGCTGACCTAAGTTAAGCGGGTGTATGTAGGGGACTTATAGTTCTAGCGGTGTTTGTTTTTTTGGGAATAGGGCAGTAGTTTAGTCTTCCAGAATCTCTGTTTTATTTACTACGTATATTAGCTTACCAGTGTTAGGCACCTCTTTTACTATCGGCTAATAGTATTTAAGCGTTGGCTGTGTAATGCGTCCGCGTGGTGCTACTCGGTTACAGTTAGGAATATACCATAGGAGATAGTTATAGGTATAGTAATTAGAGTTAAACTTAAGCTCTAGAGTGGGGAAGTCTGGTTTTAGGTTATACTTTTTAAGCTAGGGTATTCTAAGAATTACTAGTGTTAAGGGTAATAACTTTATAACATAGAAGAGTATGGATTCTATATAGTGGCCAATTATTATTCTTACTGTAAAGTAGTGGGTAATAAAGCTAGATAGGAGTCTATTAGTAAGGCGGAGTGGTTTTAGAACTAGGAGTCTTTTTATTATAATATTATGCTTTTTTATAAGCAAGTCTTCATCTATAAACGCTAGTGCTGTACTACCACTGTTAATAAGGCTTACTGTTTTAATGAAAACTTATAGGAGTGGGTTGTATAGTAAAAAGAGGTAGGTCTAAATAAGGATAGTATTCCTATCATTATTTGCTATTCTAAGGTTAAGTAGCAGCTAACTTAAAATAAGATCTAACTAATCTAGTAGTATAGATCTAATCTTTTTGTCCTCCTCCCTATATAGTTCTAACCCTTAAAGGCGACTTAGTCCAAGGGTTGGTCTTTTAATAACTAGATTATAGGGCTTGGCTAGTGGCTATAGTCTTGGCTGGTATATCCTAATGTATTAGTCTCCAACGGTGTATATATGCTAGGGGGTACTTTACTAAGGACATAGCCGGTCTTATAGTTAGTAGCGGCATAGAGCACTTGTCTGTAGTTTATGTACGGGACCATTAGCTGGGGCTATATTAGGGAAGGGAATTATAGGGGTGGGTCTCTGTGTCCAAACCTATGTCCCTATCTGTGGTTATTGTTTTGGTTACTAATCCCTCTACTAAAGAATCTGCCGCGGCTAGGAAGTGGTTAGCACAGTAGCATTAGAAGGGGATTTAGGTTTATTTTAGGATTATAAGCATCTTTCTAGTGGCCAAGTTAACCATATGCTAGGCAGAGTCTGTTATCTATATAATATCTTTAGACGTTGTTAGGGAGGCTACTACTACCGCCGCCGAATTTAACGGCGTTAAGGTCTATTAGGTCATTCTATAGTGCTAGTGCTAAGGTATTGTTATTAGGTAGTATAGGTTAATAGCCGCTAGCGGTACTTAGCTTAGCGGTATTTAGCTTAGTATAGTAGGCATAGTTCTATAGGTTATAAACAAACACGTCTATTTGCTTACTCCAGCCCTTATAGTCAGCATCATTAATTTTGCGGCTAAGGGTAAGGGCTAAGTCCTTTATCTTAGACAAAATATTCTTCCTAAGTAGATTCACCTTTTGTTCCTTAGTCTTGTTTGCTTTTATTATTAACTTATTAAGCTCTGCTTTCTAGGACCAGTAATTATGCTTACCTTAGTTTAAGGTGTCTAATTTGTTCTTAGCCGCTTGGGTTATATCTATAGTTTTATAGTGCTTTTTTATATACGCAAACATAGACTCTTAGTTAGAGAAGGCCCATTTGCTTAGGTTATTTAGGTGTATGCGTAGCATATTAAGGCCATGCTTAACATAGTTATAAGCCTTATCTGTCAGTATATCTAATATATAGAGAACTTCGTCCATTAGGGTCTTAAAGCACTTTGCATCTCTACAGAAAACGCCTTGGATCTTTATTTCCCATATTTTAAATTTTTCTTACTTTTTAGTTAGCGATCCCTTGCCATTAAATAGGGTAGGGTTTTTTACTTTACGCTTTTTTCTATAGGGCTTAGCTAGGGGAGGAGAGCTAGTAGCGGTATTCTTATTAGCAATGGTTTGGGTAAGTGTAGTAATCTAAGAGCTTAGGCTTTGTATAGTCTTAGTATATGCCAAAACTTGCTGTTTGTATTGCTTTATATATAGTTTAAGTGTCTTAAGGGAGTTAATTCTGTGTTAAGCTTCTTTAAGTTAGGACTTTACAGTCCGGCCTTTATTATAGACTGTTTGGAGACCGCTCTTAACGCTAGTTAAAAGGGTTGTACATATAGAGAGGTGCTGAAATGTTCCTGCCATATTAAGGTCCTTAGGGTACTCCAGACCACTCCTAATTGCCTAGGCAATATTAGTATAGGAGGTATTAAAGAGGCGGGCGAGTGCTTCGCGTATATTCACCAATGGGGTATTCTGGTTACCCATTTTAGGGGATCTAGGTAGGGTAATTAAAATCTATAAGGCTGGCTATAATGCTAAGATTGTTTAGGACAATACTAAGATTGTCTAAAACTATACTAAGATTGTCTGGGACTGTGGTATAGTATTATTGGTCGCGCTGGGTCGCGATTATACTGAGAAAATAGAGATAGTAGATTGGGGAGAATAAAGATCGCAATAGGGCGTAAGAGGAGATACCATAAACTGTCACAGTGCTATAATGCTAATAGGCTAAATAACTACATTGTGGTATAAAGAGGAGAAGGAGGTAAAAGGGGGTATCATATATAAATAGTAGGGGCAGCCGCCAAGGCGCTAGTGGTGGGCCAGCCAATAGTAGGAAACAGTACAAGACAGTACGCGTCAGGACTGTGCCGTAACACTTACCTCCGGAGCATAATAGGCGGGTATAAATAAACGGCCACAGCACTACTTAAGAAGGAAGCTAATATCCCCCCCCTATAATTATATATTGAAGCCACTGTAATATAAAGGGTGTAAAAGGAGCGCAACTCTAGTGTTATAAAGTATATTAAGTCACGCCTAAATAAACTATAGAGGGACCCTAGGGTGCCCTATAGGAGAGCTAACTAATAACCCTAAAGTAGGGAAGATATATTAGAGAAACAGGTAGAAAAAGTAGAAGAAGAATGGTGCCATATTAGGGCCTAGGCCCATATAGAGGAGGAAGGGAGACGCATAAGAGACCAGTAAAGACAATAGTAAAAAAGAAAAAGGAGCTAAAGTAGAGCATAAAAGAGTATTAGGAAACTATCTACTATAATATAATACTAGTTAGACTAACACTAGAGAGGTGTATGGGAGTTAAAGGTACAGAGGCTATCTTAGGTAAGAGAAACCTAGGCCGCAGCATAGTTAATACTATAGGGGGTAAATACCTAAGGGCTCTAAGAAGGCCTAATAAAGGCAGAAAATATAATGGTAATACTCCTAAGAACAGGAATAATAGGACTAAAAGACTGGCTCTACTAGGTAGGTGTCCTGGTAGGTAGCCTAAGATATAAATATAGCTAGCCAAGACAGATACTAAAATACGTAATACTATTATGCCCCTTACGCACTAACTAAGAAGCAATACTCTTAGTAGCTGGCATAGAGAACTATAATACACTACTCTTAATATAAAAAGGTCTTAAGGCGGTTACCCAGTGGCTTATTAGCTAAAATGTACTAGACCAGTTTTAGGTCACAAAGGAAATGGTAATAGAAGGCAAAGGGGCGAGCACTAGGCGCCCCCTAATAACTCTACAGTAGTAGAATTAAGTTCGCAATACTAGCGCGTCCGTAGGCTTGTTACAGCAGCAGTAGTTCCTAAAAAGGTTAAAAAGTAAGATAGTAGAGCACCACAGGTGACTCGCAGGCGCCTTATAGGCGCTATACAGGCGAGTCCTAAAACGTAGGGAGATGGATCACGGGGTTTTCTTATATAGAGTTTTCTCCCCACATGTATATAAGGAGTAGTCCGCGTAGGCCTAGTAGGGATCCAAATCGGACGTTAAGCAATGAATTATTATTATTAATATAAGGTCCGTAACACGTAGCCATAGCGGTTTCAGTGCGGTTCGCCTATAGAGGGGGTTTATATTTATTTTTAATTTTACCTAGCTATTAGAGGATTTAATTAAGGGTTTACTAAAGGGGCGCCTAAGGTTTACTAGACTGGCGGAGCCATTCTACTAGCTATATTAGTTTATTATAGCTAATGGTTACTACCCCATAGTTCTAGATACTAAACGCGTCTAATAAGCTTTATATTTTATTAGATGCCTTTTTAATAAAGATCTTTCCACTTTAGAGTATAGTATTTACCCGTCTTTCTTATTATAGGAAGCTATTATTAGGTGCAGTTCTAACAGTTGCGCATAACTATGTACTACCCTTATTTAACGGATATCTCCTTTATAATGTATATATCTTAGGGGGATCCTCTAAGTGTTTTTTAGGGTTCTTTTAGTTAGTTTAGTCTTTTGGGCCGGGTGTAACAAGAGCTCTAATTTTTTTAATTAGAGCTATTATTCTCTTATTTTATATATAAAATACTTTAAATACTTTAAATAATCTAAATTAATCCTTCTTACCTACTACTTATATCTATTTGTATCTATATCTATTATAAGAGCCCTATATTATTCTAAGGAGAGAATTACTTAGGCGTTAAGAGATTAATAAGGAGATAAGGGAGAAGCCTTTATAGAGGCATTAAATCGTTAATTAGTAGTATTCCTAATAATCCGCTGTCTATATACTAATTTCCTAACTAGGCCTAGTACTTAACTACCTATATTAGTATCTAATTTAATTTAAAAGATGGGTCGGCCTAATTTAAACCTCTAATTAATTTAAACTATTCTCTATAGATATTTCTAGCTATATTCGCAAGCTAGTTATTTAAATAGTTATTATCTAGTTTTAGCAATAGTAGTTATTTAGTTCTAGTAATAGTTGTCTAGTTTTAGAAACGGTGGCTATTTAATTCTAGTAACGGCTATCTAATTTTAGTAATAGTAGTTGTCTAGTTCTAGCGATAGTTATCTAGGTCTAGTAATAGTAGTCGCCTAATTTTAGTAACGGTAGTTGTTTAGTTTTAATAATGGCTATCTGGTTTTAGTAATGGTAGCTATCTAGTTCTAGTAATCTAGTTCTACTAACGGTGGTTATCTAGTTCTAGTAATGGTAGCCGTTTAATTTTAGTAATAGTTGTCTAACTTTAGTAACGGTAGTTATTTAGTTCTAATAATAGTTATCTAGTTTTAGAAATAGTAGTTGTCTAGTTTTAGTAATGGTTATTTAGTTTTAATAACAATTATCTAGTCCTAGTAGCGGTAGTTGTTTAATTCTAGTAACGGTTATCTAGTTTTAGTTATCTAATCCTAGTAACGGTTGTCTGGTTTTAGTAATAGTAGTAGTCTAGTTCTAATAATAGTTATCTAGTTCTAGTCGTCTAGTTCTGGTAATAGTCGTAGCATTTCTATAAGTAGGGAGAATATAAAGGAAAAGGGTAAAAAAAATAAAGTAGCTACTAAGGGGATATACTTTATAGAGGTATATATAGAGGCTATTAGGGATATAGCGGGGATCTAATAGTATTATATATGCGCACGCATTAAGGTAGAAGAGAGGGGGAGTTACTTAGGGGGGTATTGCCTAAGGGGCGTCGCTTAAGAAGGGGTCCCTAAGGGGGTATTACTTAAAGGGTATTACTTAAGGAGGGGGGTTAACTTAGGGAGGGATTTCTATTAGAATTATATTAGGGTAATAAGGTTATATTAAAAGTCTATTAGAATGATTGGAAAAATAAAAATTCTACTAGGAGCCTGCTGGAAGCCTATTAGGATAGTAGGTTCCTATTAAGATTGTATTAAGATAATAGAGTTCTATTAAGATTGTATTGGAATAAAGGGGCCCCTATTAGGAGCCTATTAAAATAATTAGGACAATTAGAAATATTAAAATCCTACTATAAGGCCTTTAGGATCTTAGTACCCTAATAGATTACTAAAGGGACTGGTATAAATTATTAATATTTATAACCCTAGGGTTATAGAGGTACTATAAACAGAGAATATTATATCGGCAATAAGCTTACTAGAAACTAAGGATATAGAGTCTATTCTACTAGGAAATATAAACCTCTACTACCTGTAGTGGGGGGGCATCTATATTACTGCTAAATAATAGGTAAAGTGCCTACTAAAAGCTATTGATATTTAGGGCCTTAAGCTAGCTACCCCCCTAAGAGCAATTATATAGCAATAAGGCACCGCTAGAAGTATAATTAATCTTATATTTATAGACAAAGGCCTATACTAGAGATTTAAAAGATATACCCCTAAAGAAGAATAGGTACTTACTTTAAACTATATCCCTATCTAGATATAGCTAGATCTAAATATTAAGTCGTAACTAAATAGTGTTACGGCGCTAGTGGAAACCAGTAGACGTTATAGTAGACGTTATGGTAGACGCAGTTACGTAAGCTTACGTAACTTAAGGACCGCTTAAAACTCCGAGCAGCGCTACTATTCTTCTCCTTTTCTTTCTCTAGCTTTAGATCCTTATTTATATATAATCCAATTATATAGGCTTGCGCGTCCCTCTTACCATACTTATATCTTAATTAACTAAGTTGCTAACATTATCTAAAGCTTATTACTACTCTTTCTTCCTAAAAAGGAACTTAAATATATCTATAAACTATAAATAGGATAACGACATAGAATAGGACCCTAAGGATATTACTAGAATTATAAGGATAGAACCTAAAAGAATAGAACAGAACTCTAAGAACAGGGCCTATAGAATACGCACGGACTAGAACCCTTGCAGAAACCTACTAGAAATTATCTAATACCTCTACAACTATGCTAAGAAACACAGTAGCCGGTAAAGCAGCTATAGGACCTTTAACTACTTTGGATCGTAAAATAGTAACTAGCTTAAACTCCTAGGTAGAGCTTACAGCAGCTAATACTAAAATTAAACAACTTTAAGAGCTGCTTAAAAATAGAGATATCCCTATACCTAATAATAAGTTATTAGACACCTAGAGACTTACTATAGTCCTTAAGGCCCTAGCCTAACGTATAGTATTAGTATTATTGTGGTCCGTAAAGGTTGTAAACTCCTTATTACTTATAAACGCAACTAACCTATAAGGGATCTTTTGGCGGCTGCCAAGGCTAGCCTTTGGCTAGCCCCTTAGCACCTCCTTATAAGCTCCCTTAGGCTTACAGCCCTTCCCTCCTTATTGGTTTGTCTCTGTACTGGTATTGCCATATCTACTCTTTACCATATCGTCCTCTTCCATTAACTTACCTATAATTTATGCTTGGCTTGCCTGCTCCCTACCATATACCTAGGTAATAGCCTTATAAAGAAGTTTAGCTCCCAAATTTAAAAAGGGTGGGAGGCCTTTAATAAGTACTATACTAAAACGAACAACTGCCCTCTCTATGTGGCCGCTTTTATTCTTTATCCAAATCGTTATATTAAGTATATTCGCGCGAATTGGAAGGTAAAGTGGCAAAAGCCTATACTTAAGAAGGTAAAAGAGCTTTAGGAGTTCTATTTAAAAAGAAATTCTTTTCCTCCTATTTCTTTATATAAAATGAAGTCTACTTAAGATTAAAATCTTAATATATTTAATTGGACTACTTAGGACTTAGGGAAGTACGCTTAACTAGCAAGTTAGAATAAGTACGAAGACTATTTTAATAGAGAACTATATAATATTAGAAAAATTTCTACTCTTAAATAGTGGTATTAAAATTAATAAAGAAAGCATTAGCTAAGGCTATTATATATAGCAATTAATATTTTATTAATTCTAGCTATAAGCGATATATTAAAGTAAGTCTTATTAGGAGGGCGCTATATAATTTTATAGGAGAGGGTATAGCTAAGAGCTAAAAATATTAAGAGAGTAGAGTATTTAAAATATTATAAATAAAGTGGTATTATAAACAGACTTGCTAATAAGCAAGTAAGCAAGCAAAACACCCCTCTGCTTGCTTAATTGCCCGATTTAGAAGCTCTCTACGTACTTACTTATTAGTCTTAAAATCACGTCTACTTACTTGCTTACTTATTAATTAATTGCTAAGATAGTATAGAATTTAAAGTTCTATAGAAAATCCGCTATGGCTTTACCCAGTAATAGTATATTACCCACTAAGCTCCTCTACTATTAATTAATTGTAATATAAGGTATAAGCTTATTTATATGGCTTAAAGGCAGTTTATAAGGCAGACGCGGTAAAGGCAGCGCGTAGATCGCGATCTTGGCATAGTGTAGAGAATTAGGAGGTAGAGGAAGGAGGTATAGTAGCTGTTCCTTTATTAGCTATTAGCTTTATATAAATTAATAGACTTACTACCTTCTTTAGTAGCCTTCTTATAGCCTATCTTCTTTTAAAAACGCGTGCATTTAGAGCAGTAATTATTATTAGCTATAGCCTAGATTAATAAGGCTTTAGTAGATTACTAGCTTTACTAAATCCTTGCTTATAATCCTTGCTTATAGCTAGTATAGTTAGTATATTAAAGGCGAACTAGGTAAGGCGTAGAAACTTAATTTATATCTACTACCAGTACTTAATTAGATCCTAAGCTAATGGGTATTCCTTTAGTAGAGGATTAAGTAACTTCCATTATGCATGCATGTTCTCGCAGACTATTTGGCTTAGTGTTAAGGCACTAGAGTAGGCGTTAATATAGCTATTACGGCTAGTGGAGAATATACGCGTTTTAGAGGTAGTGCCTCTAGTTCTGCTGATAAAGGTATTAAATAATCTTTATACTAAAGCCAGAGAGTTTAGAAGGCTATATTGCCGCTAATAATCTAATTAGGCCTATCCTTTTACGTATTTTAGCAGAAGCGCTTAAAATAAGGATATAGAAGGACTGCTGTATAATATACTAGAGTATTATTAAGCTTAAGGTAGTAGTTGTTTAGCCTTACCTAGGCCGCGTTTAGATTAATTATAAAATAATCCTCTATAGCTTCCTAATTTCGATAGTCCTTTATTATAGCTTTAGTAATATAATCCTTCTTTTCTTTAAAGACTTTAAGCAGCCAATTAAACGTAGAAATAACCTCCTAAATCGCGCTATGTTTACTAGCCTTGCCTTTACCTTCTACTAAGCTTATAGCTTTTTTAAGAGGGCTAAGAATCTCTATGTATTTATTAATAATTAACTAATTGTATGCGTTTAAGCCGCTAACGGCAATACAGCGGTAAGGCTTGAGTTCCTTTTTGCCTTTAGATCTAAGGGAGGCTGTTTCCTTTTTATATTTTATAATCTGGTACTAAGTAAACAAATTAAAAGGTGCTTAGAGCTTGGTAGTTTATTTAAAAGTAGCGTGGTAGCTATTTTAGTAGGTCTTAATAGGCTTAATAAGCTGCTTAATTCGGAAGCCTTTTTATAGAGGTACGTTCTTATTAACTTAATATTGCTTAAATAGCTATCAGGTGAAACCTAAGTAGATAGTTATATAGCCGCAAGATACAGGCGACCCTAGGGCAACTTAGGGGTGACTCGCCTATAAGGCACGTGCAGGGCACGTGCCTAGGGAAAACCCTTCCTACCTCGCACACAGACTCCTCCTTTTCCCTTAAGGATTTGTCTGTATATACAATATACCCTATTATTCCATTATTAAGCTCCCTACCCACATCCTTACCTTACATTTAAATCCTTACTAATCCCCTTAGGAGGATAGCCGGTTTAATTTTTCTATAATGCCTCTAAAAAGAAAACCAACGCCTATACCTAACGGTAATACGCTAACGATACAACCGCCAAACGCCTTAGGATTTAGTGTAGACGAAACCACTAGAAATACACTAGCAAAATCTAAGCTACCTTCCAAACCTTAAAACAATCAGCCACCTATAAACGCTGGAGACTAGTTTAACTTATATACCTAGGCTTAACAGGAGCTTAGCAAAATTACCAGTATCCTACTAAATACTGCTAACACGAAGGAGCTAGATAAGCTGGCTAAGAAAATAGCTAACTTATAGAGCATTATTAATTCAATAAAGCCCTCCCGTTGCCTCTCTAGTAAAGAGCATAAGTTATATAGCGAACGTATACGCCGAACAAATCTCAACGCCCTAGTCAAGAAGTCACTACCCAATATTAGCGGTACTACTTAACAGCATTTCAACCGCTGAATTGCCGCAGTTAAGAACTGATTTGAGGTTAATAACGCTAACTACAACTATAAGCAACGCACGCGCTAGGCTATTAAAGGTCTTGTAAAAGAGAAGATAATTACCTAACTAGTTTATTACCGGCTAGGCACTAAAGACAAAGGTCCTTTACTATAGGATAAGTTTAAGACTATAATCTAAGACCAGATTAGGAACCCTATAGTAAGACGCTTTAACAACGCTACTATATACTATATAGCTATTATAAAAGAGAACCAGAGGTTTAACGTCTTCCTAGCCCATATATATAGCTTAGAGGACCTCTTCTCATATACCCCTTTTGTTAATCCTAAGCAATAGGTAAACTTTTAGTTCTTATATCTCCCAGCCTACCTATAAGCAGAGCTCTTCCGCTAAAACTTCGCCTAATAGGTAAGAACCACTAAGAACCTCTTTAATAAAATCTGCTGTATAGAGTAATTGCTTAATACCACAAAGCTTACGAAAGACCGCGTAAGCGGCAGTAGCAAATTATCGCGTATAAAGTGCGGTCGCAGTATAGGCTCCGTAAAGTCAGGTTTAGGGAACAAAACCCAAAAAGGGCAACGCTTTAAGCAAATATCCAGGAAGAACACCCAAAAGCTGGAGGGCTTAGGGAACCCCCCAGACGCCAATGCTATGCACGCGAGTTAAAAGAGACCCGCAGGTAACCACTATAAAAAACACTAGAAGCAAGCTAGTAAAGACAAGTCAGGCTAGCTTTTAGAAAACCTAAAGCCCTAGTAGCGCATCTCTCTTAACTATAACTAGGGCCTAACATAGAGGGAGAGAAGAAACGTATTATGGTATATATTATAATAGATACGCCCTAGGGTAAAGTCCGCCTACGTTGCTTATATAATAATGGGTACTAAATCAACCTTATTAACTAAGATGTTGTCCGTAGGTTTAACCTGCCTATAAGCTACACGCTAGGTTCACATAAACCTATTACACATTTCCTTAATAGCAACCAGATAACAATCTAGAATGCTTATAATCTAATAGTTACCACTAGCAACTTCTAGGGTACCCCTTGCACCATCAGCCCCCAGACCTTTTAAGGTGGCTTATTTAATAGTTATAATATAGTTCTTAGATAGGATTGGCTCGCGGAAGCAGATCTATTAATTAGCTTTTAATCTAGATAATTTATTTAGGGTACTTCGGACCCTAAATGCCTCTAAATAGTCACCCTTAATACACTCCTAGTAGACATTAAGGCTAGTGAAATAGTCTATTCGCTATGGCCAGAAGATTCCCTCTTTACCCCAGTTGCGAACACAATAGAGGACCTATTATTACTGGCAGCAAGTACCCGTGTAGACTCTCTAGGCGTAAAGACACTAATCGTAAACATAATAGAGGACCTATTATTACTGGCAGCGAGTACCTATAGAGACCCTCTAGTGCCAGCGCAGATTGCCTTAACTTAGGGGGGAGGTAATCAAAACCCTAAAACTATTAAGTATACTGTAGCAGAGCTATATACACTCTTAGTACAAGTATACCTACAAAACGCATGTCGGCTGCATCCTTCTCTTTACTAGCTCCCAGAAGCATACTACTATGCAATAGTCGCCTTAACCTCTATGGACCCTAGCCTACTAGATATATACAAAGAGGAGATTAATGTCTTCTTTAATAAGCTAGCAAGTATACTACCTTAGAACTCTAAGTACGACTATGCAATTAACTTAGAAGAAGGTAAGACACCACCGTAAATGCCTATCTACAACCTCTTATAGAAAGAGTTGCAGATCTTACAGGAGTACCTAGAGAGTGCTCTTAAGAAGGGCTGGATTAGGCCTAGTAAGTCGCCTACTAGAGCGCCCATCCTCTTTATACCAAAAGCAGAAGGTATAATATAGCTATACGTTAACTATAGACGCCTAAATAAGATTATGATCAAAAACCGGTACCCCCTACTGCTAGTCAGCGAACTCTTTAATAGGCTTAGCTATATAAAGATATTTATAAAGCTAGATCTTTGTAATGCATACTATAGGATTTGCATTAAAAAGGGAGATAAATAGAAGACCGCATTTAAGATACGCTATGGTCACTTTAAGTACCTAGTAATGCCCTTCGGTCTTACTAACGCCTCTATAACTTTTTAGAGCTATATTTAAAAAGCTCTAGGGACCCTAGTGGATACCATCTACGTAGTTTACCTAGATAATATTCTTATCTACTTAAATAACAAGGATAAGCACGTCAAGCACGTCAAGCAGGTACTACAACAGCTCCGCGCTTAGGGCCTATACGCCAAACTGTCAAAATGCATCTTTTATACTAAAAACATTAAGTTTCTGGGCTTTATTATTACACCTAATGGTATTATAATAGATCCTACCCACATAAAAGCTATTAAGAAATGGCCTAAGCCTAAGTCCTATAGGGACATCTAGGTCTTCCTTAGCTTTGCTAACTTCTATAGGCGATTTATCTAGAACTACTTAGATACCATATACCCCCTATACGTATATCTTATACAGGTATATCGCGACCTGACATTAGATAGGGAGAAGAAGAAGTAGAAGCATAAGAAAGGGCCCACTAAATAGTATTAACCCTAGTCCTAGCCCAATAACACTTAGTAGGCGTTTTGCAAGCTACGCGCTACGTTTACATAGGCTCCTCTACTTTGCCACTTTAACCCTAATCTACCCCTAATAGTAATTACTAATACTTCTAATTACGCCTATAGCGGTATACTTCTATAGCCTTTTAGGTAGGGAGATTAACTCTACTAGCACCTAATTGCTTATTATAGTTAGAAGCTTACTAGCCTAAAAGTACAGTATAATACGCATAATAAGGAACTACTCGCTATAGTGCAATACTTTAAGACGTGGCGCTACTACCTTAAGCACGCCGTATATATGACGCACATACTCTGCAATCACAACAATCTTAGGTACTTTATAACCACAAAAAGCTTATTTGCTCGCCAGGCCTAGTACGCTAAAAAACTAGCTAAGTTTAATTTTAAGATTAAATATAAGCCAGGCAAAGCAAATCCCACTAATATACTATCCTAGCGCCCGGATTATGCCAAAGGCTTTAAAGATAGTAGCAAGAGGACAGTCCTTAATACTATACTACCTATATTATAGCAAAAGTTGCGGTTTATAGGCCTTATAGGCGGCCCTAGTGCTACTACACCAAACCAGCAAGTAGCATGTGTGTAGTATGCGAGCGACCCTTACGAACATAGCGCTGGCGGACCAGGGTGTCCTGTCATTCTCTCTAAGACCTCCTTAACCGGCCTAATGGCGTTTAACCCTAAGGAAGATCCCTTAGCCTAGGCAACGGTCCCCCGTAATAACCCGGTGAGTTACTTATGTATTACATATTACTTCGCTAGCACTAACTTTACGTAGAGTCTCATGCCACAGTAAGAGGTAGTAGTAGCTGCCTTAGCCAAAACGGCATTTACAGAATACCCCACTAAGTTACTAGTTAATTTCATTCATAAAATATAAGAAAAGAACGCCTTTATACGCTCTATATATAATTAGTTAACCTAGGGACGGGTTCCTACTAGTAATAAGAACTACACCCTTAATAATTAAGGACTCCTAAGGTAAAATAATAAGGTCGAGGTACTAAATTATATACTACTATAATAGGAGATCCTTAAGCGGAATTATAATAATCCTATAAGTAGCTACTATGGATTTAACTATACCTGCAAGGTAATCGCGCGGAAGTATACTTAGGACGGCCTTACCAAAGATCTCTATAAATACCTAGATAATTGCAATGCCTGCTAACGCTATAAATCGCGCTATTATAAACCCTATAGCGAGCTGCAGCCTCTCTAGGTCCCCACCTAAGCCTAGTAATATTACTTACTTAACTTTATTACGGATCTCCCTAAGTCCAAGACTTTTAATAGCGTAGAGTACAACTCCATTCTTATCCTTATAGACCGTTTTATAAAGCTAGTGCGCTACTATCCAGTATATAAGATAATTAATGCTACGCAACTTATAGAACTCTTATTTAGAGTCTTTACGCAAATAGGGCCTCTAAATAATATCGTCTTTAATAGGGGTAGTGTGTTTACGAGCAAATACTAGAGCACTATATGCTACTATCTACGCGTTCAACATAAGCTTAGTACTATATTCCACCTATAGATAGATAGTTAAACAGAATGTTAAACTAGGAGCTTAAGGTATACCTATGTATATTCACAAACTAGGAACAGTCTAATTGGGCCTCCCTACTTAACAAAGCAGCCTTTGCCTATAACTCTAAGGTCTATACCACAATAAAGCGTTCCCCCATTAAGCTCGCCTACGGCTAGCTGCCAAATGTCCTAGATAGAGTCCCAGACGGCGTCTAAGACGCCTAGCAAGGTAGGGAGGGGTCTAAGTTAATAAATATTAAACTTACAGAGATATACCTATAGCGCCTACGCCTTACATATAAGGCAGCGGCAGCGTTAATAATGCACACCTAACAGCTTTAAGTAAAATACTACAATCGTTACTATCTGGCCAAGTATTTTGCCGTTAGTAAATAAGTCCTACTCTTTTCCAAGAACATCTGCATAAAATATCCCTATAAGAAGCTTAACAGTAAGTTTATAGGACCGTTCTAGATCCTAAAGTATATAGGGCAGCAAGCATATAAGCTAGAGCTCCTACCTACTATGGCACAGCTCCACCCGGTCTTTTATATCTCCTTACTAGAGCCTTATAAGTCACGCCCTAGGTTTTAACCCCTAGCAGTAGAAGAGCTTAAGAAAGGCAGCTAGGAAGTAGAAGCAATTATTGCCCACTAGGATTATGCTCGACAACCGCAGTACCTTATTAAATGGCTAGGATGGCCAAATAAGTATAATAAATAGAAATACAAGATAGAACTTAAAAATTGTTAATAACTGCTAAATAAGTACCGTAAGCGGAACACCCCAGCCTTACAGCCAAAGCGCAGGTAAAAAGCAAGCGCCGCTGCTAAGATATAACCTGCATAAAAGCAGAGCAGAGGACGTCCCAAGGGATTAAATAACAAGCTAGTGCTTACAGTAAGAACTGCGGCATATATATGGGGTAAAACATAATTTATTAAGATCCTATATAAGCCACACTTTAATGCAACCTAGCTATACCGGCGACTCATAGGCAAGGCTACGGCGTATACCAATAACAAAGCTTAATTTAAAAAGCACCCTTTATAGACCTAGTCCGTCACTCTATACCAGCTTAGTAGATTATTATATTAAAGAACAGGTCCACTTAACTAGGGTCTAAGACCTACTAGTAACCCGCTAGCAGTAACCTGTACCAACAACTTATACACTATTCTATATATATGCTATGCAGATAACGCGCAAGGCTAAAGTATAGGTTAGCGGCGGATTTAACGGGTATATAGCCTTACCGTCCATAAATCTGGCTATATATAAGTAACCTATAACCTACCTACGAAGTATATACGGCGCTATGCCGGTATAGTATAAGGCTAAAGCAGGGTCAACGGTAGATTTAATAGGTATATAGCCTTACCGTCCATAAATCTGGCTGTATACGAATAACCTATAACCTACCCATAAGGTACTAGCAACCTACCTATACAAGCGAGCTTTAGAATATTTCTGGTTTACTAAATTTAGGCAACAGTATTAAGCTCTATAGGCTCTACCCATTAAATAGACCAATCAGGATTTTCTATACCGGGTATATAAAATTACTACTAGCTCGGTTAAATGTGGGGGAGTCTTAGCAAGGCAAATCTAACCAATTAGATAACTTTAACCGCTAGTTAAAGTTCCTTAACATCTTCGCGCCGCGTATATATACCACCTGTCCCTCTATACGTAAAATTAAAACGCTCTTTCCCCTCTAAATTTTTTCCTTATTAAGGTTTTTTATAGGGTTTTATTAAGGCTTAAGCATATAAAGGATTAGGGACAATCCTTTTAAAGGGGGGGGCATTGTTAGGTGAAGCCTAAGTATATAGCCGTAAGGTACAGGCGACCCTGGGGCGACTTAGGGGTGACTTGCCTGTGAGGCACATGCAGGGCACGTGCCTAGGGAAAACCCTTCCTACCTCGCACACAGACTCCTCCTTTTCCCTTAAGGATTCGTCTATATATACAATATACCCTATTGTTCCATCATTGAGCTCCCTATCCACATCCTTACCTTATAATAGCTGCATAAGCTAAGGTGTGTTAATTAAATTAATAAGGTTATAAAGTGTTCTAAGCGGTCATTCCTTCTACTACTACTCTAGGAAACTCTTCTTCTTTTAGTATATTTGCATTCTTGTTTTTAAAAGCTTCTTTATTTTTACTAAATATAAGCTTCTAAGCAACTAGATTTAAGATATAGTAAGCGTAGTAGGCGCGCCTATAGGCCTTATTAAAGCTAAATTTGACTACTAGATAATTCAAATAAGTATTATTTGTATGGGCGTTATTAGTAATAAAGTAGCTAAGCCGCTCTTTTATAATCTTAAACGTATTAAGGATGTTGCTAATAACTTCTGTATAGTTAATTCCTAAGTACTGGCCGAGCTGCGTAGGTAGAGTAAGTATATAGTCCACTATACGACCTTCCTCGTTAAGGTAATATATATATACGCTAGTAAAAGTAAGCTTGCTATTAGGGGTTTACTAACTATTAAATAATATATATAGGAGTGATCTAGAGGTAGTAAGAGTCTTGGTAATAGAGGGGAGGTATTCTTTGTAGTTGGTTAGTATATAGTCTATTACTGCTTAATAATTAAGCCGGAGTATGCGCTTAGCCTTAGGATTCGCAATTTATATTATATAGCGGAAAGATAAGGTTTCGAACTCTTATAGCGGGTGGTTATTTTTAGTAAGCTAATTAATAGCTAATTGCTTAAATATAGAGGTATTAAAGCCGCCAATAATCGTGTTAGCAGCTTCTTAAGAGACGTATTAGCCTAAAGCCTAAAGTTATTTAAAAACGGTGTGCCCGCGCTTTTTAGATTTAAATATAATCTCTCTATTTTTATTATATCTATAGCTAGGAGTATTTTTAGTAAGATACGTTTAAGCAGTAGTATTAGTATTTAATATATTATAACGACCAGGGCCTTTATAGTTAAGAATTTTATATTAGTGGTAGTACTTACAGATAAAGATAATTTGCTCTAGCTTTACCCGACTTTGGTACCTATACCTATATTTATAAATAAAGCTAGGTGTCCGCTTTAAGCTATAGTAAGGTTTTTAAAGATTTAGAAGTTGTTTTTAGTTAATACTATTATAATTATTAATATTATTGTCGTCTGCAAGCTAGTCGGGCGCGGCGGCTTCTAATAATAAGACTGTAGGGGCTAAGGGTTTTTCTGCGGATATCGCGCTTATATTTATGTTGGTAGGGTCCTATACTATAGTAGTAGCAGTGGCTAAGTAGGTTCTATTAAATTAATGGAGTTAGTGATGGATAAGAATAGGAAGGTGTTTATTGTTTACTATAAGCTATATAAGACTTTTGGTTAGCGCGGAAAAACGTTTTAAATAGGCTTAGCGGTTACCTAAAAGGGCTTATTTATACTATTTGTATTACCTTAGCTACTAGAAAAATACTAAAGGTCTATTACCAACTACCGCTACTACTAAATTAACTATATATAAGCAATAAATAAGCAAGTAAGCCCTTCTATTGCTTGCTTGATTGCCTAAAATAAGGCCTCTTACTTGCTTGCTTGCTTACTACTAAGACAAGTAAGCAAGTCAGCAAGCAGGGTTTTTGCTTGCTTATTAGCAAGTCTAATTATAAAGGATAGACTTAGTATAATAGGTTAAACATATAGAGCCTTAAGAAGATTTAAAGTAAAGCGTTATAGATGCAATAGGTTAGGTCTATATAATGGTGCTAAAGCGCATTACCTGCCAAATTCTGCCAAATTCTATTAGGGTTCTGCTATATTCTGCTAGGGTTCTGCCATATTCTGCTAACGGGGTAGGTAGAATATAGTGGAAGCCGAGACGGTAGAAATAGGTAGGCATGTGCAAGGTATTATGGGGTAGTCCCGTAATAGTCCATCTATGTCTACCTATATCCACCTATTTCTACCGCAAAGATAACAGTTTTGCTTACCGCCCTTAACTAAGCTAATGGCGATTTTCTATCCCAGGGATAGAAATCCTAATTAGTTAATTTAACGAACAGAGCTGGCAGAACCCTATAATGTAACGATATGGTAGAATATGGCAGAAGATACGCTCTGGCATCGTTACGTGCCTATAAGGCTATTGCCTAGGTGTACGGTAGGAGCAGGCAAGCCGAGCATGAGTTATAGGGAGAGTTGATGGAAGAGGACGATATGGTAAAGAGTAGGTATGGCAATACCCTAAGTACAGAGAGAGACGAACCAATGAGGAGGGAAAGGGCTGTAGGCCTGAGGAGCTTATAAGGAGGTGCCAAGGGCTAGCCGAAGGCTAGCCTTGGCAGCTCTTAAGAGCCCGGGCGTGCACCCAAGTAAGGGGCCAAAAGATCTCTTATAGTGCCCGTATACGATATGGTACTTATTAACCTAGTAACCAAGCACAATTAATACCAAGTACTATTAATAAGGGTTGTTAATATTAATTGGTATTGCAAAAGATAAGCTTAAGATAGAGATTAAAACGTAATGCGGTTAACACTAAGCATTATGTTACGGCGCTGGTGGAAAACGGTACTGGCAAATTGCCATTACGTGACTAGAGGATTGTATATAGCTTTAAGCGGTGCTTCCGTTCTTCCCCTTTCCTTTCTCTAGCTTTGGATTCTCGTTTATAGACAATCTAATTGTATAGGCTTGCGCGACCCTCTTGCCGTGCTCGTGCCTTAATTAACCGAGTTGCTAATATTATCTAAAGCTTATCACTACTCTTCTTTCCTAAGAAGGAACTTAAAAATATCTATAAGGCCATGAATAGGATAAGGATATAGAATAGGACCCTAAGGACATTACTAGGACTATAAGGATAGGATAGACCCCCAAGAACTAAAAGAATACGAATAGAACGCGAAACCTAAGAATAGGATACGCACGGACTAGAACCCCTAGGAAATAAACAAATACCAGAAATTACCTAATACCCCTACTACTATACCAAGAAATATAGTAGCTGGCAAAGCCGCTGTAAGACCTATAAATACCTTTAATAGTAAAACAGTCGCCGTTTTAACCCCCTAGGAAGAGCTTACAGTAGCTAATGCTAAAATTAAACGGCTTTAAGAGCTGCTTAAAACTAGAAACACCCCTATACCTAATAAGGAGTTATTAAACACCTAGAGACTTGCTATAGTCCTTAAGGCTCTAGCCTAACGTACAGCCTTAGTATTATTATGGTCCGCGAAGGTCGCGGACCCCCTATTACTTACAGACAGAACTAACCCTATATTTAATAATTAGAAGCTTTAACTACAAGATAAGCTTAAAGTTAATGTAGACTACTTCCCTACTACCTAAGCTAAAATGGCCTATATCTTCGGCCGTACTGGTGGGGACGTATAGACGCATCTACATCTATAATATGCCTAGGACTTGGCAGACCCCTTCCTCTCTAGAGAAGAGATAATTAACTACCTATCTTCTATTTATAAGGACCCCTATAAGATATAGAACGCCCGCCTTAACTATAAAGCCCTTAATATAAAAACGATAGAGACCTTTTTAGTTTTTTAGACCTGCTTTCTATACCTAGCCAGATAGGCTTAAATCCCCTAGGAAGATTTAATACTAGACCTCTTTAATAAGCTTACCCTAGACCTACAGCGCGCTGTACTGCCGGTTTATACTACTATATAGACATTAAAGGAACTTATGGACTAGTGCCTAGCTATTAACTAGGGCCTCCGCCGAATTAAGGTATATACTAAGCAGTATAAGACTAGAAGCTTTACTAACCAGAATATAAGTACTATAAGAACGGGCTATAGCGCCCCAGTAAGATCTGCAATCCCTATGGTACTAACTGTACCGCCTGCCGTTAACCTAGCAGCTAGCTGTGTAGCTAGCCCCGTAGCGGGTCCGGTGAATACTTAACCTATATATAACAACCCCTATAGATAGGCCCTTAGTAATTAAGGAGCCTGCTTTTTATATAGCTAGAAAGACTACTTTATAAAGGACTGCCTAATAGCGGTAAAAACAAATAAGGTTCTATTAAATTTAGGAGGATGGTATAGAGTTAGAAAAAGAGGAACCCTAGAGTAAGACTCCTCTCCAGGGTTAAAAGGAATTAACATATTATATATTAATCTGGGTTGGCTAATTGGTGGAAGAAGCTGCACTATCCATTATACTTTATTCCGCAATAGATATTAAGTTTTAACCTCTGCTTTAGCTAACTCTAAAGTAAATGCCTTTGCCTTAATAAACATACAGTATACTATAAAGCTAGCTGACTTTTTAAATGCACCCCTTAAAGAACTGCCCCAACTAATTCCTATTTGCTGGTATAATATACGGATAGGACTACCTATTATAACTATCTTGTGGATTTACCTCTGTATAGATAGACGAAGGTAGTATAATATATAACAGTGTAGTGTGGGTAAATTGAATAAGCAACTTAATTCTAAATCTATGGAAATCAAGTGAACTAAATACATAAAAGTAGACCCGGAACTCCATAGTCTATGACTTAATATTTGACCGTATCCAAGACATACAAGGGTGGCGTTGATTGTGTCTCGGAGCCTCTTAGGCGACGGTCTCGTGTCTCAGCGTAGTGCTAGTGAACTGTTACACACACCCCTAGATTTAATGGTGTAGTTAAAGCTGTAGAAAATAAAACGAAGATAGAAGCTATACTAAAATAGGAAATTTAGATACAACTTTAGGAGTAGTACAGGGTAATACTTAAGAGTCTTTGTTAGTTGTAGCAGTGATCTAATATCAAATGTCCACTAAATTTAATTGCTTTATCCATGCCTTGTGCCTTTGACAGGGTAGGATCTTGGTAAGACCGTTGGCAGGCATCTTGTCTATAGGGACCTATTATACGTCAATCTTTTTGTCTTGGACTTCCTATCTAAGCTAGTGCTGATAGACGTTGATATGTCATAGCTTGGTGTCAAGCTTTGGTGTATCCTGTCTTAGGAGTCATATAGTCTGCATATTATTGTATAGTAGGGTAAAATCGCGTTCTAAATTGAGACCAATTGCCTTAAAGAAACGCTGCCACTAGATAATTTTAATAGCAGCCGTAGATAGGGAGAGAAGCTCCGCTTTGGTAGTTAAGCGAGTTACTAATCGTTATAGGGTTGCCTTCCAATTAATTAGTCCTCTAAATAGCATAAAAAGGTATCCTTAAGAGCCCCGTCTAGTCTCTTTATAGTCCGCAAATGCTGCGTTGGATGCTCTGTAAAAGGTAACGTCTTCTCCTTTAGGGTTTCTAAAGTAGATGTATGCTCCAAATACTTCGCCAAAGTATTCAATAGCTGTAGATTTTGTTCTAAGGCAATAGGCAATAGCTTGGTTTAATGCATCAAGGTGCTTTTAATTTAGATTAGTAAGAAATTTGGCCAGCTTAGAATGCATCTTCGCAATATTAGGTCTTCTAAATACAGCAAGGTGCATAAGAGAACCAACTTATTGCTAATAGGCTAGTATTCTTTAAGGGTTCGTCTACTAGTCAGACGGAATTAGTTTGTTAGGTAGTAGTGTTTTAGGGAACCTTTCTGGTTCAATCTTAAACCGACTAGCTATCTTTTTAATATAGGAATCTTAGCAGAGCCAGAGCTTTCTACTTGTATAATTTTGTTTAATTCAAATTCCTAGGAACTATTATAGGTCTCCTAGTGCACGGATCTCGTATTAATATAGAAGTTTAGCTTCGAATTCTTCTAATCTTCGAAGGTCCTTTTTGGCAAATAGAACGGCAATATCGTTTACATAGAAGAAGATAATAAGTTGTCCATTGGTGTAAAGGCAGTTCATACCTAGAACAGGCTTTAATCTAAATTTGGCCATAATACTGGTAAGCTCTTTATACCAAAGTAGTGGTAAGACTTTTAATCCGTATAGCGCTATAAGTAGCTTTAGGATATGTCCGTTTTAATCGAAGCCTTCTAGGTAATAGTAGTAGACTAGCTTGACTAGTCTTGCGTTCGTAAATGCGTTTATAGCGTTATACTATTAAATCTCTAAATTAAATGCAGCTGCTATAGCCATGAGGGCACGGAATATTTGAGCAGCTAGGGTTGCTATATAGGTCTCTTCTTCGGTGATCTACAGGTCTCCGCAGACACATAGTCGAGCCTTTAGCTTTTAAAGGTAACCGTCGCTATCAAACTTGTATTTAAAGACCCATTTCAGTGGAAGGATCTGCTCGTTATATGCTTCTTCTTTTAGTACAGTCTCGAATGTCCCTCAGCGTTTCAGGTTATTATATTCTTTTTCCATAGCCTTTTAAAAGCCAGCAGTTAAAGGGTGCTTTCTTAGCTCTTTAAGGTTCCTTAGTTTAGGTAGAAGATTATTTTAATACAGGGAGGATCTAGTTCGGTTAATATCCTTTACTAGTCCTATAGTAAAGCCAGCGTAGTAACCAAATAGGGTAGGTATATTAGCTAGTGCTGCTGCGTACGCTTAACGTTGAATTCGTTTAGAACCTTTTAGTAGGATAAGGTTGGCAGAAGGATCGGCCGAGACCTCGTTAGCTCATAGAGCTATATTTAACGGTTCTAGCGAACCTAGCTGGGTAGGAATTGCTTTAATTATATCCAGGATATCGTCTTAAAGTCCTTTTGGTGTGGTATTTGTTTCTAGCAGATCCAGAGATACCGTTCTACTAGGTGTTGGTAGCTGTTCAATGTCCTTTATAGGAAGCTCTACTAAGTCGTTTAATATAGTCGTTTAATCTACATTTAAGGTAGGTCTATATAAGATAGATTTATCCTCAGATTTGTCCTCGTAGAGAGGTTCTGGTAGACTAATTACCTAGATGGTATCTTTTAATGCTTCCCTAAGTAGGTAATTAATATTTTAACCCTTGGGGTTATAGAACAAGGTCTTATTAAATATAACGTCTCTAGTTTAAATAACTTTATAAAGACTTGGAATCTAGATTTAATAGATATTTATTAAATTGTAGCCGACTAGGTGTCCAATTAATGTATAAGGAGCTAGTTTTTCTCCCTTTCTGACTTATTTATTTAGCGTATAGGTCTTGCAACCATATTCGTATATATAGGTAAGTAATGGTAGCTTGCCGTAGGCGACCTTGTACGGAGTTTTCCACCCTAGTTATTTATTTAGTGTTCGATTAAGTGCATAGCTAGTAGTAAGGAAGGCTTCTAGTCCTAGAGACGGGGGTAAGGATACTTCCAGCTATATAGACCTTAATCGTTCCATAAGGGTTTATCCAGATTATTCTGCTCCACTATTTTATTCTTCGGTATATAGTGCTCAGCATTTAAAGGTAATACCTTTGTCTGTATACTACGTATCTAGGGTATCTTCTATTTATCTAAATGCTTATTTATCATCGCTCTAGAAAAAGACGACGTCTTAGTGGAATTATGTCTTAATTAAGCGGTAAGTCTTATAAATGGTAGGTAGGACGGTAGCTTTATCCCTATTCTTAGCGGTATATATAAAGTTAAATTTGGAATACGTGCAATAGAAATGCATAATATATCTATCGCCGTTATACCCTAGTACTCCAAGGTAGATGATATCAAATGCTAGCCGTTTAAATGGTTGAGTAGCTGGAAATTCATGTTCTTGTCTTTAAGAGATCTGCTACGTATGCTTTACTAATAAGCAAACTTTATATTTGATTTTGAGCGGTACTCGTTTATTAGTTTTAAATTCGGTTAGCTCTGCGCTAATAACGTGCTTAGGAAGCTGCGCAATAGCATTAGGTCCTATATGGCCGAGAATTTTATGCTATCTTATAGCTGTGGCTCCAATTAGTTTACGGGCTATACGGCTTAGCTAGTACCTATTAGAGGTTAAGAATATTAATTAAGTTAAATCTAGGGTACTTATAGGCTCTCTGTGCATTAGTACCCAGTGGCCCCCTAGTTATTTTGCATAGTAGACTATTTCGCCAGTTACTAGACAGTATAGCACATTTCGTCCTAAGTCGAAATGGATGTCGTTATCAGTAGCTCTTAAGAGTGCTACGATATTTATAAAAAAGGTAGGTGCTAGTGCTATATAGGATAGCTTCATTTTTAACTTCCCAGTAGGTATCGACAGTAATGGTTACTATTCCATAAGCTTAAATTTTCACGAAATTTCCGCTAGTAATTAGATAGTCGTCTTCTACTACTGGGTATAAGAAGGTAAAGTCTTCTTTATTATTACAGACGTGGGTATCTGCACTAGGGTTAAGTATCTAGGTATTCTAGAGTTTAAAAGGAATTTAACCAGTACTAAACACGGCAGTATGGCTAGTTAGTTTGGTAGAAGGTAGGGTTTTAGAATTAAAATCAATTATGGATTCTATATTCTGATTGTTCTCCTTTACTTCCTATTCTCTTTTTTAGATTCGGTTAACAATGCGTTTAATCTAAGGTATAGATAAGATAGCTTTGTTTACTTTCTTCTAGATATCTACCCTTAGTCTCCATCCTTAAGGGCGCTTATGCTTAGTAATATAATAGTAGTTGTTAAACCGATATACGATACCGCATATACATTCCTTGTTCTATCTTAAATTTAAATTTAAATTGCTATTGGAATTAGAATTGCCGTTAGAGTCTAAATTGGAATTGTTTTAAAGGGTTACAAATACAAAGTTATTAGCAGTTAAGGTAGACAATGCTTACTGCATGCAGTAGTGCTCCTTAAATTCCTTAATGAGGTTAATAATAGATAGGGCTTTTTTATCTTTTCATTCTTTCCTAATTAGGTCTACTTCTAGTACTCCTATAAAACTAGAAGAGATGGCTTTAATGGCTTATATAAAATTATAGTGGGGCCTAAATCCCTATACGTCTGGAAGCTCTAATTCCTCTGCCAACTTATAGACGCTCCTCTAGTTATTTAACCATTTTTCGATGCTCTGCTTTTTGTTGTAGGCTTTAAGAGCCATATATTAATTTAGGACGTCGCGCTTTTAACCTAAGGTGGTAGGGGCGAGTATAGTCTTTAACTCTTAAAGGCGTTCGTATACTATTCCGAGGTCTTTAATAAGAGGGAGGTAGGCTACTAACGTCGTGCGGACGATATAATTGCTAATATCGTTTATGGCTTGCTCTTGCTTCTGGTACACGCGGAGGTCGTCCTTATATTCCACGTATAGTTAATTATAGGCAATAAGTTGGTTTAGATCTAGCTTGGCTATTAATATAGCAGTAGGAAGCACGTCTCTTGGTATAGGCCGATTCGGAGGTTCTAGCTTTGGAAGCTTATCTTTCTTCTTTAATAGGTCGATATACTGCCATACGTTATTTGTTTTAGCAGTATCTTAAATAATAAAGAACCATTGTATCCAATCAGATAGCTTTTTAAGGATAAGGTTAAATTTTAAATAAGGTCCGTCTGTATTGGTTGTCATTTTTAGAATTTAACAGGTCAAGTAGGGTCCTAGGTTAGCGTCTTGGCGAAACCTTATTTTAACATTTCGAGCTTTTAATTTAATTCGTCAGTTCGTTCGTCTGTTAGGTACGTTTATCGGTTAGGTGCAACCGTCCGTTTGTTTGGTAGGTAAAGAAGCTCAAGACACTTGCAAAGTGTCACGAGACGAGGTCAAGGAGGCTCTGAGAAGTCGTAGCATTGACTAGGTACACGACAGGATGTTGCACGAAGGTGCAAGAGGTGCGTAGGCACCGTGGCTCTATATACTGTGGGTGCCAAGGCTCGCCTATGGCGAGCCCTTGGCGGTGCTACAGCCGGAATCCGTGACACAAAGGTAGTAGAAGTAGTGACTTCGTAAATAAGGTAGTAGATTAATTGGTTTAGCAGGTAGTGCAATCCGGACTCATAACTGTAACAGTGCAGTGTGGGTAAATTAAATAAGTAACTTAATTCTAAATCTATGGAAATCAAGTGAACTAAATACATAAAAGTAGACCCGGAACTCCGTAGTCTATGACTCAATATTTGACCGTATCCGAGACATATGAGGGTGGCGTCGATTGTGTCTCGGAGCCTCTTAGGCGACGGTCTCGTGTCTCAGCGTAGTGCTGGTGAACTGTTACATAATATCCCCTTTTTTATTACGGACCTAGGAAGCCACGATATAATTTTAGAAAGAAAATGGCTAGCCTATCTAGGCTTACAGCTTAACGTATAGAGTAGACGGCTTGTCTAGCCTAAAACCCTACCCCCAACACCTTCTTTTATAAAGGAAATTAGCATTATAATAGAAAATCTTATGCGGCTATAGATAGACACTATTTACTAGGCTAATGCTATGCGTAGAGACTAGGCCTTTAAGAAAGATGTATAGCTTAATTTGTAACGGGTTTGTATACTACGCCGCCCCTAGACTACTAATATTATACCACCGGCACTAGAAACCTAGGCAGTTAGTAATAAGCTAGCTAGCTTAGGCCCTATACAGCTATAAAGAATAGTAAGAAATATTAGATGCTATACTAAATATATAGACCAAAAGGATAACTTATGGAAAATGGAATAGGAGCTGAGGAGGGCTGTAAACCCTCTACTGCAAAATATAGTCCATGGAACGTCTGTAAAAAAACCTATAAACCTCCCACTAGTTAATATCTACTGTATTAGTGCTATAGGGTTCTACCAGAACTTAAAATAGCCTAATACTATTGCCTTTATAACTAGCTTATATAAAATTAACCGGATAATTAAAGACAAGAAAGCCCTAGCCTATAACTAGCTTAGTAGGAAAGTAAGCTTATAGATAAGGAGCTAGTAGAACAGAAACTACTCCGTTAATACCGGGAATTTAAGGATATATTCTCTAAGGCAGTATCTGATATACTCCCGCCTTACTAACCGTATAACTATAAGATTAAGATTAAGCCTAATAAAGAAAACACCCTTAGTTATAGCCCCCTCCGCTAGCAATCTACTAATAAGCTATAGGCCACTAAGTAGTACCTTATTAATAACCTTAATAAGGGCTTTATTGAGCCTAGCTAAGTCCCCTTTGCCTTACTTATTCTCTTTATAAAAAAGCTAAATAGCGGACTCTGTTTCTGTATTAACTACTATAAACTAAACTATATAACCCGCAAAGACTAATATCCGCTGCCCTTACTTAAAGAAACACTAGCCTATATAAGTAAGGCTAAGATTTTTATAAAGCTTAATATCCACTAGGCCTTTTACTAAATTAGGATAAACCCTAGATTTAAGGATTTTACTATATTTCGGACCCGCTATAGATCATATAAATATAAAGTACTACCTTTTAGACTAACCAACGGACTAGCTACATACCAACGGTATATAAATAACGTACTCTTTAACTACCTTAATGACTTCTATATAGCCTACCTAGATAATATTATAATTTACTCTAAGAATAAACTGGAATATGAGGAGTATGTTTATAAAGTCCTATAATGGCTCCATAAAGCTAGTCTCTAGGCCGATATTAGGAAGTTAGAATTTAGTATTAAGCGCACTAAGTACCTAGGGTTTATTATCAGTATAGACGGAATTAAGATAAACCTAGAAAAAATGGCTATAATTAACTAGTGGATATCCCCACGGACCGTAAAGGGGGTATAATTATTTTTAGGTTTCTATAACTTCTATTAATACTTTATTAAGAACTATAGCAGGATTGCCTAGCCCCTTAACTATCTTACTAGGAAAGACCAGCCCTTCTACTTTAACGCTATATGTAGGCAGGCCTTTAATAAGCTTAAAAAATGGCTAGTATCGGCTCCCCTACTTGCCTACTTTAACCTAGAATGGCCCTTAATGCTAGAAACTGATGCCTTAAATAGTGTAATAGCTAGTGTCTTTTCCTAGAAGTAACTGGACGGAGAATAGCACCCTATTATATACTATTTAAAGACTATAATAGATGCCAAGCTAAACTACCATATCTATGACAAAGAAATGCTGGCTATTATCTCTAACTTTTAGCACTAGCGTGCACAGCTAGAAGGGACCCCTAAGCCTATTAAGGTGGTTTCGGATTATAAGGCCTTAGAATACTTTATAATAACAAAGGCCCTTATAGCCCAGCAGGTATGCTAGGTGGATATCCTATCTTAGTTCCACTTCCTAATTATATATAGGCTAGGCGCAACTAACTATGCAGATGCCTTTATAAGGCGCAAATAAGACCTAGATAACTAGATTGCTATAAAGATTATATTACGGACTTAGATACTGCTATAACTAAAGTACCTTAACCCCTAAATATAGGCAGAACTAAATACAGACCTTATAAAGGCTAAGATGTGCCCTATTAATACTACGGAACTTAACCTTATTAATAAACTACTGTAGGTAAACTGTACAGCCCCTTCCCTACAGGAGTACCGTAAAAAGGTAAAGGATGCTACTAGCCTATAGTCCCTTAAAAACGGACTACTTAAGTACTGGAAACGGCTAGTAGTGGCAGAGAAATAGAATTTACGGACTTGGCTTATCGCCAAAGCATATACTTAGGTCTCTACGGCCTACCCTAGAAAAAATAAGACCCGCAGAATTATTAGTAACCGCTACTACTGGCCCGGAATAGTTATAGATATTAACCGCTATATACAGAACTGCAATAACTGCTATAGGTCTATAATTCCATAAGATAAAACCCTAGGGCTATTAAAGCTACTCCTAATACTAGAACGCCCCTAGCAGTATATCTTTATAGACTTCTATAAGTTACCTATAGACTGCAACGGATATAATATAATTATAATCCTAGTTAACCGCTTTGGTAAGCGCCTATTCTTAATCCCCTATTATAAGAATATTAATGCTAAAGAGGTGGCCTAACTGTATATCCACTATGTCTGCCAAATTTATGGACCACTAGATACTATTATATCCGACTATAGGCCACAGTTTATATTAGCCTTCTGGAATAAGTTTACCTAGATCCTAGGTATTAGGCTAAAGCTCTTTATAGCATACCACCCCCAGATAGATGGTTAGACGGAGATTGTAAATTAATACTTGGACTAGAGACTCCGGCCCTTTATTAACTACTTTTAGGATAACTAGAGTAAACTACTACCTATAATAGACTATACCTAGGCAACCCTACCCTATAACTCTATAGGGTTTACACCTATTTAGCTAGAAATGGGATAATTACCCTATATAAGCTTTAACTGGGAGAGACTGGAAGGACCACAGACCGTGTATAAAAAACTATCTTATGGGGAAGCACAGCAGTATACTAGACGCTTAGAAGAAGTATAGATAGTAGCCTGTAAGTACCTAGAGAAGGCCTAGAAATTAATGGAATAGTAGGTAAATAAGCATAGGCGCAAGCCCAACTTTACTATAGGCGATAAGGTTTGGGTTATAACAAAGAACTAGAAGATAGAATGGCCTAGCTATAAGCTAGACTATAAGATAGCAGGACCGTATAAGATCCTTAATAAAGAAGGCAACTTATACAAGGTTAAACTCCTAGACTTAATTAAAGTCTACCCTATTTTCTTACTAGATAAGCTATAAAAAGCTGCAAATAACCTACTACCTAGATAAAAGAATAAGCCTCCACTACTAATTTAAGTTAATGGCGATGATAAATAGGAAGTTAATAAAATACTAGCCTATAAACTAGTATGAGGAACGCTGAAATACTATATCTAATGGAAAGGTTACGATCTAGACCTAACCTAGTACCCTACCTAGAACTTTATAGGTTGCCCCTAGAAGCTTAAAGAATTCTATAACTAATACCCTAATAAGCCAGAACTCCTAAAGTATCTAGACGAGTGGATGGAGTGCTAGTATAGTAAAGATGATAAGCTACCTGTTGAGCATATAGATAAGAACACCCCATGGACATGATACGGATATATAAAGCCTAAGGGCAGGCTTTTTTGGAGGGGGGGGTAATGTTACGGCGCTGGTGGAAAACGGTACTGGCAAATTGCCATTACGTGACCAGAGGATTGTATATAGCTTCGAGCGGTGCTTCTGTTCTTCCCCTTTCCTTTCTCTAGCTTTGGATCCTCGTTTATAGACAATCCAATCGTACAGGCTTGCGCGACCCTCTTGCCGTGCTCGTGCCTTGATTAACCGAGTCGCTAACACATTATTAACAAGCGTTCTTAATATTGATTAATATTGACGATTTAATTTCAATATTGATTGAAGCCTTATTGCGTTATTAAAAACAACACTAGTCCTGTTGCCAGTCGATTGTTCGCCCATTTTGATACTGCCGGTAAGAAAGATTAACACTTTAAGAAGCTGTGCCTGTCACGGAGCGAGCACAAGCGGTGATAATATATAGCGAAGTAGATATTATTAAGCTATGTACATAAACTGCGTGATAAAGTCAAGACGTTGCGTGAGGAAAAGGAAGTAGGAAACAGGGGAAAAAGGGTACATAACGTTCGCTTGGTTGCTAGGTTAACGGGTACTGTGCTACGCACGGGCAGGGTAGAGCTTAGGTGGCGGTTCTGGTAGAACTTGGCAGAACTCGGCAGTTAGAGGTCCTTGAAGTTGCCAGTTGGCAACTCCGACAGTAGAGACGGCAGATTGCGGCGGAATACGGCAGATTGCTGTCAGATTGCCGTCTCGTGGTCGGTCTCCGGTTGTTCAGTCGGTGGAAACAGGTGGACGTGTGTAAGGTGTCACGGGGGTGTCCCGTGACAGTGCCCAGGCTAGGGGCTTATAGATAATACAGTAAAACCTCGTTATACCGTTCAGCTCGGTAGTAGGGGGTTTGAACGTTATGCCGTATGGAAACGTTATATTGCGAGCTCACTTATTAATCGCTGCAAGAGGCTAAATCAACTCTTCTCTCT
>Ga0307507_10002924_pt1 | contig 34375 bp, 34 predicted proteins | sample 7_EM_MG_FD_207223 | JGI IMG/M metagenome (GOLD analysis project Ga0307507, IMG submission 207223) | Populus trichocarpa ectomycorrhiza microbial communities from riparian zone in the Pacific Northwest, United States - 7_EM | ecosystem: Host-associated > Plants > Roots > Unclassified | place...
TTGCAGGGAGGCTGCCCATAGGCTGTCTGATTCCCGGGTGAACGATTCTCTCCGAACCTGGCTAGCGGTGGGTGGCTATATCGTTGGTGTGGTCAGTGCATTTCTGAAAACACTTGAATCCGGGGCAACCAATCCCACAGCCCACACTATAGCATTTGCTCTTCTTTACTCATGGCTTATTCCAGCGGTGGTGATAAGCGCAAGTGTTGGTGGATTCGCAAGCACACGAGCCGGAAGACGGGTGATCAGGGAAATCAAAGACGAATTACGAGATGACTGGACGATCGCAGACCCAGCTGAAATTACATACCTCTCGATCGTTAGAATTCCGCTCTCAAACGCCCTTATACTCAAGGACTTTACAACGTTAGAAGAGTCATTCAGCTTCTTCGGAAGCTATAGTTTCCGTCATAACACGAGTCTGAAATTTTCCAGCCCAAGCGCACTAGAAACCAAGCGAATACACTCCTGGAACCGACCAAATTGGCTCCTCTTACTCTTATCCTGCATCCCCGTAATCATCGCAACCTTCACCGCCGTTCTCCTGAGTTGGATGCATCCTCCCAATGGCTTGGGCTGCCGTTCATTGACGCAATTCCTCTTCAGCATATCCTGGCTCCTAAGCGCACTCTTTACAAAACTCACTAGCAAATTATTTTCCGGGAGATACCACTTCCGCCTGGTCATCGCGAAGGATCTGATCCTCGCGGTAATGCAAGTTGGCTTCATGCTAGCCGCTTTCGTAGGGTACTACAATAGCTGCTTCTGCTGGTCAAACTACTTCTCATTAACTCGTCGAGGGCCAGCCATCATAGAGGTGGTCCAGCCCCAGGTACTAGAAGCCATGGTGCGGATGAAGTGGCCAGTCATTGCCTTCGTAGGATTGTCAGCGCAGGGCCTAATGTTACTAATAATGTACCTTTGCTCTGCCGAGGGATTAAAGATATTCGAGAGGAGCGAGGCGGAGCAGACGCGGATATTTGGGGAGTTAATGGAACATGAGAAGAAGATTACTAGGAAGTGTAGTGTTGCCAGTTCAGAATATACAGATAACTGGGGGAGCCGGAAGAGGAGTGCTAGTGAGGCGGATGATGGGAGATGGTTTTTGCTGGAGCCGGCTGTAGTAGAAGAATGACTTGATGTATCCCCTAGCTACTGCCGAGGCCATAACAACAATATTATTATTATTATTATTATAGAGAAATACATGACTGGTAAGCCTTGCTACTGAATCACTCAACCCTACTACACAACCCCAACACCTATGAGGATAGCCACCTGTACCTACTACTAACCTAGGACCTAACAACATTTGAGTGGAAATTGGTGGGAGGCTCCACAATGCCTCATGTGAGCACTCTAAGGTCGATACTAGACAAAGCAGGCTTTGTTTTTTCCGATTATCTACTGAGAGCCTCGATGCCTCGCAGTTAGACTTGGAGCGAGTGGACCAATGGTTAGAAATAAATTGTTGCGGTGAAACTAACGACGCTGGCTGTTTTGGGTGATCTATGATATTGAGGGAGAACGTCCAATGGTCGTTTTATGATATGGCAGGCATAAAGTGAATATCCGAAGGCCCGGAAAAGTGGCTCTTATTGGTCGAATACCCCTCACAATGGAATAAGTGACGAACCTTATTTCCTCCCGTGGGCTTTTAGAGAGGCCCTATTTGCTTCCCTCACAGGAGGTGGGTTTTTGCCTTCTCCGATTCCTATTATTATCCGAGTGAGATTTTGTGATCTATTTTATGCGAAATAGGCCCGCCGGTGTACTGTAAGGCTGGTTAAGGGTAATTACTGGTAGGCCCTAAGTTCCCGGGGTACCGTACCAATCTCGGGTGGTTTCAACGCAGGTGTGTCGGAGACTTGATCTCAAAGCTAAAGGTCCTGAACTAGCCCGGGGGAGCCCCAGAGCTGAGGCCAAAGGTCTATTGGGGCCTAAGCTCCGCCCCACGGGCTGGCTCACAGGTCCTGTTGGCCGATGCTGTGTTGTAGGTTCGATGCTTCTTCATTCGATTGAGATACCGGCGTCCGAGCAACGAACCCCCACGGACGGCCCGGCATTCACGAGATCAGGTTTCGTAATACCGCTGAGTATGCTTGTTATCCAAAACCATTGATAGGAGGATTATGTATCATAAGCAAGAGGCGCTTCGAAGGGAGTCATTTTTAAGTATGGCTGAAGGGCAATTGGTCCCTTAGGGTTTAACCTACGGTGGAGATCGGAATGACCCAACCAAGTGCTCCCTCCTCCTCTGTGAGCGGTGCGAAAAGCAGTAAAGAAAGAGCTGTTCAATCCCTTTGAGGGACAAAAAACAAAAAAGAGAGAAAACCTTGCCAGCGGAAGCAGCTCCGACCAAATCGCACTTGATTCGGCTTCCGCCGTACGTTGCCTAGGCAATCTATGCAACGGTGAACTTTGTGGGGTATCCAACTTCGTGACCCCTGAAGGGTTCTTGTGATATCGCTCTGTGCCAAGATAATTGATGTGCCCAGAACCAGAGTGGGACGATGGTCCTAAGGCTTGATAGGCATTATTGTATCATACTTTACAGTACTGTTATTCTAGCAACTTTATGATACTTGTAGCGGGGAAAGATTCCTGAAGATAGAAACTCTTAAAAATATGCCGAAAAGGTTCTGGTGTATCTAATTGCTCATCAAAATCCACGACCCTCATTTTCATGTACCTCTCCCCTATTACGGTAAGCCTCAACAATAACACCGCACTAGTACTGTGTCTCTCATAGGGTTTTGGCTGAAAGGGCGGCCGTTGGATCAGAAGGGAATGGTGGTGAATTGGATAAGGTTAAAAGAGGTATGTCTCACAAAGTAATATTACGCAGCATATGTTCAGGGTGTCTTAGGTTTGTTCGAGAGTGCTTCCACAAGAGTTTTAGGCCCTTCTGGAGAAAACATGTGGATTCTAGCGATAGTTGCCTTGCCTAAAACTCTGAAATAAAGTGCCGATTGGCTGGCGTACCGAGAGGGGCGCTAAAGGGAGCTAATACTGGACTACGTGGCCTACTCGAGTACCCATCTTGTTGCAACTGCTTTGTACCACCAGAGAGTTCGGTACTCTATGAATGTTAAAAGGTGAGTTCTTGGGTTCGTCGACGAGCTGATTCAAGCTCTATTTGCGTCTGAGTTCGAGCCCCCGGGACCTTCTCGTTGACCTAGCGAATCTAGAGTGATACAGTCTCAAAAGAATAGCTGGGATATGTCGATCTAAGATAGCAACGCAGGGTATGGTATCATATCGTTTTTGGCTTAGGCACTGTATAAAATCAAGTCGATGTAGCAAGTGGAGGTCAGCTGATAGCACAAGGCTTCCATTTCCGCCTTGACTCGAAGGCAGAGAGACCCTTGCATGACCCACTGGTACCAGTAACCCAGGGCCAGCAGTTTCCCCTCATTTTCGAATTCTAAATTCTCCGGGAGCTATCTGTCACACCAATTGCGTGCACACAGGTACCGGCGTGCTCCACTGGTGTCAAATTTGTTGCATTAGACTATTAAAATTTCGAGCCTGTTATGTAGCTGGGCAACCCCCTCTGGTGTTACCCTAGGGCCTATCACAGGCACCACAAAAGAGCTACCCTAGGGCTGAAAAGGTTAGTAGCTTTAATTACCTAATGTATAATTTCCCATGTTTAAGGCTGACGGAACAGTGGGTTTGTGTGACAAAGGCCTGAGCCTACCGCTCCGAACATGCTGCGGGGGCAACCGAGCAACCTAAATATACCCAATCATCAATGGTGGGACAATACCTTCTCTTGACGTCTGCATACCTAGTTACTGGGCAGCTAGGGGTAGCGGTAGCAACCCTCCTCCCACACCAAAATCACATTTCTCACGGCATTTCGAGCACTGGGCCACGCGTATACTACCACACGGCCACTGCCATTCCAATGATAGAAATTTGTATCAGTAGCACAAAAATCCTGTCGTAGAGTCCATGGTGGAGACTATTATAAGAATATAAGTGCCCACTAATCCTATCTAACACGACCAAAACGCAGGGCTTACTCCACGCATCACTGCTAGTGAGTATCTCCTAAGATATCCAGTCGAAAACCTAGTTTCGCTGACAAACAGCAGTAAAAATCGGCTTTCGAATCACTACAACCCAGTCTTGTTTCAAAATGCCCTTTCGGTGCCACATCTTCCTCAATATATCCATCATCCTTTTATGCTGCCTCACCTTCGTCCGCTCCCATGAGGAAACTGCCCAGAATCTAACAAGAGAGCGGCACGGCCCCCTTGAGCGCCCGCATCACAAGACTCCCCCCTGCTATGATAACGGTGCTTGCAATGCGACAATAGTGGGGCTTGACCCCCTCGATTCCTCGCGCTATCTCAACAAGGACGCTTTCGGGAACAGAATTCCGGACAATCGTACTCGTATATATCTTAGTCAATGCTATGTATTGTGCGGCCCTGGGTATGCTCGATATCCTCACACAGATATTATAAGGAGGGTAGCGTTATGGCTTGTACCCATCTTCATGTTAGTTGGGAATTTTCAATTCCCACCCCTAGGAGCTCTCAATAGCTTCTGCATCGCAATCCACCTGTTCGGAGACCCCATACACACTGTCTACAGTCTGCTAGTCAAACTTGAGGTTTCACGAAGGATACACGCGCACTGGGTCAATTCTCCGCCGCCGATTAGGGAGGGGGAACTCTACTCGGATGAGAACGAGCGGAAGAGAGCGCTTCGAGATATTGCTACGGTCAATGTGCTCTTCGACGAATGGAACTACAGCGCTATTGGCGTGTATCCTCAAATGAGAAGCTTATTTGATCGACTAGAGGGCGAGAAGAGGACAAACTTTATCGCCGCTTGCAGGGAGGCTGCCCATAGGCTGTCTGATTCCCGGGTGAACGATTCTCTCCGAACCTGGCTAGCGGTGGGTGGCTATATCGTTGGTGTGGTCAGTGCATTTCTGAAAACACTTGAATCCGGGGCATCCAATCGTACAGCCCATACTATAGCATTTGCTCTTCTTTACTCATGGCTTATTCCAGCGGTGGTGATAAGCGCAAGTGTTGGTGGATTCGCAAGCACACGAGCCGGAAGGCGGGTGATCAGGGAAATCAAAGACGAATTGCGAGGTGACTGGACGATCGCAGACCCAGCTGACATTACATACCTCTCGACCGTTAGACTTCCGCTCTCAGACGGCCTTATACTTAAGGACTTTACAACGTTGGAAGAGTCATTCAGCTTCTTTGGAAGCTATAGTTTCCGTCATAACACGAGTCTGAAATTTTCCAGCCCAAGCGCACTAGAAACCAAGCGAACACACTCCTGGAACCGACCAAATTGGCTCCTCCTGCTCTTGTCCAGCCTCCCCGTAATCATCGCAACCTTCACCGCCGTTCTCTTGAGCTGGATGCACCCTCCAAATGGTTTGGGCTGCCGTTCAATGACGCAAATATCTTTCTGCATAACCTGGTTCCTAAGCGCACTCTTCACAAAACTCTCTGGTAGATTATTCTCTGGAAAATACCACTTCCGCCTGGTCACCGTGAAGGATCTGATCCTCGCGATAATGCAAGTCGGCTTCATGATATCCGCTTTCGTAGGGTTCTACAACAGCTGCTTATGCTGGTCCAACTATTTCTCACTGACCCGTCAGGGGCCAGCCATTATGGAGGTGGTCCAGCACGAGGTACTAGATGCCATGGTGCGGATGAAGTGGCCAGTCATTGCCTTTGTAGGGTTGTCGGCACAGGGGGCAATGTTACTAATAATGTGCCTCTGTTCGGGCAAGGGACTGAAGATATTCGAGAGGAGTGAGGCCAAGCAGGCCCGGATATTTGGGGAGTTAATGGAGCATGAGAAGAAGATTACTAGGAAGTGTAGTATTGCTAATTCGGAATACACAGATGAGGGGGGGAGCCGGAAGGGGAGTGTTAGTGAGGGGGGTAATGGGAAGTGGTTTTTGGCACCGGTAATGATGAAGTTGGGTGCCTTGGGGCAGTAGTTTGTGTTGCAGTTGCTTAAGCTGAAGGACGAATTTATGAGTTATGAATTTTTATGAGATTTTTGGGCTGTGGGATCTATTTTATCATTAAAGTTACCATTGTCTACGACCACTATTCCGCAACTCTGCATCCAAAGCACATGGAACACCATTTCTTGATTACTATGATACTGTAGATATACCCCAGTGCCGGTGCCGTGGCACGGCACCATACAAGTACCATGAACTACCCTGAGGGCCTAGCTTAAGTGAGGCTATCTCAATCCTTACTGGCTAAAATTCACCGAGTGTAACCGGACAAAAAGCCAATCTCACTTCAACTCGAGCCCACGCACACTATTCGCGTAGCATAGAAAGCTTGCTTACCATACTCGCACTATACCGCACCAAACCTCCGGCATACCACATGCTTAGTTCACCTGACCCTGCGGTACCGCGCAAGCAATTTACATTCCGACTCCGTAAATTGACAAGATCCTCCCGGCGCAACACAGCATGTCTCCAGCGTTTCGTTCCCGCATCATTTCTTACTTGTACCAGCACTCGGGCACAGTACCGGAAAACCAAAAATTAGCCCTCTTGTCCACCACCTTTCGCTTAATAATTTGAACGAAAAGGTCAATTTAACACACTGGCATGAATTTGTGTGTACGTGTGTGTAGCCTCTCAATGGAGTTCATAGAATTAAAGAAGAGCTGTTTGAGTGGTTTTATAAGTAGTCTCTCCAAAAACTTTACCTTTGGGGTCTGTTTGTTGGACTTGATCCTAGTGGTCTATGCACTTCAGACACCCAGTATCGGGCTAGGCAAGCTCCATGGTAGGCCCCTACCCATGCCATGCTGTCATGCTAGTGCCGGACCGCACTCTGCACAGCTTATCGTGGACGAGGCAAACCAAGTCTAGGTATGACAGATACAGTATCTTTTGGTAAAAGCCAGAAAATCCTTGGGTCTACCCAATTATTTTTGATAATAATATTATTATAATGATATTATCATACCGTACTTGAGTATGATATTAATATTATAAAAATTTAATACAAAGTCAGGGTTTGATGTTTGTCACGTGAGTTTCCCGAAGACCTCGACCCCCAGCAACCCATTCCACCCCATGCACTACGGAGCACTAACCCCACACTCTTCCACTCCTATTCAACAGAAGGCTCAGCCAACACGTCCAAAATCCAACCTACAGCGCTGTCATAGCCCGTTCTCGGTCTTTGTTAAAGCCATCCATTCGTCAGAACAAAATAGTGAATAAAGTATACTCCCATGAGCCTAAGTGAAGAGCACTCCCGCCTTTCCCCAGACTAGACCAAAAGTGGCCTCGAGAGGGCTGCTAACAATCTCACTAAAGTTTATCGCCCCAACAAAGAGCCCATGAAACCCTGACGAATGTCGGGATTCTTAAACTCGGCCCCCCTCAAGAAGATTTTACGTGCACAGTGGTCAATTCTCAAGTGCCTTGAAACCACTCTTGTTGAAATTATGCTTGGGGAGCATGGCTGCAAAATCATACCCGCAAAATCATACCCGCAGGCACAAAAGTACGGTGGAAGCCGGCACCTAGAGCCCCCAATTCTAAATCTGGTTTCACGATTTTTGACCCGACCAAGCGGGATCGAGGAGCCACCCGGCCGAGCCTTACCATAGCCAGTGGTTAACAGCACCTAGGCCTCTCTGCGTGAGCTCTCTAATTACTTTATCCATTGGTATATTTACCATGAAAAATACCTTTTTTATCCTCTTCCAAACTCAATACACCATCCACTGCTACTCCCGGCACCTTACGAAAGGTCCCCTCAAATACAAGTGCATGACAACTCCGCACTTTATCACTAAATTTTTATATCTTTCTTTATACTATTTCCTTAGCGCCCGGAGGTGAGAGCATAGGAGAAAAGCCGCACGTTGATCTAAGTTTCGTTTGGAAGGCCTTCATATCCACTATCGAATTGAACGCTGTCGGCTCTAATGCGGGTTTCCCTTGAAAAAGACTATGATAGGGGAGGAACAGCTTCCGTCTGATCGCTAACGTTACCAGTTTTAGAGAGTAACTGCCCGGCTTGATGGGCAAAGAGAGATGTGAGAGTTGCTGCAAGTGGAGAGTGTTGTAGTTGACCGTGGAGGTTTACAGAATGTCTTTAGCGACTGCATTTACTCTGGAGTTAGAATGATTGACAGACAGTTCCATGGTCATGTCTTTCCTTCATTACTACTACGGAAGCACGATAGGCAAGCGAATGGGTGCACACACGGAAAGAAATCGGTGGGTGTGGGAAGCGATGGAGCAATCAAGATTATTTCATTATATTTTATACATACTCATATTTTGTCCTGTTAGTCGGAAGGAAGACAAGCGAACGAAGTTTTTTGTTATACCTGCCCACAGTCTAGCCCTATTCTAGTTCGAGCGTTCAACCGGTGCGCCATTTATTAGTTATCCTCCGACGTCCATCCCTTAGAGCCTTCTATTTTCTTTCCCCCCCCCCCCATCTTAGATACATATACGGGCTAGAACGGATACTACAATCTAACAGTGGTCCTCGCACTAATTGGTTCTATAGCATAGTATAGCAACACAGCCCATAGTCACCGGTGCATTTTACACCAAAAGTAAATTATCATTTCCCGTCACTTTATAACACTGCCCACTAACCTATTCAATTATTCCAAAATCCCGCAGTAAAAATATTCATCCATTGCGAGCAATGTGCCGAAATTTTAGGTCCTTCCATGAGCCTTAGGGTTGTGTGCGAACACATGAAATCATCCCGTTCTCTATTAAGTACCTTTTTCTACGTATGCCCTACCAACCCTCGGTGTATATCCTGAAGCTCAGAGATCCTCTGCATAGAATGACCTGCACTAGACCGGCCCCAGTTCGATTGACAAAATGAAGCATAGAGTCCAGATAATGAGACCCCTAGCTACTTAGAGATATGTTTATACAATAATAATTCACAAGAGGTTTAGTATAGAAAGTGTAAAATCGGAAAGGCCATTTTTTCACAGTTTCAGCGTCGTCTCGGTATGTCCCTAGGAGGTGCACTGACCGATCGATCATGGGCTATTTCCAAGAACTATACATGTGCTATTTTTCTAGCGTACGTTTTAGTATTGGTTTTAATTAGGCCACTATCTTCCAGTTTAGCAGGCGCTCAAGTCAGAATATCTATGTGTGCGAGGCGAAAGATCGCTACTTTTTATGGTTTGCGCCCTCGCTCCGGTCCGTTGTGCTGAGTTTTTTACATAAGACGGGAGTCATTAGCATACTCTGGTAGAGTGAGGGATTCATGTGCGATCACTCGGGGACACTTAGGAACGGGGGACTTAGCTGAGATAGTGAATGAGGCTTCAGGGCTGGATGTGCAAGGTTTTGCAGTAGGGTCGTTCGCATGGGTCATGAGGATTTTCGAGCGAAGGAATCAATTGCAGACCCCAGCTTGATATATTTAGTGCTAACAGAATCCTTTCGCTTCATCCATCAGGTGCACCATCATCTATTCGAGCTCGGCAGGGGACTAGAGGGTTGATATGACCTTGTCCTCCTCCACTCTAGGACAGACTGCATCTGAGAACACTAGACAATGCGTAAACAATCGCACTTTAGATCCAGCTACTCTTGGGTAGTCACTCCACCGGAAGCCCTGCAGCCCACTTCAAGTTTCTAGTGCCTACAACGACCCTTGCAGTTTTTTTTTCCAAGCCTTTTCGGCAAAACGTATTGGACCTGGAAGTGAATCTGACGGGGAAGTGGATCGGTTCAAATGCACTAAAAAAGTAGAGATATGGAAATCTCAATTGACGCACAACACTAAGAAGATGGGATTCAGGTAGGCAGGAAATACCTCTTATAGAGCATTATTTTTGATATGCCTATTTTTGAACCGAATTCAGGGGTTTTATTTTATCAGAGTTCCCGTGTTCCGAGGATTTGTGCAAAACTCATATACAAACCGATTCACTTCTGCGTCTGATCTACGAGTTAACTCAACCACGGAAGTATTCAATCCGCCGGGCTTTGTGGACTCGGGATATCACTAAAATTGCCCCCGCACCCGGCTAGGCAATACGCACTTTCCCCTTATCCGCGCAGGCCCACAAGCGGATCTTAGCGGGTTGAGAGTGCACTCATGTCAGAGGGAATGTGACGGGCACTCCTGAAAGCTCCAGTTGAATATTACATTATTTAATATCACTCACTCCTTCTCTTCCTTCTCTTCCTCCCTCTCTTCCTTCTCTTCCTCCCTCTCTTCCTTCTCTTCCTCCCTCTCTTCCTTCTCTTCCTCCCTCTCTTCCTTCTCTTCCTCCCTCTCTTCCTTCTAGCTGCATGTTCCATACCCATCATACTCATCCCCCGTAAGAAGTGCCCAAAAACAGGGATCAAAGAAATATATGGTAAAATGTCTATGCGTATCTGAGTGTCATATAAAATATACCCCCTCTGTTTTCTGGTACTTACGGGGGACGAGTATAATCTACAAGTACTACCCCCTCCCTCCCGCCTCGGGGACCGGGCGTAAGAGTACCGTAGCGCAATAAGGTGGTAAGCTGAGGGTTTGGTGGTGGCGGTGGTTGGTCGAGATCTACCGTAGGGTATCGCACTTGTCAGGTGGTATTCGGATAAGTAAACCAACTCACCACACCCCGGCTATAATATTTATGACTTACGGATTCACGAATCGGAGAGGAGGGATACACAAACTATGAAATTACAGTACGGATAAGCGTACCGCATAAAGGAAATAAGAAAATAAGTGAATAAGCAACGCCAGTTCCTACCGACCGCTGTACGGTAGTAGGTACAGTGCCTGATGGAAAGAGCCTTGCGGCAACCTACGGCACTGCCGAACCCTACCGATCATCGCACGACACTTCCATGGGACGATCGCGGGACGTCCCGAAACCTAACCCTAAGTGATCAAAAAAGAAAAGTAATACAAGGCAAATGGTAAGTTGGGCAGCAGTGGCGTGTTAAACCTGGAGGAGTATTTTACATGTGAGTAAGTTAAGTTTAAGCTTAAAAACGCTAAGGACGTGACAATGAAAATGTAGTTAAGCTACAGCATGATCTTGTAACAAGTATGAAAAAGGAATAAACATGGAATAACCTTTAAGATATCTTTCACGTTATTATCCCCACATCCCACCATTCCCTCGTTAAGTCCATGGAGCTAGCAAGTGAGCTGTCTGGCTACACTAGCACTCCTAACGCCGAAGACAACCTTTTCATATAAACCAATCCAACCCGAGAACAAACGAGAATCGTAAAACTAGCAACCCATCGCCTAATGGATCATACCCCCCGTCGTCCTCCTCACTTGCAGCTTCTTCTGCCTCCGTCCGGCAACCGGCCAATGATGTATACTCGAGCCAATAGCTTGCAAGGCATCCCTACTCGCTAGGTGTTTCGCCTCAAGCTTTGTACTCGCAACAGCACTAGCGATATCCGTGCCGCTCATACTCACCGTCGCGCACCACTGAATCGCGGCGCCCTGGCAGCCATTGTCTTTATATATGAAGCTAGGCTGAGGTAGTTTGCATTTTGCCGTGTACTCCATGAGTCGTGAGGTGTAGACCGAGACGTGTTGTCTGCGAAGCTTCGCTGCGCCCGAGTCCGAAGTGGGGGCAGCTTGGATGATCGGGTATACTTGCTGCTGCCGTGCTGCTAAGGAGGAGGAGGGGGCGGTTGAGATAGGGGAGATGATGGGTGTTGGCGGGAGGTGTGGATTTGCAGTTATGTAGGTATCGTGGTGGGATTTGTATGCTTCTGCGTAGGGTTTCAAGAGTTGACAGAAGGTTCCGCTTATCGTGGGGAAGCCATCTGTTCCTAGTTCGCGTTGGATTGCACCGACGTATGCCGTGAAGAGACCGGATAGGATGTGGTCGGATTCGCCGGCAGGGTAGGTTAGCGAGATGTGGTTGTGGAGGCCGAGGCGGCGACTCAGGTGGGCGTAGAAGGCCTTGTCTTCGAGAGCTTGACGGATGTCCTAAAAAGTGAATTTTTTTCCATTTAGTGAATGCTCGGTATTCGCGTTACGTGGCAGTCATAGGTGAATTGAAGTGAAGTGGGGAAGTTCACGTTTAACACTTTCTTCCTACTCGTCGGGAACATGGACGCCAGCAAGACTGTGGTTAGTCCTCGAAGGACTGAGCTCCCAACCCAGGTCAACGCTTCAAAGGTATCTCGCTGTTCAGGGCCGCTTGCAAAGGATCGCTCGTGCACGACCGATGCGTAGAGGAGTTGCTCCAGCTCCTTGTTTTTGAAGTCGTAGCGTGCGATGGGAGTGTTGAATTCCGGGATAGGGACAATGGAGTACCAGGGGGGCGGGGCTGACATTGCGAAGGGGGGAAGCGATGTGAGTAGTTCGTTGAAATCAAACGAGTGTGGTGATGCGTGGCGGTTATCGGTATCTTTGGTGAAAGCCGTGATGGCGATGGGGGTAGCGAGCAGATGATGGTGTTGTCGCTTCACTCTGATTCTATTCCTTCCCGAGGATGAGTACGGTAGTAGAGGTTAATTTGGTAGGTTCAGGAAGAAGATTGAAAGAGTGAGTGAAGAAGTGAATGAATGGGAGAAAAGGAAGAAGAAGAGGAAGAAGGTGCGATGTGTGGAGAGTTGGCCTGATGGATGGAGGGAACAAGAAGAAGAGATGGAAAAGTGAGTGCGGGGGTGGCAGCCGTTGCCCTTTCTCACGATTCAGTTAGGATTCCTTCTCTTTCCCCCCTTCCCCTCTCTTTTTCATCTTTTTTCATCTGCTGGCTGGCTAGCGAGAGGACTGTACCGTACAGTGCGAGATTGTACGGTGCCCCGTACAATGGCAGTCACCGGTATTGTACTTGTACTCGTCCTATTGTATTTCTCCTCCTTGTGAAGGAGGAGTTAAGGCCATCACACTCTCCCCCTCCTTTTTTCCTCCACCCTTCACGAAGCATAGCTGTGCAAAATATTATTTAACACCCTCTTGGCGCTCTATTGCTCTCGCATATGAATTCAACGGCTCATATTGATAGCCACCTCTTCCCTCACCTCTCTAGGCCGTCAGCTCTTCACATTTTAGGCCTCTTATCCCACCCCAAATTCGTACCAAGACAAATCCTTGCTTCTGATCGCTTACTCACCCTATGATACTGGTACTTGACAAGTCTCCCACTCCTCATCTCAACGCCTGCTTCGTCGCACACACGCATTCCTCCTTCCTCTCTCTCTCCCTCCCTTACTCCCTTACTCCCACCAGGGCAAATACCCCAGATCTACCCCGTTGCGCTGTCTCGCCCCGCGGATGCCGAAAGATGGTCTACCGGTACTTGCCAAAACTAAGATGCACAGCAAGCAAAAAAAGAGAAAAAAAAGAGGGTCGTCGCTATTGGAATGATGATGGTTACCATGGAAGTAAATAAGTTAAATAAAGGGAAAAAAAACCCCTTCGTCCCACCCCGTGTCACGCACGCTTTTTTGGTATGATAACAAGTAACTGCCCTATCGTACAATCGTTACTCTCTGCGACGGCTAAAAATAAAAAAAACTAAAGCTAAAGCTAAAACTCTGCATTAGGTGCCAGTGTGCGCTTTTCGCTTCTCACACTCCACGTGCAATCGTGCATTGGAGCTTAGACTGCGCAAAATTTAATGTAACATGGGGAATTTCGGTTGGTCGAAAGTTTGCTTGGGTTCAGGTGACCATCCCTACATGGGCAGCGATACCGACATCTCACAAGAACCCACTGCATAAACTCGGTTCTCTCAATCTCCGTATTCAGTGACAAAACGCCGCGTGAAAGAACAGTGATCTCTAGATGTGGTGTAGCTTGGGTAGGCTGAGCTTGCTACATTCCACTCACTTTCCTGCCAACCTACGGGACTCTGCTAGGCCCAGTTTTTGGTATGGTGATCCCTTCTGTATGTAGGTGTGTCTGATCACGAGTTTAGTGTGTTTAGAGGGTATGTTGACGAAGCTATGGTAGTTGGTAGTTTGGGCTAATCGTACAATCATGATGTTGCATTCTATAGGTAGGCACAAATGCGTGGCATAGAATCTGATAGTACGGCGTGCTCTACTCGTCGTGATAAGGGTTACTCGGGCACTTCTACCGCTATTTGCAGGCCTGAAGTCCCGGGTCAAGGGGCAAATTCTCGATCGTGGGTGGCCTTCGGGCATGGAACTACGGTATAGTACACCATTGGCTCTGGGTTGGTCAATTGACGATGGTTCTCCTACCCGTTTCCTATTTCCCCTATCTATTTGAAGCACAAAAAAACGAAAATAGCGAAAAACCCCCCCGGCATAACTTCAGATCGGGTTCAGATTTTTTGATCTTCTCGTGTAAGCGATACCGAATCGAGCTTTCACACGCCTAGCCTCGTACTGAAATGTGCGGTCTTACGCGCCCAGTCCACCGGATCGCCGCAGCTGCTTTGCATGAGTTTAACTTAACCTCGATGTCTCGGCGCCAAGATAATGAATGCTTCTAGAATCTCTAAGACTAATGCCTTAGGGTGTTTGAAGTGAGATCTCCGGGCCGGGGTTCGGAAAGAGGCGGCAGAGCGGTCGTGAGAGGTGAGACTGCAGTCAGCATATGCATTCTCGTCGGTCGCGGTTTGGCACTCCTTAGGCCATAACCGAGATGCTCCCCTGCTTATGAACTGCAAGAGCGGAGATCCTAAATCAGCTGACCCGATTATAACGATAGCCGAACCCAAGTTCAACGTTTCTCACGCTCTTCCCTCGCCAGGGCACGCAACAACATCCATCTGATCCCTTCAATTCCCCCACCTTTCTCTCGTGCGCTTGGCGGAATTGGGCCTTTGCATTTCCGGCATCGTAGCGGGGGGCTGAGATATGGTATAAGTTATACTGTCATGCCTTTAGACTTGATCATTTGCCCCATTCCTGGAGCTAGCAACACCACCCCAACTTCGAATAATCTACCTAAGTTAAACCTATCTATCCTACAAATTATAAAAGCCTTTACTACTCGAACTATTTTCCTTACCTCTACCGCAGAAAAGTAATAAATCCACCTCCCCAACCAACTAGAGTAAGCTGTAAACTCAATTCTTAAGCTTCCCGTGTGTAGGCATTCGTACTGTACATCCTCATGTTTTTCTTCTTTCTTAGCCACCCCAAAGGATACCCCGCCCCAAAAAACATCCTATCGAATCCCTAAGATGATATCGAAACCACCCCCTCCAGGCCCCACGTGCCGCCTGAACCTATCCTTCAAAGCCCACGCCCTATGGCTACTGCCTCACCACGCAACCGTGGCCATAATACCCCCCATACTCATACCACAAGCCTTTTACCAAGGGCACAATCTCACTCTCTTGTGCTAGGTCGTTTCTTTGTGCGCTTCGGCTTAAGTTAGTCTAAGTTCCGAACACTGGAAGGTATGAATCAAGCGCTCGCGGGTGTGGCACCGTATGGTATGGTGTTGTGTTGTGCTGGGGTGGATGCTGGTGTTTAGGTGTCTAGATAAGCGAATAGAAACTAGGGCGCGGAGGGGGATGGTGGGGGCCGTAGGAAGCCGTGTATGGGGGTTTACTTTAGGGCTTTTGGCGAGCAGATTTGATGGTTCGCGGACATGTGTGTGTAAGTTAAGTCTGAGTTGTGTCCTCCCTATGAGCGGGTTGCATGAGGGAATCATGGGACATCACTCATATCATCCTATAGGGACTATGTAGCAATGCGCAATCGTTTCAAATGTGAAGTAAGAATAACCTGTAGTATAGATCATTTATTGAGTGAACTCCTACTTGAATAATAAGAAAGATACAGCTCCACTATATAGAATAGTGATTCGTTCATGCTAGTACTACTGAGAGTTCACAATAAGGGACAAAGACATTCAAAGAAAGGTACATAGGAACAAAAGAAATAAAGAAGCATATAAAGAAGTTCCCCCGACTTGAAAGCAATAAGATAGAAGGCTGAAATAAACATTTGAGAGGAGAAACCTTATTCCAACAGACTATTTTGCTGGTCAACTACCCTTGTCTGTACGAAAAAATCCCCCTTGGTACTGTACAGTCAGTTACTACTGTACCTAAGGTAGTCACCCTGGTTTCTAGTTTCTTATATTGTTTGTATGAGGGGGTGTGCGTCGGGGGAATTGGTCTGGATGCGATGCGCGTGCATAGGAGTGATAGAATATATACCTAGTAGACGGAGTCTGTTTTTGAGCGTGGGTTGGTGCTTTGCTTCTTTCGCGGTTGGGGGGGTAGAGGTAGTAGTGTGTGCCGGATAATTCTCCAATTAAGCCAGGCCGCAGCTCCTAACCATGCTTCTGGTATCCAGCTTTCCTAATCCAATTATTGGGGCACAGCCAAATGCGGCATTGGCAATTCCATGCTATTAAACTTCTAAGTTATCAATTATCTATGATATAAAAACAAACCGTACATCACAACACGATAAAAGTCCCTAATCCCGAGTACACCCCTACCAACCCATAAAAGGGAAATATTGCACTTTTCTCTACTCTCTAAACCCTATCTACCACATCCCCCTACCACCTTCTCCCCCAAAACCTCCTCCTGTCTACCCGTGACCAGCCCAACCTTCTCTCTTCCGCCTCTTCTTCCTCTCCCTCTCCCTCTTCCTCTCCCTCTTCCTCTTCCTCTTCATCCTCCTCCTCCCCACCTAATACCAACCCAATCTCCAGCCTCGGCGGCAACCACCTAACCCATATAGAGTGCGAAAACGTCACCTCCTTCGCCCCAGCCTCAACCAACAACCCCACAATCTCCTCATACCCATAAGTTCTCGCATACCACAGGGGTGTAAACCCATTAACATCCACCGCATCCACCTGCACCCCCACTGCCAACAGGATGCGCACCAATCTCTTCAGGCCCCTCACTGTGGCCGCATGCAACGGCGTATGTCCCGATCCATCCCTAGCTTCCAAATCCGCGCCCGCAGCAATCAACACCGCTACTGTATCCTCGAACGCGAGGCTATTATGCGCACGACGGGATGCTGTCCACCATTGTTTCTCGCGGCCCGAGAAGACTTCGTAACCGTGTGCCAGTGCCTCGTGCAGCGGGGTGCGGGATTCATTGCCGTAGTGGTATGCTAAAGACTGGCCGGCGGAGAGGCAGTGGGAGACTTGTTTACTGTAGCCGTGCTTTGAGAACCAGGTTAGGGCGGGGGTGGTGGTGTTTACGGGTTGGAGGGAGAGGGTGGAGAGGTGGGGTGTGAAGAGGAGGTTGAAGTGCTTGTTTGTTTGGGTGAGGGCAGAAAGGTCTTTTGGGGCGCAGAGGTGGTCCGCTATGCCGAGGAGGAGTTCGTTGGGAAGGGTCTGGAGGGACATTTTGTGTTTTCTAAAAGTGAATGATTTTTGCTATGCTGGATTACATGAATGGGAGGAATGATGGAATAGATATATACGCATGGCAGGTGTGCCTGATGCTCATTGTATTTATCGTTTCCCATTCTCTTGCACAACCGGCCCTAGTATGCTTCAGCATCAAGTTGCATCAGACAAAGAAACAACTCTGTTGTGATAATAGTAGTAAAACGTAAGCGATAAGCGCAATTCTACTGTTCTGATGTTAAGCGCGGAATAAGATCACATTCGCCTATCCCATCACCCACCGTGCGCGTGAGACAATGTGCGGTACTGCGGCGCGAGGTGCTTTTGTGCTTCATGTGTTTGGATTTTAGGTGTTGGTGGTTGGATTCTTTGGATGTTTTGTGTGGGGAGTGATGATCTACTCGGTAAGCGCAAGAGGATAAAGTCTTGATATTGGGAACATACGGGCAGTAGGTGTTTATTTCAAAGACATAAGTAGAATCCGACTCTGTCGGCCCCAGAACTCTGAGATCACTCTAGCTACCGTTAAACAAATGGTGCCCCTGGGCCAAGGTTTCCAAAACTTACAAAGCACAAAAAAAGAATCAAACATGGTGACGGCGTCATACTCCCCTTTCGCAAGAGTCGAGAATTGCCTACGAGTTGTTTCAAACAAAAGCAGTGGTTATAAAAGAAATTAGAAGTTGAATGTTTAACTTTTAGCGTTGGTCTTAAAATATAAAACCTACAGAAATGTCATATTCGTTAGCGCCTCTTGGTACTTGGCAAAAAACTCTATCTCGAGATAGTACGGTACTCGAGTATAGCCTTTATTCCTCGCGGGGTTGAAGGACCGTGCAGTTTATCTACAGTAGGACAGCTGTGACTGCTGCGCGAGTTTACCTTTGAATGTGGAATGGCGGTGCGCTCCACTCCCTATATTTACTAGGCAACCATTCAACCGAGAATCACTTGCTGAAAACATCTCCACCGCATAAAGATTTTTCCCTTCCGCCGCCAAGTGTCCTCTATCACTACATACGAAATTTTCTCTTAAAAAACGTTGTCTAAGATGCTCTGTCTTTCTCGGTTTCAATCATCCTACAGGCTCGCACTCTGCCCCTTAGGCCGCCACATGCGCACCATCACTGCTTCTAATCGCGGCCTGTCAGTGACGGTACACAAGCGCCAGGGTGGTGGGGTGCAATCCGAAATCCCAGAGGACAAGCAAGGTTCCAACAAGTACGAGCCCAAAATTGAAGCCAGCCTTGAAACCAGGCCTCAGCCAGGATCCAATAAAGAGCTCCAGGGACTTGACGACTGGTGGCTCAAATACTCTAAAGAGCGGGAGCAAGAGCAGAAACAGGTGCTCCAGAGGAAAAATGCTGAAATTCAGAACCTCACTGTACGGTCCCCTGTCATGATATCTATGCTATTTCTGATTTCTTTATAGACGGCTCTTATGAGAGAAAAAGCCGAAAGGGTGAGGAAAGAAGGACATGTTAGGATCTATAGTGCGATAGGTATGTAATACTACTGAATATTTATCGAGTTATTACTAATACGTTAGTATAGAGGACATCGTAAGCTATGCTAAAGTGCAGGGATTAGTCCCCTGGGGGATGAATCATGAAGCGGGGCTTTACGAGCTGGCTGAGCAGCCGGAATTCACCAAAGTTCTTCACGAGGAAGTGCAAGCCCGTGGACTTGTGCGTGAGGATGTTGCTGCCCGTGCCAGGTCCATCTATTTTGACCTACTTCCCCCTTCCCCCTCATGCGATCGTGACGAAACCATCGTGATCAGAGATGTGGATTTTACAGCGGAAGAACGCGCTGCACTGGTTACCTTCATGAAAGTGCAGAGCAAGTGGGTATGCGCATCGCCATGGAGGGAGGATATATCAGGGAAGGCACGCGAAGGGAATGTAGAAGGACGCTAGCAGAGCTGGTGAGTATTCTGGCACTGCTACAGCAAACCCTCTTTGAATAGTAGTCTATTGACCAATCACATGAGGACTAAGCTGACATAGGACCTGGTAGATGAGATGGGTTGGGTGTATGCTTAGATGAGATTGTCTACCAGATTCACATTCGGACTGTTAGACGTTGTCGTAAAAGTTTTCATAGTCTATTTGCTACATTTTGATAAGTTTTTCTCATTCTTTTCATCTTTTCCTTGTGAACAATCTTTGTGGAGACCTTGTACCTTCAAGTTTCCTTCACTGGTTTGGCATAATTTACTCTACTCCTACTTACTACTACTCTCGTTGTTAAGGCCTCTGTCGATCGATACTCGTCGACGGCCTAGTAATGTCATTAGATTAACTGCCTGAGTTTCCTCTGTCCGAAAATCCAATCGTCTCACAGAACGGCGGGGTAAGCAACGACAGGCACTAACTGATCGTTAGGTGGTATTTATAGTCATATCCGTACTCTTCTAAATGGGTGATCTTTAACCCCAAAAGTCCTTGGCGTGCAGAATTTTCTGCTCATAAGCCTTTTTTCTCTTTCTTAGTTTAGACAGACGCAACCACACCAGGCAATCACTGAATAGACAACGTTTCCTTTTCTATCCCAATTGGTTTTCCGCATCTCTCCTTTTACCCACTCTTTATCCAGCGAAATAAACAGGTCACCATCAAGTCAATTCCCTGTCGATTCATTGTCCGGTTTAGTAGGAGGTCACGGCCAAACACGCGGGTGGATCCGGCACGCGCGACACACCATCCAACTAAAGGGCAGTAGTCAGGGAGCCCGTCACCGGTACAAGAAGTAGTCTTTATTTTTTTATTTTTTCTGAACGCTGCAGGGGCCGGAGAGGTAGATTACGGCAACAACTGGAGTCACAGAACCTCACTCGCTGCTATCCGAATAGAAACCCTTTCCGGGGCCAGGCACTCTGGGAGTAGTATTGGCTGGGGGGAGGAGGGTAGGATTGGTGGATCGTATTTGCTGGCTGTGGTCATGTTAGTGGTGCTATGTTACGAGGATTTCCCCTTGCATGCCTTCTTTCCTGGGAAGGGAATATTGGATTCCCGGCCAGGTCGCTAGTTTGCCACCCGTGCGGGGGTTTCGCCATGGATCTTCTAGTACAATGCTCGAGTTCGGGTTCTAATATGTCGATCGGGTAAGGTGTGGCCCTCGGGTTGGAGGTGGGAGTTGCTGCTAGGGATGTGGCGAGGGGCGTAGTTGTGGCGGAGCCTCGATCGCGTGCTCGTTGAGTTTATGGCAAGCTGGTGTGCATATGTGCTCACGTTCTGGGAGTCGCCGGGGAGGTGATAGGAAGGTTTGCTTTGATGAGTTGTCTGCGGAAATACGGAAATTTGATGACTTTCCAGATGCTTCAGTCTTGCAGAGTCAGCGCACCTGGCACTAGAGTTGTTATTCCATTGTAGCGTAAGGTGCCTCAGGCATGGGAAGTTCTTAATTTAATACTAGGAGGGCAAGAAAGCGAGCAGCAAGAGGAGTGATTCGTAATTAGTGGTGTGAAAAATACAAGTTCCCAGCAATTCAATTGTCCATTGGGTCATCTACTTATCAACAGCTTCAACCATTCTTATCACATCGACTATCTCACTACGACTTCTCATACATAGCAAACTCATCCATTGCCAACTTCCAACTACCCACATTTCTAACCTCCCATCAGACAGACAGATTTCGAGTGATAAAGTGTGAAGTAAAGACCCGAGCTCCTAGAACAATTGTTTGTCTCGAGGTTAATTATTACATTCAATATAATTAAACTATCCGTCTGCCTATAGTTGATTACGTAGGGCTTCGGGGGATAGGGGTGCGTACCGAGCTTTAGCTTTAACTAACGCTTGAGGATATTTTCGGAAGGGAGCTGATCTAGATCGGACAGTTCGGATGAGGAAAGTGCTGTAAATTCGTCGCTATCTAACGGGGGAATGAAATTTCTATGTTCATGTAGTTAAAATGGCATGATGTCCACTTTAGAGCCTACGGAAGTGCTGTTTCACCAGCGAGATTCGCAATATCGGAGTTGACACCCTCTACTTCCAGCAGCATCTTCACAACTCCCTCATGTCCACTATAGGCCGCTCTGAGGAGTAGTGTTTCTCCACGATCATCGGTAGCATTGGGGTTGACATCCTCTCATTCCAGTAGCACCTCCATGACTTCGTGTCGCTCCTAGGCGGCTATGAAGAGTGGTGTTTGGCCATAACGTACCAGACGGCATACCGAAAAATACGGCACAACGAAAAGTTTTGGTGAGCGACACCACAACTTCACAACAAAATGGCAGGTAAAAAAATGATGGTTTAAGTGAATTAACTATTAAATACTCAAGTAGTTAAAAAGAGACAATCAAGATTTCCCTGCATGGTTGCTTCTTTCAGACATTTCCCACACTCACCAAATTTTTCGTTGTGCCGTATTTTTCGGTACGCCGTCAGGTATTCATACTGTACGTTATTGATCCGTAGGGTCGGCGTTGATATCATTGCGCTCTAGCAGTATCTTCACGACTCTCTCGCGCCCTTTCCTAGCGGTACTGGAGAGAGGCGTTTCTCTATAATTATCAGCAGTATTGGGATTAACATCCCCTCGTGCTAGTAGCATCTTCACGACTCCTTCATGTCTATCGTAGGCGGTTCCGAAGAGTGGTGTTTGCCTATAATTATCGGTAGTATTGGGATTGGCATCCCATCGTTCCAGTAGCACCTGCACGACTTCCTCATGTTCCCTTCGGTCACCTTTGCAGACCTGCGTTTGGCCATGTTCATTCATACAGTTGGGATTGACGTCCCCCCGCTCCAGCAGCAGCTTCACGACCCCCTCATGCCCTTCGGAGAGGCTACGAAGAGTGATGTTCGGCCATGTTCATCAGCAGTGGTGGGGTTGGCATCGCCCCGCTTAAGCAGCATCTTAATGACTGCCTCATCCCTACCCACATGAAAGTGGGGTTAGCCCGTCACTCCTGTAGTCTGTAGACTAAGGCCCGCCCGCTCTAGCACTTTCTCGTTGATTCACCTGCCCTTGTATTACATAAGCCTAGTTGGCTGTGCGACTGCTTTGCCTCCCCCACCTCCACCAACGCTTATTGTTTGTATGATAACACTACCCACCACATCCAACACCTTTCCACCTCCAACACCAAGACCCCGAAGTTAAATGGTACGGACGCTACCAAAAACACACCAATGAGCTTGACAGAGCAACAACTGTATAGTACATTACGCGCAGTGCAATACAGCCCCCGCCTCATCTGGCTGGCCTTCCCTCTATCTGCTTCTCTCTTCGCTCTCTCTTCTGCCCTCGTGCCCCCCCCCCCCCCCCCCCCGGTGCCACGTCCCACACAGAGCTCCTCATGCCGGAGCTTCGGCCAATCAAATGTGAGACCCACACAAGAGCTCAGTGTTCCCAACGGGCCAGGCCGTCGGTAGGCCGGCCTATAGGCCATAGGTCAGGCCAAGGCAGGCCGCGCTGGAAGTAGCCTAGGCCGATATAGGCCGAATTCGGCTGGCCTGCCAAAGCCTATCAGGCCTGATAGGAACCTATAGGCCCCATGATTAGCATTGAGAACAGATCGCTTTAAAGGTATCTTGGCTCCCCCGCCTTTTTCACGTTCCCCATCTTTTATCTTATTCATTTTTACCTCTCGGCTATTGCTCTTTAAGGAATCACACAACAAGTGATAAGCAAACATCTTAAGTGTAACCTGCTCCTAAGTATCACGAGATTCCCAGAGGGAGATCCGGCGATACTGAGAGGACAAGGAGGTGAAGCGTCGATGGAATCTCTGAAAGAGATATATTAAAGATGAGGGACAAGTAGAGTGACTGTTCAACTTAGTATATTAAAGTAGAGTGTTCCTGTGAGGCTTGAGAGTTCAAATCCTTAAGGGATCTCAAGCTCTTTAAATACAAATAAAGCATAACCAAATATCCTGTCCAAACAAGAATGCTAAGCTACGCTAAGGTAGAAGCGAAAACAACCAAGTTCCTAAAACAAAAGTGTAGATGCGACAGGATATAACTAACAAAGCAAGTAATGGAATCAAAACAAGTAAGGGATCACTACTGATGTACTGAATCAGTAATACATAGTAGGAAGCATAGAGTTTCCCAATTGGGTACAAGGAACGAAGAGTAGGGATAAGCAAACTAAGAAAAGTACTACCCAATAGAAAACTATAACAAGAGGGAAGGTACAAGGTAAGGAATGTGCATTACTAGGGAAGTCACAAATAGGCAATATCCAACATCAGGTCAATGAATAGTAGTGATAGTACTAGATTCTGTTACCATGTGCAATTATAAAATATATATGTTCTATCCCACCAGTCAAGAGTTTTGCTTGGCCAAGAGGGTATCCCCTTGACCAAGTAGGTCACTTTCCAGGTAGGATGTCCTAGCAGGAAAGTGAATCTTCATCTATTCCACTCGCCAAGATTTTACAAGTAATATTCTACAAGGTCATATAGGCGAAAATCCAAGTTTGAGGCCGGACAGAGACGAGGCTGACTCTTAGGAATAATGAATTGAGGTAACTCTAAATGTTAGTAGGTTATGAATGACACTGTGGTAGACAATAGAAAGAGAATTCACATGGAACTTAAACACTTCACTCACACTCTGAAATTTGCCTTCTGCTCGCTCTGTCGCTCCACTAAACTAAAACAAAAGTCAACCATAGAGACAGGTGTAGAAGTAAAATATAAGTAGCTTATTGTGATCCTTCCATAGATCACTACACCTATCTGTATTTCCCTCCACTGGCATGACATTGTTCCTCCGTACACTTCCGTGATAGATAAAGGAAAGGCATGTCAGTCAAATCTCGTGCATAAACTGTGAAACATTCTATCTCAATCATACAGATCATCAGCTATCATCTAAACAACCTTTCAGACTCCCCTGCATATTCTAAAGTCAACCACATCATTCTATCAGTAACTAGAAGGTGGTATACATGGAGGTCCTCTAAGCTGGTCAGTGACTTATAAATATTTGGGAGGTTTTGAATAGCATGGTGGTAAATGATAGAAAGAAAATTCACACGGAACTTAGGCACTTGACTCACGCTCTTGTTATTCCCCTTTAATTAAAAACAAGACTCACGGTAGAGATAGGTGTATAAATAAAATATAAGTTGCACGTCCTGATCCTTCCATCGATCAGCACACCCATCTCTATATTTCCCTCCTTGCCTTTATTTCTCTGCAACACTCCGGTGATAGCAAAGAAGAGAGGTCAGTATAATCTCTTTCATAAACTGTGAAACGATCTATTATAAGAACTCGAATAATTAACCCACATGCTATGACATTAGAGTTTCCTTTGCGGGAAAGGTCTGAAGGTTCTTTTTTTTTCTGTCTAAGGTCCAAGCTGAAGGGGTCAGTAAAAAGGAGAAAAGGAGAGGGCATTTGGGAGGGAGACAGTAAAGAGGAATCTGTTTGAGCTGAACATAGGTACAGTAGTGCAACGGGCGGATGGCTATCACTTTTTTGTCAATTATGTTTCCTACCTTGCTATTATAGAGTTAAAGAAAAATTAAAAATTAATTTCTTCTTGGCAGTTGGGATATGCTGAATTTGGCTTGTTGAGTAGGGCATCCTACCGGGTAACTTCTCTGCTTAATCAAGGGGATATCCCATTAACCAAGAGGATATCCACTTGGCCAAGTGAAAATCTTGCCCGCCAGGATGGAACATATATATTTACCTTATCAGCCAAAGCTCTTATACACTGCTAATTTACAACACTCAAGGCAACCTTCTGACAATTGTCCGTTGGTAGTAATAATGGCAGGTATACTGTACTTAAGGGGACATTTTATCGGAGGAGACTGCCCTGTCTTATTATATCTACAGTACTAGGACAAAAAGATTCGTCCAATACCCATTTTACACCAAAAGTAGCCGACTTCACCACCCTCCCCCTGGCCACAATCTTTATAAGAATCCACAAAAATTTTGCTGTGTATTAGAAAATCCATAGATAATATAATAGAAGTTAAAAAACTCTTAAATATCTCAAAGGGATGGAGCAATGGTTGTTTAAGTAGCAAGAATTGGTTGCCATGTACCTTTTTGTATGGGGCCCCATACAAAAATCTAAGTCACTTTCACACAAGCTGATGCAATCTTCAACAATAGAAGCAGCTTTGATTCCTTGCACTTCTACTTCTAGAGGTTTGAATAGATTATGATTCTCTAGCTGGAGGAAAATTTTGAAGTGTATCCATTCACACAGTGTTGGGAATTGTCCAGTTGAAAATGGTAAATTTGGCCCTAAAACCACCATCGGACGAATCTTTTTGTCCCCGTACTTTACCTCAGCCAAAGCATAGCGTACAGTGACCAAGCACATCCGTTGTATATAGGGTACCAGGCACGAAGTCATGCCGCGCTCTAGACTTCATTATAGTTCATGACTTTATGGGTGGATTCAGTGTTCTGGACACTATACCAGGGTGTCTGCAGCCTGGCAATCGCAGGACATGATCTGGGGGGGAATACCAGCGCACCCTGCCAGCATAAACCTTACACTTCTCCTCGAGCTCAACCCAACCTTGATACCAGAAAGCCATAACCATAGTTTTACTAGACCGGTATCCCAAAATCCTTTTTTAAAAAAATATGGCACTGCTCCTAGGCCCCGCTAATCAAACTACGCTTGGAAAAATAAATGATGCCTTTTTTAGTACATCATAGGAAGCTCACCACTATCTCTTTAACAAATTTCCAGGGGCGCAACTTTACAATTCCCAAGCAGATTATCCAAAGAGAGCTCGAGCACCAAAGCACTTCTGGGATTGAGGTTGTCCCTTGGAATGTTTAGCAATTCTTTCCTATAATAATATTGCAAAATAAAAACTAAGGAACAGATCCTGGGGCCTCGGAATAGTAAGCATTAGACCTGCTTTTTCATGCTAGCCCTGCGCCACAGTTGCCATAGACTTAGTGTAGGTTATATCATACCTTAAACTTTCAATAAATCCATCATCAGATTCTAGAATCCAGCTCAGGCCCACCTAATCAGAGACAAAACGCTCAGAGAAGGAATAATGTTATCCAAATGGAGCACGATCTTGGTGATAAAAGAAAAGGACCCCACCGGGGTTTCCATGCAAAATGCTCATTTTTAAAGGTGCCTACTTACTGCCATTACATTGGAGAGACTCAGAGATTCTTTAGACAGAATAGCCTAACATGAAGATTCACATAATTGAACACTAGGGTACAGAAAACATGCTAGAAATTCTAAGTACCAGGATTCCAAGAGAGAAGTCCAAAAACACTGCCTGGAAAGTCGATTTGTATGGGATTTCTACATGGCAACCATACTGGCTGGCTTCACTTGCTTACTGCTAGCACTTGGCTGGGTGAAAATAATTGGCAATTCTATATGTTAAATTCTCTGTGATTCCCTTTTGTTTGATTACTTTTTGAAGAATAAGATTTGTTGTCCACTTTTGCTGTGACTGGCTAAACTTGTGTATTTTTGCATGGAAAACCAGGTGGGGGTTCATTTCTTTTGTCTCCAAGTTGTACTGTACAGCTTGGGGAGGCTGGGCTCACTAGATCTCATTAACTACCGTAAAAACTCAAATAGAAGAGAAATATGCTAGGACGTTGGAATTTCCCTTCTCAGCTACGCGAGGGGAAAACACCGCAAACTCGGCCCCCAGTTGAGACAAACCAGGAGGAATATAGGAGGCACCTTACTAGGAGAGGCAACTCCAACGTCCTAGCACATTTCTCTTCTATTTGAGTTCTTACGGTAGTATATTCTTTATTTTTTTTAACCTACTCTGCTAAGTCTGTTATGGTTTGGACATTGATTTCTGTCGAGATCCCCGATGGCGGATTTATCGAGAGTTTACGGTAGTGGCTCTACGTGTACCTATGACCATGTGGGTATAATATCAACAGCAGGAAGTCTAAACTTAATTTCACCCCCCCCATAGTACTATACCCGGCCCCCTGGATGGGTATCAAGAGCTATAATTCTATTTTTTGCAGAACCTAGTACGGTGTCTCGGGAATAGCTTTCCGGCTTATATCTATACTAGGAAGGACTATGCTGTGACGTTTTATGTTGGGTGATATTCGAGCTTTTTGGCTGATTCACTCATAAGACTTGATATACCTGTATATATACCAAGCTGTGTAATTCTACGGAAGGCGTTCTAGGGCAGTCGTTCATAGCAATGCAAGATTTGTGCTGTGCTTGTAGTGTAGTGACTTGTCTAAAATGGAATGTTGTTGCGTGAGGCCGGGGGTTGGCTAGAACCTCAGAATTTTACTGGTATGCAACAGCAGCACGCTTACGGGTATCACAACATTGCGACTAGTCCTACTGAACCGCAGGATAATAGGACTTCCGAGCCAGGGGGCATGGAATTTCCTACGGCTGATGCGGAAGGTACAGGCAGGGCACTTGCACAAGTTTGGACGAGATTGATTTCGATGGTCCAGAGATATCCATGAGGTTCCACAAAAGGCCTCCTTTCTTTTAACCCCAAGAACTCCAGCACCGCAGTAGACCAACTAACTCCATCACCCGTCGTCTACAATATCCTAAGCAGCGAAAAAAAACAGAAAATGTCGCAGCCTTTCAGTAATAACATCAGCTCTTGGAACACTGTTAATAACTTTACGGTTGCCGATGACCGATCTAACATCCTGGCCTAGCTATCTCCACTAGAGCCTAGGCTACGGCATCAAGACATTCAAGACCACCGGGTGGAAAATGTAGGGGAATGGCTTTTACAAACCGAGGAATTTAGAAGCTGGTGCGGTCGGAGAGGTGAATCCGATAACGCAGTTTTGTTTTGCTATGGAGATCCGGGTGTCGGGAAGACTTATATTAGGTAATAAGGCCGAACCTCGATGAATGAAAGAGAAAGGGCGAGTACTAACAAGCAATGATATTAGCTCATTGGTGATAGATAGCTTGTGCGATCATGCCAGAGGACGGGATATCGCTGTTGCATGTTTTTACTTTGACTTTGCCACCCAAAAGGAGCAGTCATTGACGAGTAGGCTGGGCTCCCTACTCAAGCAGGTTGTGGGCGGACTAGATGAGATACCAGGGGAAGTAGCTCAAACTTATGAGGATCAGAGAAAAGTCATTGGTGGACGGGGACCACGACTTTCGGATGTTGTGAGGATGCTGCAGACTACCTCTTCCGAGAAGCGTACGTTCGTATGCATTGACGCTCTAGACGAATGCGTGGCAGGACATCGGGTCAAGCTTCTTGGTTCGCTAAACCAAATCCCCCAAAAGTCTCCGGGCACTCGGGTATTCGTGACTGGAAGACCACACATTCGGGCTGAAATTGGAAGGCGTCTTGCTGGAAGGGTAACGAGTGTATCCGTCACTCCTGGGCGAGATGATATCATCCGTTATCTTTATAGCAGACTGAACGAGGATACAACCCCGGACGCAATGGACAGTAGTCTGGAGGCAGACATCTTGAAAAAAATTCCTGAAGATATTTCAGAAATGTGCGTACTATCACCAACGCTAGAAAAGCTACCTCAAGCAGTCCACTGACAGATACATATCTAGATTCCTGGTAGTATCGCTAAGTATCGATGCGATCCTGCAAGAAACCACAATCCACCGCAGGCGACAAAAGCTCAGCGCGATGACCGAAGGCTTGGGGTTGGGGGATGCTTATGGTGCAACACTGGATCGGATAAAGGGACAGGGTGGGGAGAAAGCTAGGCTTGGGATTGCGGCTTTGATGTGGATCTCTCACTCAGAGCGGCCCTTAGAGTCGGGTGAATTGTGTCACGCCCTAGCCATCGAAATAGGGTCGCCGAATCTTAATAGCGACAATGTTCCTTCAATAGGAACACTACTATCCTGTTGTCAAGGGCTTGTTGTCGTAGACAAGAAAGCTTCCACCGTCCGGTTAATTCACTTTACTCTTCTTGAGTACCTCCGGACTCATGGTGAGCTTTTTGGTACAGCCCACTCGATAATGGCGGAAACCTGCTTAAGTTATCTGAATTCGCAGCAGGTCAAGGCTCTTTCGACAAGCCCCTCTCCCGATCTCTGGGGCACGCCATTTCTCCAATATTCCTCCCTATATTGGGGAGTCCACGCAAAACGGAACCTCTCGCATTGCGGTATTTTACTTGCCCTGAAGCTATTTGACGACTGCGATAACTACATACCCACTAAAATCCTCTTGGAAACACAGGGAAGTTACCAGTGCGCTATTGATCTCGACAAAATTTCCCTATTCGGTGGTCTGCACTATGCATCCTTTTTTGGGATTGTTGAGATTTTAGTCGGCTTGGTAGAAGCGGAAAGTTGTGATATCAACCAAGAAGACTGGGCGAGTAATACACCTCTTGTGTGGGCTGCTTCGAATGGGCACGAGAGGATAGTAAAAATACTACTCGGACGGGACGACGTCAATCCCGACAGGCCAAATTGTTTCAGCCTAACACCACTCTTGTGTGCTACCCGGAATGGGCATGAGGGAGTGGTGAAAATGCTCTTCGGACGAGACGACGTCGACCCCAACAAACAAGATAAAAATAGCGAAACACCGCTCTGGCGCTCTGCCCAGAATGGGGACGAGGGAATGATGAAAATACTACTTGGACGGGGCGACGTCAACCCCGACAAACCAGATGTGTACGGCCAAACGCCACTCTTGTGTGCTGTCCGGAATGGGCACGAGGAAGTGGTGAAAATACTCCTCGGGCGGGGCGACGTCGACCCCAACAAACCAGATAAAAACGGCGAAACACCACTCTGGCGTGCTGCCCAGAATGGGTACGAGGGAATGGTGAAAATACTGCTCAGACGGGGCGACATCAACCCCGAAAAACCAGGTTTGTTCGGCCTAACACCGCTCTATTGTGCTGCGGAGAATGGGCATGAAGGAGTGGTGAAACTACTCCTTGGACGGGGGTATCAACTCGGACAAACCGAATAATTGTGGTCGAACACCACTCTGATGGGCTGCTGAGAGTGGCTATGCAGGAGTATAACATACTTGCCATTTACACAAGGCTGCAATAGCTCCATAAACGCGTTCGCCACTGTTATTTCCCCCCTCCTTTATTTCCGCTCAACCTGCTTCCCAGTTTAAGCGCTGCCTTCTGGTAATTGCCGTTGTTCCTTCCCTCTTGCCCTAAACCTGCCGTAGCCCTAGCTTAAATATTTTATTTTGGCCGAAGGAAATCACATGTGATGGAAATTCCCGCACTGCATACTTGCTCAAACTTCTGTATCGATTTTCTTTTTTTTGTAGCCAAGTCAAGATTTGTCCGTTTATTTTTATAAACAAGAGCTTAGCGTTGATGGGGGGGACTATTTCATTGTATTGAGACAAGCCAATGTAGCTTAAAATTTCCATCGTATTTCCATTTTTTGTTTTCCGGCTGTAACCCCTCTTTGCTCATTCGTTGTTCATTTATTTTTTTCAAAATTTCCCTTGTTCCGGATTCGTCTCTGGAGCACGGAACTAGGGGTTGTTTAGGGAAATAATAACTCAATCAAAGCCATAATTAAATTTTACCGTGCTCTAGGTGTGGGCTAGAAGGTAAGGTGAGATTGGGAGCTTTCCACACCTTTTAGTCTTCCTCATGAAAGAAAATTGATACAGTAGGGGGTCTTTTAACTCTGAAATTAACCCCTATTCTACGGGCATCGGTGTCCTTCTCTAGCTTGTCAAGAGTCATGGCATGGTTTACCTTGCTGTACGATATCAACCTACAAGAGAACTAGGAGTATTCCATCCTTCTGCCTACCACAACCTTTCTCTTCCCAAGGCACTATCCGATGTTCGGGCAGGGCATCATAAGCCCTACAATCTCCCCGCCCAGACAGGGAAAACTTTGCCGTGTTCCGGATATTAGTGTTCGGATGATACTGTGCGTTACCATGGATTGCAACTAGAGGGTACGATATCGGGGAACGGTGTCTTGCGCTCTAAAATATAGTGCCGAGTACTAGCGTCATTTGCCATACCAGTAGGAGCTTACGCTGTGGAATGTGCTGACGAGTCAGGTTTCCTTATAACAATAACAAGCGGACATAGGTCGCCAACCTCTAGTGATTAGAGGTTGGTAAAAGGCCTCAAGATGAGGCTTTGGTAGTATATGGGAGGGATTGTATGTAGGAAGGTGCTACTGGGGGGGAGGGGGTGGTGGTCAAATTATATCTACAATATCCTCACTACCACTCCCGGGAGGTAATGGTGTGTTTGAAAGCATGGATTGAGTTTTGACCCCCCCCCCCCCTGTGTGCCACGTGTAAACCCTCCCTCTTCTTGCACCTCCAATGATATCTAAAGTATTTGTCTACACCGCTCTAGTTAAGTTCACGGTAAGTTACGGCTTCGTATTGCTTTGTATTGTGTGGCATAGTATGCTAGGTAAACATTGCGGACTCTAAATTTAGACGAGTGACGGCCTGTGACGGCGTTATAAAGCAACGTAAGAGCTTGTGATAGCTAAGCCATCTGCTTAGGGATAATAGTGCTCAAGTGTGGATAGGTTGGAAGAGAGTTAGGCCTCCCTTCTTTTCGTACGTAGTGTCCCAATCATGGGCTGTGTTTACACTTCGGGATACAGTATGCTAAGAGTGGCGGCCAAGTAGTAATTTTTTTCAGAGTTCACCGGAAATTCACTCTATCTCTGTTAGTTAGTTTAGTGGTAAATCCTAGATCCTGAATTATCCCAGGCTGTGGCGGAAGACTATTTATTACTATACCCAACGACGTTTTGGATTACTGCTTAGGTTAGGCGTAGAACGGTATTTGGCCTTGATGAATTTACTCTAAGTCTATTAGAAAGGTGGGGGAAGATTATGGTAAATACAGTATATCAACCTACCGTGACATCGCCAGCACTACGCTCTACGAGTGCTTTACTTGACAAAAAGTACCGCCCTATTTTTTTCACGGAACCTGGTAAGACGTTGCAGGAATAGCTATGATATAACATATACTAGTCTATAGGAACCGCTAAAGGAGAGGGCTAAGCTAGTGGTGAATTAGTACTTAAATCGGAGGGATGGTTTTTGTGGTCGTATAAGCACTACCTGTACGCATTTTCCTGCTTTCCAGTAAGTATCGCTGGCAAAGTTCACATACTAATATCATTGTAGTGATATTTTATAGGACTTCCCACTACCAGAGCACTCGTATTTCCGAGCCGGTGTTGCAAAACTGCCCTCCGGTGATATATCAAAACAAATACAACTAGATATAAGGGGTATATGGTGTAATGGTTTGCTCCCAGTAACATCTAATTCCGTATCCGGCCAGGCCGATCGACTTGAAGGGGTGCGGGGTTATGTTGTCACTAGCACGGGTTCGATTCCCGGTATACTCTACTCTTTTTTTCTTTTTGATTTCGTGGAAAGGGGTATCGAGGGTTTGGGGTTGCGGTGGGGCGGAGGATGGCCGGGCGGATCAGAGATTTCCCGCCATAGGTGAGGGCCTAACTTTGGACCTGGACTAGATCAACTCATGGAGGAGATTCCCCATCAGCGGTGAAACAACTGGTAAGAGAACGGCACGGATTCCTTGACCCTCTTTGGAATCCCCCGCCATCATCTGTTCCCTGTGTTGCATTGTACTGTATTGTGTTGTACAATACTCTATCATACCTAAACTTATTCTTCGAACCCTCATGTTACCCAAGTGATACACAATGACTCCAATATCATCCCAACTATTAACCCCACGAGTAGATACTACCAGCATTTTAGGGCTCACCAGTCTAGTCGGAATTACAATATAGCAACTACCCTTGGGTGGTGGTTGGGGGATAGTGGCTGGGTGTTATCTACGATGCTCAGCCAGGTTTCCTCAGATACTCGTGGGGGCCTATGTCGCCTTAATTTGGCATTTCTTGCTCTCACCTGTGGTGTTTTTTTCTCGCGGAAGGTGTCATTTCCGCCACTTTGCGAAACGGCAACCTACTCCCGATTAACGAAAAACTTCATGAACTAGAGAATTCATCAAGTGCGAGCAGTATATTTAAATCCAGAACAATTGGGGAGGGCTTTGGGTTTTGGGTGAGTCGGAAATTCGGAAATTAAGTATAGTATGTTAGCTGCTGTTATCTATGATATTGCTCTAGTGTCATAAGTATTAGGTGTGGCCACTGCTTACTTTATTCCGTCACTCTACAGGTATCAAAGAACAAAAATATACTAAAACTAAAGGAACAAGAGTGCCTAACGCTGATGGCTGATTGAAGCCCAAGTGTAACAAGAACTGAAGCTATCCTGGGAAGAAAAGACAATCGAAACAAAAAAAACTTATCTACTCATGAGGTGAATAGATGAAAACCGGCTGAGGGAGGCTTGGCATAACCCATTGCTTATAAATACCTAATCGTAAAATAAGATAAAGAATAAAGAAAGCGAAATTTTCTTGCCAGTGAAGTCAACCGTATGGAAGGGGGTAGAGTGTTGAAGCGAGGAGGAGGATACCCCTCCAACCAACTTCTAAAACGGCTGCTTCCCGCACACCAATATCAAGGAACGAATTGGGGGGTGGGAATAACAGTGGGGGCAACTAAAACACCTAACACACCTCCAAACTAGTCCCCCAGAAGCAGAAGCAAAAAACAAAATCCCCCATCAAACATAAAAGGGCAAAAAGGCGTTCAGTGCCGAGTGCTAGCATATGACCTGGCTCCCTCATCTTATACCAATGTCTTCACTCCCGACAACCCCAAGCACGCTATCGCCCCACCTCGAAAAAGAAAAGAAAAAATGGCTATCTACCCCTCTTACCCCCTTTTAAAAACCCATCCAAATACGCTACAGCAAGCCCAACCCTCCACCCGTGCTCCCCATGCACTAACTCCCTCTCCAAAACTTTAAGCTTATCCCTGCTCAGGGTGCTCCTCGCCTCGAAAATCAACCTCTTCAAGTGCTCCATATTTTCTAAGAATGCCCGTAGGTCAGTTGGTCGGCCCAAAGGCTGGGTTACCTGGAACCGAGGACCCCGCGGAGGTGGGGTTGGAGAAGGAGAGGGTGATGAGCACGAGGAGGAGACAGGGGAAGGTGAGGGAACGGGCTTAGCCTGAATTCCGGAGTTTATTGATGGAGGGGTGGTTGGCGGGG
>Ga0307507_10002925_pt1 | contig 34350 bp, 10 predicted proteins | sample 7_EM_MG_FD_207223 | JGI IMG/M metagenome (GOLD analysis project Ga0307507, IMG submission 207223) | Populus trichocarpa ectomycorrhiza microbial communities from riparian zone in the Pacific Northwest, United States - 7_EM | ecosystem: Host-associated > Plants > Roots > Unclassified | place...
ATACGGATCCTATCTAGGCCCACGCAGACTACTCCGTACACAAGGGAAAAGTAATATTGACGGGAAAAAACCCTTGCTATTGGGGGGGAAGGAAAAACCCTATGAGCCACCTCAGTAGGATGAAAAAACCCGAATTGCCATGCCTGCACGTAGCCGCGGCCCTGCGGGCCTACAGCTACGTCCTCCTCCTTAGATGTTTTGAACTCCTTGGGAACCACTGCTTCCTTCTCTAGCTTATCCAGAGCTAGGGTTCACTACGCCCCAGCTAGGCCTTGCTAATTAATTGCCATATGCTTGTAGTTGTGTCCCGTATCTTGACCACCCCCCCGTATGCTATCTCTCTTATTGACCATTGCCATATACGCCTTGCCTCCCCCCCCCTAAGGCCTATCAAAGGCGTAAGGGGGATTCATCCGTTCCAATTACCGTAATACTGACAGCGGGATATTATGTGTTGGGTATCTTTTGTGCCTAGGCCCCAGCTAGGCCCTTTCTAAGGGTCACCACTCCGTCGAAAGGAGACAAGGAAAACCGTAGGTCGCAATCCAGGCTGCTAGGTATTTAGTACTTACAAACGGCAAGTGACCGCATGCTCCGCGGGCGATCGCCCTAGGGGTTAGGAGGGGCCGTATATTTGCTCGTTCGTTCATTCGCACTTATCTGTTCGTCGATATAAGGTCGTTAATGCTTTCCATCAGGGTTTTTAGGGATGTTATCGAAAACTGCTCATCCATGTTGGATCGTACAGGTGCCCTAGATAGAACAGTGTAGTAGTCGTCGTATTGTAGAGGGCCAACAGTAGTGGTTTTCGAGATCTCACCATCCGAAAATTTCTCACCACCGCCCTCGACGCCCACAACCACCACCAGGTCCTGTCCGCACGCTGTGCGACGTCTCTGCGTTGGCTCTGGATCTGAACTTCGAAGACCAGGTTCGTAGCCGTCACCACGTACAGGTGCAGAGTCCGATTTCGACGGCCCCTAAGATTAACTACTTACTCTCCTTACTTAACTCCTATAGACGTAGAATCAGCAATTATTACCTATAGTAACTGCCTCTACCCTCCCTATTACGGCGCTGGTGGAAAACGGTAGATCTTGGCAGACGCGGATTATAGTAGACGCAAGTCACGTAACTTAAGGACCGCATAAAATATTAAACGGCGCTACTATTCTTCTCCTTCCTTTCTCTAGCTTTAGATCCTCGTTTATAGACAATCCAATTATATAGGCTTGCGCGTCCTTCTTCCCATACTCGTGCCTTAATTAACTAAGTTGCTAATATTATCCAAAGCTTATTACTACTCTTCTTTCCTAAAAAGGAACTTAAAAATATTTATAAACTATAAACAGGACAAGGATATAGAAAAGGACCTAAAGGACACTAATAGAATAGAATAGGACCCTAAGGATAGGACAGAACTAAAAGAACACAAACAGAACGCGAAACCTAAGAATAGGACACGCATAGACCAGAACCCCTAGAAAATAAATAAACACTAGAAATTACCTAATACCTCTACCACTATGCTAAGAAATATAGTAGCTGGTAAAGCCGCTGTAGGACCTACAAATATCTCTAATAGTAAAACAGTCGCCGTCTTAACCCCCTAGGAAGAACTTACAGCAGCTAATACCAAAATTAAACGGCTTTAAGAGCTGCTTAAAACCAAAGACACCCCTACACCTAGTAAGGAGTTATTAGACACCTATAGACTTGCTATAGTCCTTAAGGCCCTAGCCTAATGTATAGTATTAGTATTGTCGCGGTCCGCGAAGGTCGCGGACCCCCTATTGCTTATAGACGGAACTAACCCTATATTTGACAATTGGAAGCTTTAACTATAAAATAAGCTTAAAGTTAATACAGACCACTTTCCTACTATTTAAGCTAAAATGGCCTATGTTTTCGGCTGTACTGGTAGGGATATATAGACGTATCTACGTCCACAATATGCTTAGAACTTAGCAGACCCCTTTCTCTCTAGAGAAGAGATATAACGGAACCTTATAGCTTAGACTACGGTGGGTTCTGTTATTGGGCTGGGTATATAGGTAAGAACAAAATAACAACGTAATAACAACTGGTGGAGTGGTTGCCTAACAGATTAACTCCAATTATATTCTAAGATTTACTACAAGGAGAGAACTATCTACGGTAGAGACTAAGGTCCTTTAAATACACAACCATACTCCTAAGAAATCCTCTCTTGTACGTGAGGTATATATTATCTATATTAAACGTAACGTCCCTTCCGTTTAACACAGTTAATATATTTAACACCACGTGACCTTAGTTACTATTCCTTATTATATAGTTCCACTGGATCTATTCTAGACCGTGCCTGTATTAACTAACTAGCTTCCGCCAACTCTTCTCCAAGTAGTTGTAATATCGTACTTAAAGCGTCCGTAATACCATCTCCCTCCTCTTTATCTTTGTCCTTAAAGATTCCTAACATCTCCAAGTCGTCCACTAGAGGTGTAATGTCCATTTAATTAGTCTAGTTAATATCCTTACTTATTATACCTAAAGCTTCTTCTTCTCTTTCCTGGGTTAAGTGTCGCCTTTATACGGTTTCCTCCATACTGTCGCTTAGTGAAGTGATGGCGATTCCTTACTTGAGGTGCGCGAAAGAGGGGTTAGTCTATATTATACTAGCGAGTCCTTTATCTTAATAACCCTTTTCTTGCTCTAAGTGCACTAAAGCAAACGTTTAATTGTCCTACGACGTTCGCTCTATCTCTAATGCTAAGTATGCGCGTCCTATTACTCTTAACAGTCTTCGAGTTCCCTAAGTAACTTATTATAGGGTCTTGTGTTTAATCTACCGCTATAAAGCTTAACAGTAAGCTGGCCTCCATGCTACTTAAGGTTTAACGTGCCTTAGAAGAATCCGCACGCGTCCTTAAAGCTTAACGTTTAGCTTATACTCGTCTTTAACGCCTTAAATATATCCATAAGAAGGTCTATTCTAAGGAGTAAAAACCTGTTTAATAGGGTCTGTCTAAGCTAAGTAATAAAAGGATTAGCTCTTCTCCTACGAGGGAAATAACTCTAAGTAGCTTAGTAATTGCTCCTCTTGGGTCCCCCTTAGGTAACTTATTTTTCGGCAATCCTTCCTTGTTAATATTACCTGACCTACTTTCTTTTAATACTCCCATACCTTTCCTATAGCGTTTTTTAGGTTGCTTAGTGGTTTCTAGGTAGTCTTACTATAGCCTATTTACTTTACTTTATACTACGTTTTATTATCTACATCCTTATAACTAATAATCTTTAAAACTTGCTATTTGTCTTCCTTTTGTCCTCTGTACGTATCTGCCTCATAGACTAGTAGCTTAATATTCCCGTATACTAGCTCTAGCATTGCAACGTATTGTATAGGGTAGATTTTTATTTTGGCTGGTAGGTTTAACTTATATATAACCAATAAAATTCTTTACTTAACTTTAAAAGGTCTTAGTCTAATATAGTCCAACTTCTTACTTAGTCATCGACTCTTGAAATTTTTGTATAGTAGCTACACTTTATCTCCCTCCTTAAGATCTGGTCCCTTAGATCTTTTAGCATTATAGTACCTTTTTATTCGTTCTTATACTAGTTTAGCTATTTCTTTAAGGTCTGCATAAAGATTTATTAATATCTCCATTCTTTGTTTAGCTGTGCTACTCGTCCTTTTTACTTAATGTGGCGATAACGATATTCTTAGCTCGTATCCATAATTTGCCTTAAATAGTAATATCCCCATTCCTTCTTGTGGTGTTGTATTGTATATAAACTATATAACTAGTAATAACAATACCCAATTATTCTATGCGTGATTGATATAATGCCTTAGATACTGCTCTAGTGTCTAGTTTAGTCTTTCCGTTTGTCTATCCATCTACGGATAATACGCTATAGATATTGCTACGCGAACTCCTTATTCTGCCAGAAACACTTCCTAAAATACTACTATAAATCTTAGATCTCTATCTAATATAATCTTGTCTGGTGCTCCATATCTTACAAATACTTCTTTTATATAGATTCTAGCGATATCTTCTACTAATATCTCTTCTATATATGCTATAAAGTATCCCTACTTTGTTAGCTTATCCACTATTACTAAAATCGCGTTATAATCTTGTTCTGTAATAGGATCTCTTAACTTTAGTAACTTAATAATAAAGTCCTATAATATAACCTCCTATGGTCTTCCTGGTGTCTTAACAGGTTATAGCCCTTTATATAGCTTATGCCTCGTTGGTTTGTTCTTTTAGTAATTTAGATATTCCTTTATAACTTGTCTTGCTAGTCCCTAGATTCCTTAAATAATATACTCCTTTTAAAGTCTTAACACTAAGCCTATAGCTCTATTATATCCTTATATTATTCCCTTATAGAATTCCTTAACAAATTCTTCTATAATAGACTTAGGCATATACGTTGCTTCTCTATTTTTGTATTGCTCTAAGTCTAGATCCTCTGCCTATGCTTCTTAAATCTTCTATATCTATTTACTCTTTAGTGGTTTATGGATCTAACTTTCCTTAGTTGCTGTAATTTTCGGATAATTATACCTAATTAATCCGTTTTAATCCTTTCGCAATAAAGCTCCTAATAGCTTTTTATTACTTTATAGTTCAGCCTTTCTGCTTAGAGCGTCTGCTCGTGTATTGTCTATACCTTTAGTATACTGAATTTCAAAATGGTATTCTATAAGCATTTCCGCCTACCTAACCTATCTTTGGTTGAGTTCCTTTATTACTAGGAATCCTATAAGGTTCTTATAATCTATTTTAACTATAAATAGTTTCTCTATGCCTTGTAAGAATGCTCTCTATTCCTTAAGTACTATAACTATACCTAACAACTCCTTATTGTAGATGTTATAGTTTAACTCTAGTGGTGTCATCTTTTGACTATAGTATACCACTAGGTGCCATCTATCTTAATATTTCTATAGAAAGTATACCCCTAGTATAAAGTCTAATGCATCCGTTTTTACAACTGTCTTTAGACCTAGTTAATAGATCTTAAGAACTGGCTCCTAGGTAAACAACTTTTTAATTCCTTTAAATAGTTCTTATTACTTCTTTCCCTATGCCTATAGTTCTTCTTTCTTTGTTAACTGCGTAAATAGCTTAATGTCCTATAACCATTGCGCTATAAACCTTCTATAGTAATTACAAAACCCTAGAAACGATCTTAACTGTATAATATTCTCTAGTTCCTACTAATTCACTATAGCCTTGATCTTCTTTAGATCTATGCTAAGTTGGCCTAGTTTAATAATAAATCTAATAAAATTGGTCTTCCTAGTAAAGAACTCGCATTTCTTAATTATTACTAGCATTTGTTCTTCCTGTAGTCTCTTTAAGACCTATTTAATATATTCTCTATATTCTTCCTCGTTCTCTAAGTAGATAATAATGTTGTTAAGGTATACTATAATAAATTCATCTAGGTGTTCTCCTAATATACTATTAATTTGCTTTTGGAACATTACTAGTGCGTTTATAAGCCTAAACTGTATAACTAATGGCTTATATAGTTCTTTCTTTAACCTAAAGGCTGCCTTCTACTTATTACCTTTCTTGATTCTGATCTAATGGTATACCTACCTTAGATCTATCTTTATAAAGATCTTTACGTTGCCTATCCTATCTTGGATTTTACTAATTAAGGGTAAAGAATACCTATCCTTCCTAGTAATGCTATTTAACTGTCTATAGTCTATACACATCCTAAGTTTTCCGTTTTTCTTTAAAATAAATAATACTGGATATCCTGCTAATAACTGCGATAGTCTAATATATCCCTTTTATAAGTTCTTCTAAACAAACTCCTTAAGCGCTACTGACTCTGTTTCAGTAAGCTTATAGATTAGAAAAAACTTTAAACTTATTTCTTCTTTTAATTCTATCTTATAGTTCTATGCTGTATACTCTAACAGCTTTTCACTTTCTAGTAACCACAACTTTTTACTATACTTATGGTATCTCTTTGGTACATAACTTAAGCCTCGCTTAGTCTCTTTATATATCGCTCTAACTTAGTACTATACTAACTTGGTTTACTGTTGCACTTTGCGCTATTATATATCCTTAATATTAACTTAACCTATAACCCAATTGATCTTTGGATTATACTTCTATAACTAAGGCATTTCTAGTATCGCCTCGTCCTGTCCTAATAGTAGGATATTAAAAGACATTCTAACTAGTCTCCCTTTAATAGTTATCTAAATAGGTCCTATTTTGAGATTAATAATACCTCCTCTATAGGCTATCTAGTCTCCTAAAATTGTTATAAGTGGATATAGGTGTTCCTTCTATCTATATAGTAACCCTATCCTTTCTACTACCTTTGGTAATATGTGGTTCCTAGTTGCTCTACTATCTACTAACGCTTTAAACTGCTGATCTTGCCACTTAGCTCTTAAATTTAGGTATTATCCTTAAATTTCTTTAAGGGTCTAAGGCTCTAATACTAGTTCCCTCTAGTTCTATACGCCTCCCCTTTTCCTAACTATTAGCTGCTAGATCCTACTTATACTTAGTCTAACTTTAGCCAATATTTAGTTCGTTTCTTTTCCTCTATATACTATAGATAAGTGTTCTCTAGGCACTTCTACTACTATTATCCGTCTAGGTATTCTTCTATAAGGAATCTTCCTAGTTAAAGTATTAAGTCTCCTTAACCTTGTACTTCTACTGGGTGCTAACTATATATATACTTAGCATTTCTAAACTACTTTTCCTTTGGTGCCTAATGTATTCTTACTAGGTACTTCCAGTTCTTGTCTTTAGGTGCTCTATATATATTGCATATATTATCCACATAAGCTATCTATAATAGTGTATAATACGCTGCATGTTTTGGGTTAACTCTTAGTTTATCTTTATCCTTAAGTTTAAATCTATACCTAGTTGACCTAACCACTGGTATCTCTGCTATAGGTACTAAGATTTATTATTTACTTCTCTAGTCTCTAGATCCCTCTTCTAGGTTCCTTAATATTATAATTAATACTCCTTTAATATAACTTATGCGTTTTTCTATAATAGGTTAGTTTTAGATAACTTTTTTATCTAGCTATATATAAAAGTCTTCCTATTTGTTGTTGTGTTATTGCCTATACCACTTTCCGTACAACTGGTTTAGTGTGTATGGTCTATCTATTAGAAAGTACCTTATTATTACTGCATTATAATATCCTTTAGTATATCTTTCTTTAAACCTAGTTAGAATATTTAAATCCTTTTCTTGTTCTAGTTTATCTAACTACTTTACCCTAGGTATCCCTGCACTTAGCCTATTAGTAACTCTTTATATAGGTACTTTATTCCTTATATAACCTAATATAGCTAACCTCTTGTCTAGCTTTTGCTCTTACTATATAATGATTCTTGTTCTAAACTTATCTATAGTTTCTTATTTTCTGCGTCTTGTAGCTAGATCTTTGTAGTTATCTTGCTTTTTAATCCTAGTATTAACTATTTAATCTTTAGGCTAAACACTACGTTTACCTAGGATTGCTAACGTTCTTACTTATTCTCCAAACTTATAGTTCTTAAACTTACGTCCTATATTTATTTATTTATTACTAAACTAAGTTACTACCCTTTCCTATCGGTTTTCATCTGTTGTGGGTCCTTAGGTATGTCTTATCTCACTTTAAGAATCTTAAGCTTCTCTTATCTCTTTTTAAGAATCTTAAGCCTGTGGCCTTTTGCCTTTATTAAGTAATAAGCTAGTACTAATAATTGTCTACTTGCTTAGTTTCTTCTAAACGTTACTCCTATTATCTTATAAAGCAATGGAAATTGTATCTAATGGTGTTATAATACCCGTTACTGAACCTTATTCTATAATAGTCTCAGTCTTTACTTCTGTTGCGTTATTAAGGTTTAAGTGCTCCCAGTTAGCCTCCTTTTCGTCCTTATCGCTGTTAATTAATAAGTACTCTAACTCTATTGTTATTATTACTAATCTTCGTCTGTATATTGCTGTGACATCTTAATCTAGCTTATAGAGTTAATCTTATTCTTTATCTAACTCTCTAGTTTTTTAGAGTCCTTTTAACTCTAGCTCTTATGGCTAATAGCTTACGCTATACTTAGCGTCCTTATGAATTTGGCATGCGTTATTATAATAATACGCAAAACTGTTAATTAAACATTCTTTTATTCCTTATAGTGTACCGTCGTCCCTCTATATATATGTGCCGTCTGCTAGTCTGGTTCCCTTTACTATATAGTTACTCTAACCACCTCTATAGTCTCTAGTAAAATGACCCTGTTTTCCACAATTTATATAAGCTCTATTTTTAAACCATCTTTCTTGCTATAGAGTCCGCCTAAATATCTTCTACTACTAAGATCCCTGGTTTAGCCTCTGCTCCTAGGTCCTTTAATTACTTAATCCTTAACCTCTAGGTTTCCATAGTTTCTTTTTCCATCTTTAGGTTTCTTTGGTACTACTTAGGTCTATTAGCTCTGTGCCATTCCATAGTTTTTAACTCTATGTTTGTTGTTGCGTACTCTACGCCTTATACAACTATGGAACTCTGTCTTGCCCTCTCTTAGCTTGTTCCCTTTGGTAGATCCTATTATTAATCTTTATTAACTAATCTATTAACTCTCCTAGAGTATCTGCATCTTCTATTAGAATAATTGCGTCCTAGACTTTAGCCTTAAGCCCCTATTTATACTATACTATAAGCGCCCTATTATTCCACTTAACCTATATGGCTAGTGTTTAAAACTATATTATATACTTAATTACTAAAGTATGTTATACTAAGTTCTAAAGCTTTTGTTCCGCTGTAGTTGTGGCTTCTAGGTCTCTAAATATCTATATTAGTTACTCTACAAACCCGTTCTAACTAGTAAATATATACCGTATATCCTAGTTAGTAGTTGTTATGCTATTAGCCTATATTTCCGTAAGATATGGCTTAAACCACTTAAGTGCCCTCCCTGTTAGGAACAATCCTGTATAGGCTATTTAGTCTAACGATATTGCTAACTTCGCTCCTTCCTGTACTACCTTAAAGTGCATTTGCGTAAGAAATCCCTTAAGCTTCGACTTCTCTCCTAAGAATTATTTAATTAAAGGTAACTTAATCTTTACTGCTCTAATTCTATTAATGCGTTCTTTAAGTATCCTATTATTATCTTATAAGTAATTAACTATTTCCTATAACTAACCTTGCGTAACCACTTAAGAATCCCCATTGTCCATACTAGTATCTCCTAGCCCTAAGGTTATAGCTATTGCCGACGCCATTACAACTAGTGCTGCTCTTAGTGGTATATTATTTACTCTTATTCAAATACCATAACCTTAGTAGTGAATGTGTAACAGAACCTTATAGCTTAGACTACAGTAGGTTCTATTATTAGGCTAGGTATATAGGTAAGAATAAAATAACAACATAATAATAACTGGTGGAGTAGTTGCCTAACAGATTAACTCTAATTATATTCTAAGATTTACTATAAGGAGAGAACTATCTACGGTAGGGACTAAGGTCCTTTAAATATATAACCATACTCCTAAGAAATCCTCTCTTATACATAAGGTACGTGTTATCTGTATTAAATATAACATCCCTTCTATTTAACACAGTTAATACGTTTAACACCACGTAACCTCAGTTACTATTCCTTATTACATAGTTCCACCGGATCTATTCTAGACCGTGCCTATATTAACTAACTAGCTTCCGCCAACTCTTCTCCAAGTAGTCGTAACATTGTACTTAAAGCGTCCGTAATAAGAGATAATAGACTACCTGTCTTCTATTTATAAGGACCCCTTTAAGATATAAAACGCCCGCCTTAATTATAAAGCCCTTAATATAAAAACGATAGAGACCTTTTTAGCCTTTTAGACCCGCTTTCTGTACCTAGCTAGCTAAGCCTAAATTCCCTATAAAGACCTAATACCAGACCTCTTTAACAAGCTCACCCTAGACCTATAGCGCGCCGTACTGCCAGTTTTTACTACTATATAGACGCTAAAGGTACTTACAGACCACTACCTAGCTATTAATTAAGGCCTCCATCGAATTAAGACATAAGCTAAGCGGTATAAAGCTAGAAACTCTTTAAACCAGACTATAAGCGCTATAAAAACGGCCCATAGTGCCCTAGCATAATCAGCAACTCTTACGGCACTAGCCGTATAGCCCACCGTTAATTTAGTAGCTAGCCGCGCAGCTAGCCCTACTGCGGGTCCGGCGTATGCTTAGCCTACATATAGCGACCCCCGTAGATAGGCTCTTAGTAATTAAGGGGCTTGCTTCTTATATAGCTAGAAGGACCACTTTGCCAAGGACTACCCAATAAAGGTAAAAACGGACGAGGTTCTGTTAATATAGGAGGATAGTATAGAGTCGGAAAAAGAGGAACCCTAGAGGAAGACTCCTCTCTAGGGTTAAAAGGGATTAATATATTATATATTAATCTAGGTTAGCTAGTTAGTGGAAGAAGCTGCACTATCCCTTATACTTTATTTTATAATAGTGTTAGTATCACTCCGGGTGATACTGTAATTGCAATATAGTTGGTTCTAGTTCTTGATTTATTCGTGTCTAAAGCAAAGGATCGTAAGGATTGTAGTACCTAAGTAGGGGGCTAATAAGTTACTATAAGGATAACTAATCAAAGACATATAACCTCTGTCCATATATTCCGACACTGGCAGTTCTTTCTTTATGCGTAGAACAGCTATCCGGCCCCTGCTGCATACGCTATACGCCATTTATAAAAAGAAAAAAGGATAATAGGCTTTATGCCAAATCATTAAATAATCTATAGAAAGGGTATGGGTAGTAAAAAAAACTATTAATCTATTTCCCTTGTATAAACTATGTAATAAAGTCAAGACATTATATAAGGAAAGAAGGTAAGAAAGTATAAAGAAGGAGTATATATTAGGAACTTGGTTGCTAGGTTAACAGGTACTTAGGGCAGGAATTGCAGATGTCTTAGGTATTGCGAATATTACAGATATTGTAGACGTTGCGGATATTGTTACGGATATTACAGATATTATAAATATTGCGGAAGGTATTATAGGAGTATCCTATAACAAAGCGTAGTTAAAGTCAGAACCGAAGGTGTGGCAGCTTCGGAAGGTATAAGAGTTATAGAGCTGTTGCAGACCACAGGGGAAAATAGGTGGAAGGGCTAAGTCCTATCCATTGTCGTTAAAATAATAGTCAAGTAAGTTAATATTAATAGTAAGGTTCTCTATATTAACGTCATTATTATTATTATTATAGAAGTAGGTGATGCTCTTGCCCTTATTACTAACGTCGCCGCGCCTTGCTGTACTAGGTTCTATGCCACTAGGTTTTATACTACTAGGTTCTATGCTACTAGTAAGGCCATAGACAAAGGTATTGTTGTTTATAGATATAACTATATTCTTAGCGGTTTTAATTGGTATTAGCCCATTTAAAGTTATAAAGTGCTTAACACCATAGTCGTTATAGAAGAAATTGCCGCTAGTGGTAGTCGAAACTGTAGTTGGAGTTAATATATTAAATACCATAGCCGTTATGTCCTTATCGAAATTATTATCAATATTATTATCTATAAGGTACTGGTAGACACGTCTCTTTAGTCCTTCTCTTACTTTATTATATTTTTCTTTAGTGTGCCTAGTTAACTAACAGTCTCCTTTCTTACATACAAAGCACGTCCTAGTGTTATTGTTGCTGTAACGATTATTTAATAAACTTGGTTAAGACATTAATCAGTAGTAGCAATGGTTAGTAAAGAATACATTAGTGGGCTGTTCTATAGGCTATAAAAACATATTGGCGGGTTGTCCTATAGTACTATTAACCTTCCTATAGGTGACAATTGATGATTGTAGGCTGTTCATAAGGCTAGTAAGTGTGGTAGGTGGGTTAGAGTAAGCTGCCTAGCAAGCAGCAATATCTTAATAAGCAACGATAAGCTTATTATGGAGGAAATCGTTATTATAGAGGTTAGCGTTAAGACCATACTGTAAGTAACAAAGGTCGTTAAGTAATAGCTATAGGCAGTCCTCTATAGATTTGCCCTCGCTCTTTATCATTACTATCTTAAGAGTTATAGCGTTCTACTTTATTAGAACTCCACGCTTATATTTTAGTCCTTTAAAGTAGTTGCGTATAGCGTTACAGATGCTATTAAAAGTAGTATAGGTTGCCTTATCTCTATAGCAGAAATTAAGAGCAATACTATATAGCATTATCGGAAAGCCTTTAATCTTTACCTCTTGTGGTATATCAACTCTGTCATAAAGGTCGTTAAAAATCGTAAGCTTGCGGTTAAAGTTATCATCCTCTCCACTATATTTGCTTTCCTCTATATATATCTTTACTAGGGTTGCTAAGTCTCTACTATAATTAGCGGTGACTTTAGTTTCTGTCAGTTATATATTTAGGGCATTTATAGAAGGAGCCGTAATGTTTATAGGGGGGGCCGTAACGTTCGTAGGGGAAGCCGTGACGTTTATAGGCAAGGGGAGCTTGGCCGTAGGGGAAAGGTTATTTAAGACAGCTAAAGCTGGAGTAGTAGACGATATTAAGGGGGTTAATAGACGTAATTTAAGACGATAGTTAATAATATATAAATTAAAAGGTCCTTTATTATTAATAAATAGCTTAATTTCTGCATCTAACCATTCTATAGGGTTGTCCTTATGAGCGACGTTATATAGTGCTTATGGTACTAACTTACTTTTCTTGTCAAAGACCCATACTCCATTATGTTAGAGTAGTTGTTTAAGTCCCTTAATTACAGACCTGTTAGCGTCCTTAAATGTTTATACTTTAAAATTATTAAAGTCTTCTTAGTATAATTCCCATAAGCTTTTATCCTTAAAGTTATACTTAGTATACTTATTAATTTTGAAGTTAATATAGTTGGTGAGATCTTCTACGGTGGTTTTACTGGTTAAAGTAATCCTATTGCCCCAGTTTGGACGTTGGATTCCTGTGTCGGATATAATAACTGGCGTAGATTGTAGTGTAGGTCGTAATCTTATATATTAAGTGGTTGATTTGTATACTAAGACGCGTACTAGAGGGTGGTTTGCTGCTAACGCTGCTGGGTTATAGCTGCTGAGGTAGCTGCTGCTAGGGTACTGACGCTCAGTGAAGAGGTTGTACTGGGTGTTAATTTATATAGTGGACACAAACTGAACGAAGCCTTGGTAGGAGTCGGTTCTTTAAGTTCCTAGGGCCTTAGTAGGAAGGGTTCTCCTTAGTAAACACGACGTAATTAATAGGCCTTGGTAGGAGCGATCGCGTGTTATCTCTCTTTATAATAACACCGGACTTCTGATCTGTAATATCACTAATTAGTGTTAGTATCACTCCGGGTGATACTGTAATTGTAATATAGTTGGTTCTGGTTCTTAATTTATTTATATCTAAAGCAAAGGATCGTAAGGATCGCAGTACCTAAGTAGGGGGCTGATGAGTTATTATAAGGATGACTAATTAAAGACACATAACCTCTGTCCATACATTCTAACAAATAGATATTAAGTTTTAACCTCTGCTTTAGCTGACTCTGGAGCGAATGCCTTTGCCTTAATAGATACTTAGTATACCGTAAAGCTAGCTAAATTTTTAAATGCGCCCCTTAAGGAACTACCTAAACTAGTTCCTATTTATGGGTATAATGGAAGAATAGGGCCACCTATTATAACTATCTTATAGATCTACCTCCGTGTTGACAGATAAAGGTAGTATAATGTCCCCTTTCTTATTACAGACCTGGGAAGCCATAATATAATCTTAAGAAGAAAATAGCTAGCTTATTTAGGCTTATAGCTTAATATACAGAATAGATAGCTCCTCTGGCCTAAATCCCTACCCCTAACCCCTTCCTTTATAAAAGAAATTAGTATTATAATGGAGAACCTTATACGGCTCTAGATTAATACTATCTACTAAGCTAATACTATGCGTAGAGACCAGGCCTTTAAGAAGGATGTATAGCTTAATCTATAATGGATTTGTATACTATGCCGCCCCTAAACTACCTATGTTACGCTACCCGCACTAGAGACTTAGGAAATTAGTAGTAACCTAGCTAAGTCCCCTATAGAGAACTTAGGCCCTATGCAGCTATAAAGGAAGGCTAGGAATATTGGACGCCATACTAAACTAATAGACTGGAAGAATAACTTATGGAAAATGGAACATAAGCTAAGGAAGACTATAAACCCTATACCGCAAAATACGGCCTAATAAAAGTCTATAAAGAAACCTATGGACCTTCCCCTAGTTAATATCTACTGCATTAGCGCTGTAGGATTTTATTAAAACTTAGTTTAACCTAATACTATTACCTTTACCACTAGCTTATATAAAATTAATCAAATAATTAAGGAAAAGAAAAGTAAGCTTAGTGGATAGAAAGGCAAGCTTATAGATAAGAAGCTAGTAGAACAGAAACTACCCTATTAACACCAGAAATTTAAGGATGTATTCTTAAAGGCAGTATCTAATATACTTCTACCTTACCGACCGTATAACTATAAGATTGAGATTAAGCCAGATAAGGAAAATACCCTTAGCTATAGCCCCCTTCGTTAGTAATCTACTGCTAAATTATAGGCTATAAAGCAATATCTTATTAAGAACCTAGATAAGGGCTTTATTAAGCCTAGTAGTTAAGTCCCTTTTGCCTTACTAATTCTCTTTATTAAAAAGCTAAACAGAGGACTTTATTTTTATATCGACTATTATAAGCTAAATAATATAACCCGCAAGGACTACTATCTACTACCCCTATTTAATAAGACACTGGCCCAAATAAGTAGAGCTAAAGTTTTTATAAAGCTTAATATCCGCCAGGCCTTTTACTAAATTAGAATAGACCCCAGATCTATAGATCTTACTATATTTTAGACCTGTTATGGAACGTATAAATATAAGGTACTCCCTTTTGGACTAACTAACGGACCAGCTACGTACTAGCGGTATATAAATAATGTACTCTTTAACTACCTTAATGACTTCTATACGGCCTACCTAAATAATATTATAATTTACTCTGAGAATAAGCTAGAACATAAGGAGCACGTCCATAAAGTTCTATAATAGCTCCGCGAGGCTGGTCTCTAGGCTAATATTAAAAAGTTAGAATTTAGTGTTAAGCGTATAAAGTACCTAGGGTTTATTGTTAGTATAAACGGAATTAAGGCCAACCTAGAGAAAACGGCTGTAATTAACTAGTGGACACCCCTACGGACCGTAAAGGGGGTATAATTATTTTTAGGTTTCTATAACTTCTACCAACATTTTATTAAGAACTATAGTAGGATCGCCTGGCCTCTTAACCACCTTACTAGGAAAGACCAGCCCTTCTACTTTAACGCCATATATATGCAGGCCTTTAATGAGCTTAAAAAACGGCTGGTATTAGCTCCTCTACTCGCCTACTTTAACCTAGAACGGCCCTTAATGCTAGAAACAGATACCTTAGACGGTGTAATAGCTGGTGTTTTTTCCTAGAAGTAATTGGACGGAGAATAGCACCCTATTGCATACTATTTAAAGACTATAATAGATGCTGAGCTAAACTACCACATCTATAATAAAGAAATGCTGGCTATTATCTCTAGCTTTTAGCACTGGTGTACACAGCTAGAGGGGACCCCTAAGCCTATTAAGGTAGTTTTAGATTATAAGGCCCTAAAATACTTTATAACAACCAAGGCTCGTACGGCCTAATAGGTATGCTAGGTGGATATCCTATCTTAGTTTAACTTCTTAATTATGTATAGACTAGGCGCTATAAACCATGCGGATACTCTTATAAGGCGTAAACAGGACCTAGGTAACTAGATAGCTGTAAAGATCTTATTATAGACCTAGATACTACTATAACTAGAGTACTTTAACCCCTAAATACAGGTAGAACTAAGTGTAGACTCTTTAGGCGCTAAGATATATTCTATTAACCCCTTAGGATTTAACCTTATTAACAAATTGCTATAGATAAACCGTATTGTTATAGACGCTTTAAGTACGATATTACGACTACTTGGAGAAGAGTCGGCGGAAGCTAGTTAGTTGATATAGGTACGGTCTAGGATGGATCCGGTAGAACTATATAACAAGGAATGGTAACCGAGGTCACGTAGCGTTAAATGTATTAACTATGTTAAACAAAAGGGACGTTATATTTAATACAGACAACACGTACCTTATATATAAGAGAGGATTTCTTAGGAGTATAGTTGTGTATTTAAAGGACCTTAGTCCCTACCGTAGATAGTTCTCTCCTTATAGTAAATCTTAGAATACAATTGGAGTTAATCTATTAGGCAACTACTCTACTAGTTATTATTACGTTATTAATTTATTTTTACCTATATACCTAGCCTAATAATAGGACCTACTGTAGTTTTTACTACAAGGTTCCGTTATATATTTACTACTAAGGTTATAGTATTAAATAAGATTAAACAATATGCCACCTAAAGCACCAGTTACGACGGTGTTAACAGTAGCTACAACCTTAGGACTAGGAGACACTAGTATAGCGGATATAGATTCTTAAGTGGTTATATAAGGTTAGTTATAGGAAATAGTTAATCACTTATAAGATAATAGTAGGATACTTAAAGAACGTATTAATAGAATTAAAGTAGCGAAAATTAAGCTACCTTTAATTAAATGGTTCTTAGGAGAGAAGTTAAAGCTTAAGGGATTTCTTATACAGATATACTTTAAGGTAATATAGGAAGGAGCGAAGTTAGTAATATTGTTAGATTAAGTAGCCTATGCAGGATTGTTCCTAATAGGAAGGGCACTTAAGTGGTTTAAACTATATCTTACGGAAATATAGGCTAATAGCATAACAACTACTAACTAGGATGTACGGTATATATTTACTAGTTAGAATGGGTTTACAAAATAACTAATATAGATATTTAGAGACCTAGAGGCTATAACTATTGGAATATATATCACGTAGTCGCGTATCTCTAATTAGTCACCCTTATGGTGACTTATTAGCCCCCTACTTAGGCACCGCAATCCTTATAATCCTCTGCTTTCAACACCTATTAGACAAGAAGCAATCCATCAGTTAATAGGCCAATTAAGTGTACTTAGGTAATACCAATATTAATTAATAGTCAACCTTACTAGTTGGCTATAGAGTAACAAGGTTCACTGCCGCCCTAGCAGCTTTATTTAATTAAAAGCAGTAATCTAGTACTTAGCAGTAAAACCAGCACCTAGCAGCTCTGGCAGCATCCAACTACCCAGCTAGCTTAGAATGTATTTATATATTCTATAGCACGCAAATTAATACCTAGTATAACCTCTTTACTAAGTACTAGTATATACTAGCTTATAACAGCACCTAACACCTAATAGCCCTTAGGCAGTACCCTATTAGCAGCTACCTTAGCAGCTACCTTAGCAGCACTTATACAGTATACCAGCTTATATAGCACCCAGTGTTATAGCAACCTAATAGCCTTACGCAGTATCCAATTACTTAATAGCTTTACGCAGTAACCTAGTATAATAATATAACTTAGTAGCAAACTAATACCCAATATGCGTTTTAGCATATAAACCAATACCCAACAGCCTTATATAGTACTCCAGCGTTACAGCAACCTAGTAGTGTTAGCAGCACCCAATACCTAGTACACGTCTTAGCATACAAATCAACATCTAACAGCCTCGTGCAGTACTCCAGCGTTACAGCAACCCAGTAGCGTTAGCAGCACCTACCTATAATCCCAACACCGTCTGCTACCTTCCTTGCAGATCTGCCACGTCAGAAATCACGTCAACAACGCGCCTATAACGCCAGCGCGCTCCCCATCCTCTTCCCTCTCGAATCTGCCGGCGCCTGCGGCAGCTACAATCCCTCAATAGTGGCGTAAAGAAAGAATTGCCAGTGTTGGAATATATGGACAGAGGTTACGTGGTCACGTGTCTCCTACAACGCCAACGTGCTCCCCTCTGCCCTCTCGAATCGGCCGACGCCTTGCGGCAGCTACGAACCCTCAATACTGGCACCATACTGCCACATACTATCGACAAACTGATAGCGCCGCTATGCCTGCTATTATAATACTGATCGCGCCGATACGCCTGCGATCTACCAACCAAATAATCATGCCTATATGCCTACGATCTACCGACCGAATGATCGTGCCTATATGCCTGCGATTTACCGACCAATAGACAAGCTCTACGTTTAACCACTATCACCACCTGACGCTCGCACCGTACTGCTACCTAAATCTAACAACTGTCGTGCCGGTACGCCTGCGACCCAAACACAACTAGGTAGAGCTTTGCTCCCTAAAATACAACCCCGTCGCTGGCACCGTACTGCTAGTGTTAGAATACATGGATAGAGGTTACATGGTCATATGTCTTAGGATGGCTGTTCTACGCACAAAGAAAGAACTGCCAGTGTTGGAATATATATTACGTAGTCGCGTGTCTCTAATTAGTCACCCTTACGGTGACTCATCAGCCCCCTACTTAGGCACCGCGATCCTTACGATCCTCTGCTTTCGACACCTATTAGACAAGAAGCAATCCATCAGTTAATAGGCCAATCAAGTGCACTTAGGTAATACCGACAATAACCATAGTAGAACAAAAGCTTTAGAACTTAGTATAACGCACTTTAGTAATTAAGTATATAACGCAGTTTTAAATACTAGCTATATAGGTTAAGTGGAATAATAGGGCGCTTATGGTATAATATAAATAGGGACTTAAGGCTAAAGTCTAGGATATAATTATCCTAATAGAAGATGCGGATACTCTAAGGGAGTTAATAAACCAGTTAATAAAGATTAATAATAGGATCTATTAAAGGGAACAAGCTAAGAGAGGGTAAGATAGAGTTCTATAGTTATATAAGGCGTAGAGTACGCAACAATAGATATAGAGTTAAAAACTATAGAATGGCGCAGAGCTAATAAACCTAAGCGGTACTAAAGAAACCTAAAAATGGGAAAAGAAACTATAAAAACCTAGAGGTTAAGGATTAAGTAATTAAAAAACCTAGGAGTAGAGGCTAAACTAGGGATCTTAATAGTAGAAGATGTTTAGGCGGACTCTATAGTAAGAAAAGTGGTTTAAAGATAGGGCTTATATAAATTATAGAAAACAAAGTTATTGTGCTAGAGACTATAGAGGTAGTTAGAGTAACTATACAGTAAAGGGAATAAGGCCAGCAGGAGACACATATATATAGAGGGATAATAGTGCACTATAAGAAATAAAAGAATATTTAATTAACAGTTTTATATATTGTTATAACAATGTATATTAAATTTATGAGGACGCTAAGTATAGTATAAGCTATTAGCTATAGGAGCTATTATTATCTAAGTTTAAAGGAACCAACAAACCAGCTTATAGATTAGATATTAAAGATAACAAGTTTAATATAGGCGAAGTATTTACTAATAATAAGGCAACAAAGGCAGCTTACTAGGAGTATGCAGACCTTAAAGAAGTTAAAATAGAAGTAGAGACTAAGACTATTACAGAATAAGGTTTAGTAACAGGTATTATAATACCGTTAAATACAATTTCCATCGCTTTATAAGATAATAGGAGTAATATTTAGAAGAAACTAAGTAAGTAGATAACTGCTAGTGCTAGCTTATTACTTAATAAAGATAAAAGACCACAGGCTTAAGATTCTTAAGAAGAGATAAAAGAAGTTTAAGATTTTTAAGATAAGATAAGATATACCTAAGAACCTATAACAGACAAAAACTAATGGAAAAGGGTAGCTACTTAGTTTAGTAATAAACGAATAAGTATAGGACGCAAGTTTAAGAACTATAAGTTTGGGGAATAAATAAGAATGTTAGCAATCCTAGGTAAATATAGTGTTTAGCCTAAAGATTAAATAGTTAATATTAGGATTAAAAAGTAAAATAACTATAAAGATTTAGCTATAAGACATAGAAAACAAAAAACTATAGATAAGTTTAGAATAAGAATTATTATATAGTAAGAGCAAAAGCTAGATAAAAGGTCAGCTATGCTAGGTTATATAAGGGATAGAGTACCTATATAAAGAGTTATTAATAGGCTCAGTGCAGGGACACCTAGGGTAAAATAGTTGGATAAACTGGAATAAGAAGAGGATCTAGATATCCTAACTAGGTTTAAAGAAAGGTATACTAAAGGATATTATAATATAGCGATAATAAGGTACTTTCTAATAGATAGACTATACACACTAAACTAGTTATATAGAAAGTGGTATAGGCAACGACACAGTAATAAATAGGAAGACTTTTATATATAGCTAGATGAAAAAGTTGTCTAAGACTAACCTATTATGGAGAAACGTATAAGTTATATTAAGGGAGTGTTAATTATAATGTCTAGGAACCTAAAAGAGGAATCTAGGGACTAGAGAAGTAAATAATAAATTTTAGTACCTATAGTAGAAATACTAGTAGTTAGGTTAACTAGGTATAGGTTTAAACTTAAGAATAAAGACGAACTAAGAGTTAACCTAAAATATATAGCGCATTATATACTATTATAGATAGCTTGTGTGGACGATATGTATAATATATATAGAGCACTAAAGGATAAGAACCGGAAGTACCTAGTAAGGATATATTAGGCACTAGAGGAAAAGTGGTTTAGGAATACTAAGTATATACATAAATAGCACCTAGTAGAAGTATAAGGTTAAGGGGACTTAATACTTTAACTAGGAAGATTCCTTATGGAAGAATACCTAGATGGATAATAGTAGTAGAAGTACCTAGAAAATACTTATCTATAGTATATAGAGGAAAAGAAATGAACTAAGTATTAGCCTAAGGAGGACTAAGTATAGGTAGGATCTAGTAGCCAATAGTTAGGAAAAGGGGAGGCGTATAGGATTAGAGGGAACTAGTATTAGAGCCTTAGACCCTTAAAGAAATTTAAGGTTAATACCTAAATTTATAAGCTAAGTGGCAAGATTAGCAGTTTAAAGTGTTAGTAGATAGTAAAGTAATTAGGAACTATATATTACCAAAAGTAGTAGAAAGGATAGGGTTACTACACAGATAAAAGAAATACCTATATCTACTTATAACAATTTTAGGAGATTAGATAGCCTATAGAGGAGATATTATTAATTTTAAAATAGGACCTATTTAGTTAACTATTAAAGGAAGACTAGTTAGAATGTTTTTTAATATCCTACTATTAGGACAGGATAAGGCAATACTAGGAATGCTTTAGTTATAGGAGCATAATCTAAAGATTAATTGGGTTATAGGTTAGGTTAATATTAGGGATATTTAATAGCGTAAAGTGCGATAGTAAACCAAGTTAGTATAGTACTAAGTTAGAGTGATATATAAAGAGACTAAGTAAGGCTTAAGTTATATACTAAAAAGATACTATAAGTATGGTAAAAAGTTATGGTTACTAGAAAGTGAAAAGCTATTAGAGCATACAGTATAGGACTATAAGATAGAGTTAGAAAAGGGAATAAGTTTAAAGTTCTTTCTAATCTATAAGCTTACTAAAATAGAGTTAGTAGCGCTTAAGGAGTTTGTCCAGGAGAACTTATATAAGGGATATATTAGACTGTTATAGTTATTAGTAAAATATCTAGTACTATTTATCCTAAAGAAAAACAGAAAACTTAGGATGTGTATAGACTATAGACAGTTAAACAGTATTATTAGAAAGGATAGGTATCCTTTACCCTTAATTAGCGAAATCTAAGATAGGATAGGTAACGTAAAGATCTTTATAAAGATAGATCTAAGATAGGTGTACCATTAGATTAGGATTAAGGAAGGCAATAAATAAAAGGCAGCCTTTAGGTTAAAGGAAGAACTATATAAACCATTAATTATGTAATTTGGGCTTATAAATATACTAGTAATATTCTAGAAGTAAATTAATAGTATATTAGGAGAACACCTAGATAAGTTTGTTATAGTATACCTTAATAACATTATTATCTACTTAGAAAATAAGGAAGAATATAGAGAATATATTAAATGGGTTTTAAAGAGACTATAGGAAGAATAGATACTAGTAGTAATTAAGAAATACAAGTTCTTTATAAGAAAAACTAATTTTATAGGATTTATTATTAAACTAGGGAAGATTAGTATAGACCTAAAGAAAGTTAAAGCTATAGTAAATTGGCAAGAACTAGAAAATATTATATAGTTAAGGTTATTTCTAGGGTTTTATAACTACTATAGGAGGTTTATAGCACAATGGTTAAAAAGTATTAAGCCATTTATAAGACTAACAAAGAAAGAGGAACTGTAGGTTTAGGGTAGTAAATAAAAGGAGCTATTCTAGGAACTTAAAGAGTTGTTTACCTAAAAGCCAGTCCTTAAGATCTATTAACTAAAGTTAAAAACAGTTGTTAAGATAAATATATTAGACTTTATACTAGGAGCATACTTGCTATAAAAGCATTAGGACATATAGCATCCAGTAGCATACTATAGTTAGAAAATAATACTACTAGAGTTAAACTATAACATCTATAACAAGGAGTTGTTAGGTATAGTTATAGTACTTAAGGAATAGAGAGTATTCTTATAAGGTATAGAGAAACTATTTATAGTTAAGACAGACTATAAAAACCTTATAGGATTCCTAATAACAAAGGAACTTAACTAAAGATAGGTTAGATAGGCGGAAATGCTTATAGAATACCATTTTAAAATTTAGTATACTAAGGGTATAGATAATACACAAGCAGATGCTCTAAGTAGAAAGGCTAAACTACAAAGTAATAAAAAGCTATTAGGAGCTTTGTTATAAAAGGATTAAAATAGATTAATTAGGTATAATTATCTAAAGATTATAGCAACTAAGGAAAGTTAGATCTATAAATTACTAGAAAGTAATTAGATATAGAAGATCTAAAAAGCATAGGTAGAGGATCTAGACTTAAAGTAATATAAAAATAAAGAAGTAACATATATACCTAAGTCTATTATAGAAGAATTTATTAAGAAATTCTATAAGGAAATAATATAAGAATATAATAGAGCTATAGGCTTAGTGTTAAGGCTTTAAAAGGAGTATATTATTTAAGGAATCTAGGGGCTAGTAAGATAAGTTATAAAAAAATATCTAGATTGCTAAAGGAATAAACTAACAAGGTATAAGCCGTATAGAGGGCTACAACCTATTAAGATACTAGGAAGACCATAGAAAGTTATATTATAGGACTTTATTATTAAGTTACTAAAGTTAAGAGGTCCTATTATAGGACAAGATTATAACGCGATTTTAGTAATAGTAGATAAGCTAATAAAGTGGGGATACTTTATAGCATACACTAAAGAAATATTAGTAGAGGATATTACTAGAATCTATATAAAGGAAGTGTTTGCAAGATATAGAGCACTAAATAAGATTATATTAGATAGAGATCTAAGATTTATAGTAGTATTTTAGGAAGTGTTTCTAGCAGAATAAGGGGTTTGCGCAGTAATATCTATAGCATATTATCCGCAGATAGACGGATAAACGGAAAGACTAAATTAGATACTAGAACAGTATCTAAGGCACTATATTAATTATGTATAGAACAATTAGGTATTGTTATTACCAGTTACACAGTTTATATATAATATAACACCATAAAAAGGAATGGGGATATTACTATTTAAGGCGAATTATAGATATAAACTAAGAATATCGTTATTACCATATTAAGCAAAAAAGACGAGTAGCACAGCTAAATAAAGAATAGAGACGTTAATAAATCTTTATATAGACCTTACAGAAACAGCCAAGCTAGTACAGCAAAGGATAAAAAGGTACTATTGTTAGCAACTCAGTCAATCGAGGCACAAGCACGGCATAAGGGACGCGCAAGCCTGTACAATTGGTAGTCTATAAACGAGGATCCAAAGCTAGAGAAAGGAAGGGAGAAGAATAGCAGTGCCGTGCGAAGTTTTATGCGGTCCTCTAGTCACGTAGACTTACGTAACTCGGCGTCTACCATAACGTCTACCATAATCTACCGTTTTCCACCAGCGCTATAACATTACCCCCCCCTCCGAAAAAGCCTGCCCTCAGGCTTTGTATATCCGTATTATATCCGTGGGGTGTTCTTATCTATATACTTAATAGGTAGCTTATTATCTTCGCTATACCAATACTCTATCCACTTGTCTAGATACTTCGGGGGTCCTAGCTTGTTAGGGTATTAGTTATAGAATTCTTTAAGCTTCTAGGGACAACCTATAAAGTTCTAAGCGGGGTACCAGGTTAGGTCTAAATCGTAACCTTTCTATTAAACACGGTATTTTAGCGTTCCTCATACTAGTTTATAGGCTAGTATTTCATTAACTTCCCATTTATCGTTACCATTAACTTAAATCGGTAGTAAAGGCTCATTCTTTTGTCTAGGTAGTAGGTTATTTACAGCTTTCCATAGCTTATCTGGTAAGAAAACAGGGTGGACTTTAATTAAGTCTAGGAGTTTAACCTTATATAAGTTGCCTTCTTTATTAAGGATCTTATACGGTCCTACTATCTTATAGTCTAGCTTACGGCTAGGCCGTTCTATCTTCTAGTTCTTTATTGTAACCCAGACCTTATCGCCTATAGTAAAGTCGGGCTCGCGCCTGTGCTTATTTGCCTACTGTTCCATTGATTTCTGGGCCTTCTCTAAGTTCTTATAGGCTACTATCTATACTTCTTCTAAGTGTCTAGCATACTGCTGTGCTTCCTTATAAGATAGTTTTTCGCGTATAGTCTGTGGTCCTTCTGGTCTCTTCCAGTTAAAGCTTATATAGGGTAAATATCCCATTTCTAGCTAAATAGGTGCAAACCCCGTAGAGTTATAGGGTAGGGTTGCCTAGGCGTAGTCTATTATAGGTAATAGTCCGCTCTAGTTGTCCTAAAAGTAGTCAATAAAGGGCCGGAGTCTCTGGTCTAAGTACTAATTTATAATCTCCGTCTAACCATCTATCTGGGGGTGGTATACCGTAGAGAGCTTTAGCCTAATACCTAGGATCTGGGTAAACTCGTTCTAGAAGGCTAATATAAACTACGGCCCGTGGTTAGATATAATAGTATCTAGTAGTCCGTAAATTTAGTAGACATAGTAGATATATAGTTAGGCCGCCTCTTTAGCATTAATATTCTTATAATAGGGGATTAAGAACGGGCGCTTGCCAAAGTGGTTAACTAGGATTATAACCATATTATATCTATCGCGGTCCGTAGGTAACTCGTGGAAGTCTATAGAGATATACTACTAGGGGCGTTCTAGTATTAGAAGTGGCTTTAATAGCCCTAGGGTCTTATCTCGTGGAATTATAGACCTACGGCAGTTATTATAGTTCTATATATAGCGGTTAATATCCATAACCATTTTGGGCTAGTAGTAGCGGTCGCTAATAATTCTACGGGTCTTATTTTTTCTAGGGTAGGCCATAGAGACCTAGGTATATACTTCGGCAATAAGCTAAGTCTATAAATTCTGTTCCTCTACCACTACTAGCTGTTCCTGGTGCTTAAGCAGTCCGTTTTTAAGGGACTATAGGCTAGTAGTATCCTTTACCTTTTCGCGGCACTCCTATAGAGAAGGGGCCGTACGGTTTGCCTGCAGTAGTTTATTAATAAGGTCAAGTTCCGTGGAGTTAATGGGGCATATCTTAGCGTCTAAAGGGTCTATATTTAGTTCTGCCTATATCCGGGGGTCGAGGTGCTCTAGTTATAGTAGTGCCTAGGTCTATAATAAGATCTTCGCAGCTACCTAGTTACCTAGGTCCTGTTCACGCCTTATAAAAGCATTCGCACGGTTTATAGCGCCTGGTCTATATATAATTAAGAAGTTAAACTAAGATAGGATATCCGCCTAGCGTGTCTAGCGGGCCGTAAGGGCCTTAGTTGTTATAAAGTATTCTAGGGCCTTATAATCTGAAACTACCTTAATAGGCTTAGGGGTCCCCTCTAGCTATGCACGCCAGTGCTAAAAGCTAGAGATAATAGCCAGCATTTCTTTATTATAGATATAGTAGTTCAGCTCGGCATCTATCATAGTCTTTAAATAGTATGTAATAGGGTGCCATTCTCCGTCCAGTTGCTTCTGGGAAAAAATACTAGCTATCGCACCGTCTAAGGCATCAGTTTCTAGCATTAAGGGCCGTTCTAGGTTAAAGTAGGTAAGTAGGGGAGCTGATACCAGCCGCCTTTTAAGCTTATTAAAGGCCTGCATATATATGGTGTTAAAGTGGAATGGCTGGTCTTTCCTAGTAAGGCAGTTAAGAGGCTAGGCAATCCTGCTATAGTTCTTAATAAAGTGTTAGTAGAAGTTATAGAAACCTAAAAATAATTATACCCCCTTTATAGTCCGTGGGGGTGTCCACTAGTTAATTACAGCTGTTTTCTCTGGGTTGGCCTTAATTCCGTTTATACTAATAATAAAACCTAGGTACTTTATACGCTTAACACTAAATTCCAACTTCTTAATATTGGCCTGGAGACCAGCCTCGCGGAGCTATTATAGGACTTTATAGACGTGCTCCTTGTGTTCTAGCTTATTCTTAGAGTAAATTATAATGTTATCTAGGTAGGCCGTATAGAAGTTATTAAGGTAGTTAAAGAGTATATTATTTATATACCGCTGGTACGTAGCTAGTCTATTGGTTAGTCTAAAAAGGAGTACCTTATATTTATACGTTCCGTAACGGGTTTAAAATATAGTAAGCTCCTTAGACCCAGGGTCTATCCTAATTTAGTAGAAGGCCTAGCAGATATTAAGCTTTATAAAGACCCTAGCTCTACTTATTTGGGCAAGAGTCTCATTAAGTAAGGGTAGTAGATAGCGGTCCTTGCGGGTTATATTATTTAGCTTATAGTAGTTAATACAGAAGCGCAGTCCTCCATTTGGTTTTTTGGTAAAGAGAATAGGCGAGTTAAAAGGGGCTTGGCTAGGCTTAATAAAGCCCTTATTAAGGTTGTTAATAAGGTACTGCTTTATAGCCTACAATTCGGCGATAGACTGTGGGTAGAGAGGGCTAAAGCTAAGGGTGCTTCCCTTACCTTAATCAATCTCGATCTTGTGGTTATATGGTTAGTAAGGCGGAAGTATATCTAACGCTGCCTTGGAGAATACGTCCTTAAATTTCTAGTGTTAATTAGGTAGTTTTTGTTCTACTAGTTCCTTATCTATAAGCTTACTTTCCTATCCGCTAAGCTTGCTTTCCTTTTCCTTAAGCATTTAATCAATTTTGTATAGGCTAGTTGTAAAGGTAACGGTATTAGGCTGAACTAAGTTCTGGTAGAATCCTATAGCGCCAATACAGCAGATATTAACTGGTGGGAGGTCCGTAGGTTTCTTTATAGACGCTCGTCGGGCCGTATCTTGCGGTATAAGGTGTATAGTCTTCCTTAGCTTATATTCCATTTTCCGTAAATTATCCTTTCTGTCTATTAGCTTAGTATGGCGTCTAATATCCCTAGTTTTCCTTTAGGGCTATATAGGGCCTAGGTTCTCCGTAGGGGGCTTAGCTAGGTCACTACTAACTTCCTAGGTCTCTGGTACGGATGGCGTAACATATATAGTCTAGGGGCGGCGTAGTATACGGATCTGTTAAGGATTAAGACATATATCTTTCTTAAAGGCCTGGTCTTTGCGCATAGCATTGGCCTGGTAAATAGTATTAATCTAAGGCCGTATAAGGTTTTCTATTGTAATGCTGATTTCTTTTATAAAGGAAGGGGTTGGGGGTAGGGTTTTAGGCCAGATAAGCCGTCTATTCCGTACGTCGAGCTGTAAGCCTAAATAGGCTAACCATTTTCTCCCTATAATCATATCGTGGCTCCTGAGGTCCGTAATAAGAAAGGGGACATTATACTACCTTCGTCCGTCGATGCGGAGGTAAATCCGCAAGATAGTTATAATAGGTGGCCCTATTCGTCCGTTATACCCGCGAATAGGAATTGGTTTAGGCAGTTCTTTAAGGGGTGCATTTAAAAAGTCAGCCAGCTTTACGGCACACTAAGTGTCTATTAAGGCAAAGGCATTTGCTCCAAAGTTAGCTAAAGTAGAGGTTAAAACTTAATATCTATTACGGAATAAGGTATAAGGGATAGTACAGCTTCTTTTACCAACTAGCCAACCTAGATTAATATGTAACATATTAATCCCTTTTAACCCTAGAGAGGAGTCTTTCTCTAGGGTTCCTCTTTTTCTAACTCTATACTGTCCTCCTAAATTAACAGAACCTCGCCCGTTTTTGCCTTTGTCTGGCAATTCTTTACAAAGTGGTCTTTCTGGCCGTATAAAAAGTAAGCTCCTTAATTACTAAGGGCCTATTTATAGGGGTTGTTATACATAGGCCAAGTATGCGCCGGACCCGCAGTAGGACTAGCTGTATAGCTAGCTGCTAAATTAACGGCGGGCTGTACGGCTAGTGCTATAGGAGTTATAGATCGTGCTAGGGTGTTATGGGCTATTTATAAAGTGCTTATAGTCTAGTTTAGAGAGTTTCTAGCTTTATACCGTTTAGATCGTGCCTTAATTCGACAAAGGCCTTAGTTAATAGCTAGGCAGTGGTCTATAAGTACCTTTAGCGTCTATACAGTAGTAAAAACTGGCAGTACGGCGCGCTGTAGGTCTAGGGTAAGCTTGTCAAAGAGGTCTAGCATTAGGTCTTTATAGGGAATTTAGGCTTGGCTGGCTAGGTGCAGAAAGCGGGTCTAGAAGGCTAAAAAGGTCTCCATTGTCTTTATGTTAAGAGCTTTATAATTAAGGCGGGCGTTTTATGTCTTAAAGGGGTCCTTATAAATAGAAGACAGGTAGTTAACCATCTCTTCTTTAGAGAGGAAGGGGTCTGCCAAGTCCTAAGCATATTACGGACGTAGATGCGTCTGTGCGTCCCTACTAGTACGGCCAAAAACATAGGCCATTTTAGCTTGGGTAGTAGGGAAGTGGTCTGTATTAACTTCAAGCTTGTCTTGTAGTTAAAGCTTCCAATTGTTAAATATAGGGTTAGTTCCGTCTGTAAGTAATAGGGGGTCCGCAACCTTCGCGGACCACAACAATGCTGATGCTGTATATTAGGCTAGGGTCTTAAGGACTGTAGCAAGTCTCTAGGTGTCTAATAACTCCTTACTAGGTATAGGGGTGTCTGTAACAGTTTACCAGCACTACGCTAAGACACGAGACCGTCGCCTAAGAGGCTCCGAGACACAATTGACGCCACCCTCGTATGTCTTGGATACGGTCAAATATTAAGTCATAGACTATGGAGTTCCGGGTCTACTTTCATGTATTTAGTTTACTTAATTTCCATAGATTTAGAATTAAGTCGCTTATTTAACCCTCACACTGCACTGTTACAGTTATGAGTCCGGATTGCACTACTTGCTAAACCAATTAATCTACTACCTTATTTACGAAGTTACTACTTCTACCACCTTTGTAAGTGTCTTGAGCTTCTTTACCTACTAAACGAACGGACAGTTGTACCTGGCCGACAAACGTACCCAACTGACGAACGAACTGACGAATCAAAAAACGTCAAAATAAGGTTTCGCCAAGACGCTAACCTAGGACCCTGCTTGACCTGTCAAATTCTAAAAATGATAACCAATACAGACGGACCTTATTTAAAATTTAACCTTATCCTTGAAAAGCTATCTGATTAGATGCAATGGTTCTTTATTATTTAAGATACTGCTAAAACAAATAACGTATGGTAGTACATCGACCTATTAAAGAAGAAAGACAAGCTTCTAAAGCTAGAACCTCCAAATCGGCCTATACTAAGAGACGTGCTTCTTACTGCTATATTAATAGCCAAGCTAGATCCAAACCAACTTATTGCCTATAATCAACTATACGTAGAATATAAGGACGACCTCCACGTGCACCAGAAGCAAGAGTAAGCCATAAATGATATCAGCAATTATATTATCCATATAACGTTAGTAGCCTACCTCCCTCTTATTAAAGACCTCGGAATAGTATACGAACGCCTTTAAGAGTTGAAGACTATACTCGCCCCTACTACCTTAGGTTAAAAGCGCGACGTCCTAAATTAATACACGGCTCTTAAAGCCTACAACAAAAAGCAGAGCATTGAAAAATGGTTAAACAACTAGAGGAGCGTCTATAAGCTAGCAGAGGAATTAGAGCTTCTAGACGTATAGGGATTTAGGCCCCACTATGATTTTGTATAAGCTATCAAAGCCATCTCTTCTAGTTTTGTAGGAGCACTGGAAGTAGACCTAATTAGGAAAGAATGAAAAGACAAAAAAGCCCCATCTATTATTAACCTTATTAAGGAATTCAAGGAGTACTATTGTATGTAGCAAGCATCGTCTACCTTGACTGTTAATAACTCTGTATTTGCAACCCTTTAAAACAATTCTAATTTAGACTCTAATGGTAATTCCAATTCCAATAGTAATTCAAATTTGAGATGGAACAAGGAATGTATATACGGCATCATACATTGGTTTAACAACTGCTATTATATTACTAAGCATAAGCGCCCTTAAGGATAGAGACCAAGGGCAGACATCTAGAAGAAAGTAGATAAAGCTATCTTATCTACACCTTAGATTAAACGCATCGTCAATTAAATTTAAAAAAGAGAATAGGAAGCAAAGGAGAATAATCAGAATATAGAATCTACAATTAATTTTAATTCTAAAACCCTACCTTCTACCAAACTAACTAGCTATGCTGCCGTGTTTAGTACTGGTCAAATTCCTTTTAAACTCCAGAACACCTGGATACTTAACCCTAGTGCAGATACCCACGTCTGTAACAATGAAGAAGACTTTACCTTCTCATACCTAGTAGCAGAAGACGACTACCTAATTGCTAGCGGAAATTTTATGAAAATTCAAGCCTACGGAATAGTAACCATTACTATTAATACACCTACTGGGAAGTTAAAAATGAAGCTATTCTATGTAGCACTTGCACCTACCTTTTTTACAAATATTATAGCACTCTTAAGAGCTACTAATAACGACATCCATTTTGACTTAGGACGAAATGTGCTATACTATCTAGCAACTGGCGAAATAGTCTGCTATGCGAAACGACTAGGGGGTTACTGGGCACTAATGTATAGAGAGCCTAAAAATACCCTAGACTTGACAACTTAATCAACCTTCTTAATAGGAAGATTTCAACTAAGCCGAATAGCCCGTAAACCAATTGGAGCCACAGCTATAAGATAGTATAAGATACTCGGCCATGCAGGATCTGATGCTATTGCACAGCTTCTTAAGTACGTTATTGGCGCAGAGCTGACTGAATTTAAAACTAACGAATAAGCACCGCTTAAAATCGAATGTAAAGTTTACTTATTAGTAAAGTACACGCAGCAGATCTCTTAAAGATGAGAACACGAATTTCTAGCTACTTAACCATTCAAACGGCTAGCATTTGATATTATCTACCTCGGAGTACTAGGGTACAACGGTAATAGATATACCATGCACTTCTATTGCACGTATTCCAAATTTAACTTTGTGTTTACCTCTAAGAATAAGGACAAAGCTACTATCCTACCTACTATTCGCAAGACTTACCGCTTAATTAAGATATAATTCTACTAAGACGTTGTCTTCTTCTGGAGCGATAATAAATAAGTATTTGGATAAACGGAAGACACCCTAGATACGTGGTGTGCAGACGAAGGCATTACCTTTAAATGCCGAGCACCGTATACTAAGGAACAAAATGGCGGAGCTAAAAGATCTGGAAGAACCCTTATAGAACGATTAAGGTCTATGCAGCTGGAAGCATCCTTACCCCCATCTCTAGGACCAGAAGCTTTCCTTGCTGCTGGCTATACACTTAATTAAACACCAAATGAGCAGCTAGGGTGGAAAACTCCGTATGAGGTTACCTACGGTAAGCTGCCATTACTTACCCATATGTACGAATACGGTTGCAAGACCTATACACTGAACAAATAAGTTAGAAAGGGAGACAAGCTAGCTCTTTATGCATTAATAGAACACCTAGTCGGCTATAATTTAACAAATATCTATCGAATCTGGATTCCAAGCCTTTACAAAGTTATTTGAACTAGAGACATTATATTTAACAAAACCTTGTTCTATGACCCCAAGGGTTAAAACATCGATTACCTACTTAGGGAAGCATTAAAAGACACTATCTAAGCAATTAGTCTACTAGAACCTCTCTATAAGGACAAATCTAAGGATAAATCTATCCTATATAGACCTACCTCAAATGCAGATCAAACAACTACATTGAACGACTTGGTAGAGCTTCCTACAAAGGACATTAAATAGCTACCGATACCTAGCAGAATGGTATCTCCGGATCTGCTAGAAACAAACACCACACTGGGAGGACTTTAAGACGATATCTTGGATATAATTGAAACAGGTTCTACCCAGCCAAGTAGTTCACCAGAACCGTTGAATATAGCTCCACGAGCTAACGAGGTCTCGGCCGATCCTTCTACCGACCTTGTCCTACCAGAAGGTTCCAAACGAATTCAACATTAAGCGTACGCAGCAGCACTAGCCAATATACCTACCCTATTTGGTTACTACGCTGGCTTTGCTATAGGACTAGTAAAGGACATTAACCGAACTAGATCCTCCCTATATTAAGACAACCTTCTACCTAAACCAAGGAACCTTAAAGAGCTAAGAAAGCACCCTTTGACTACCGGCTTTTAAAAGGCCATAGAAAAAGAATACAACGACCTAAAACGCTGAGGGACATTCGAGACTGTCTTAAAGGAAGAAGCAACCAACGACCAGATCCTTCCGCTAAAATAGGTCTTCAAATATAAGTTTAATAGTAACGGCTACCTACAAAAGCTAAAAGCTTAACTGTGCGTCCGCGGAGACCTATAGATTATTAAGGAAGAGACCTATGCAGCAACCCTAGCTGCTTGAATATTCCGTGCCCTTATGGCTATAGCAGCTGCATTCGATTTGGAGATTCGACAGTATAACGCTATAAACGCATTTATAAACGCAAGACTAGTCAAGCCAGTCTACTGCTATTGCCCAGAAGGCTTTAATTAAAACGGATATATCCTAAAGCTACTTATGGCGCTATACGGGTTAAAGGTCTTACCACTACTTTAGTACAAAGAGCTTATAAATACACTGGCCAAATTCGGATTAAAGCCTGTCCTAGGTACGAACTGCCTTTACACTAATAGACGACTTATTGTCTTCTTCTACGTAGACGATATTGCCGTTCTATTTACCAAAAAGGACCTTCGAAGATTAGAAGAATTTAAAGCTAAACTTCTACATTAATACGAGATCTGTGCACTAGGAGACCTACAATAGTTCCTAGAAATTCGAATTAAATGAGATTATGCAAACAGAAAGCTCTGGCTCTGCCAAGATTCATATATTAAAAAGATAGCCAGTTAATTTAATATTTAACTAGGAAGATTTCCTAAGTTATTACTTCCCGCCAAAGAACTGATTCCGTCCGACCAGTAGACGAACCCTTAAAGAACACTAGCCTATTAGTAACGGGTTGGTTCTTTTACGCATCTCGCCGTATTTGGAAGACCTGATATTGCGAAGACGCATTTTAAGCTGGCCGAATTTCTTACTAATCCAAATTAAAAGCACCTTGATGCATTAAACCAAGCTATTGCCTATTACCTTGGAACAAAATCTACAGCTATTAAATACTCTGGCGAAGTATTCGGAGCATATATCTACTTCAGAAACCCTAAAGGAGAAGACGTTACCTTTTACGGAGCATCCGACGCAGCATTTGCGGACTATAAAGAGACTAGACGGAGCTCTTAAGGATACCTTTTTATGCTATTCGGAGGACTAATTAATTGGAAGGCAACCCTATAATAATTAGTGACTTGCTTAACTACCAAAGCGGAGCTTCTCTCCCTGTCTATAGCTGCTGTTAAAATTATCTGGTGGCAGCGTTTCTTTAAGGCAATCGGTCTCAATTTAGAACGCGATTTTACCCTGCTATGCGACAATATGTAGACTATACGACTCCTAAGACAGGATACACCAAAGCTTGACACCAAGCTACGATATATCGACGTCCATCAGCACTGGCTTAGACAGGAAGTCCAAGACAAAAAGATTGACATATAATGGGTCCCTATAGACAAGATACCTGCTAATGGTCTTACCAAGATCCTACCCCGTTAAAGGCACGAGGCATGGATAAAGCAATTAAATCTAGTGGAAATTCGACATTAGATCACTGCTACAACTAACAAAGACTCTTAAGTATCACCCTATACTACTCCTAAAGTTGTATCTAAATTTCCTATTTTGGTATAGCTTCTATCTTCGTTTTATTTTCTACAGCTTTAACTACACCG
>Ga0307507_10002926_pt1 | contig 34337 bp, 37 predicted proteins | sample 7_EM_MG_FD_207223 | JGI IMG/M metagenome (GOLD analysis project Ga0307507, IMG submission 207223) | Populus trichocarpa ectomycorrhiza microbial communities from riparian zone in the Pacific Northwest, United States - 7_EM | ecosystem: Host-associated > Plants > Roots > Unclassified | place...
CCACATGACCACAATCGTGCGTCATGTCAAAACCACATGACCACAATCGTGCGTCATGTCAAATATCAACCAATAACAATAAACCAATGACACGCTATTGCGTCGTCATGTGAAAAACCTATGAGTCGACTGACCTCAAAGTGTGAAAGATAACAAACCGATGACTAATAACTATTAGTCATGTGAGAGTCTGCCTTGCTTAGTTACCATTTGTGACAGAACGCTAAGCGAGACAGCGAAGCGCGAGCGAAAAGAGGGGGTGATAGAGCCAAACGACCCCTAGAAACAAGGACGCCAGGGCCCAAGGACATGATAAGGGAAGTAAGGCGGGAGGGGGAGGGTGCAGCTCACGGAGAGTGCGGGTGCAGCTCACTGAGAGTGCGGTGTTGGTGGGTGTTGACGATGAATTCTCATGGTGTTGAGATTTCAATCGCCGGGTGTGTAAGGGAGATGGTTCGTGGAGATTTCTTGAATACCTCTATCTACTCTTATATACCATTTATGTAGATGGAGGAAAGCAGTCCTGTGAAAATCTTTTACCTACAACACTCAATACAACAGTCACTTCTAATAACCCTAACTAATACTAGCCCTTCTAACTTAAATTATATATTTTTATCACAAAACTTTTTTGTATGATAGCTAATCAAAGATATAGTTTCACATATTTATGTTTATACTAGTATCTTACTGCCCTTTGCCTGAATTTATTCTGAGAGGTATGAGTTTTCTACAATCTGTAGCCAGACATATTCTTTACATAATTTTTCTTTACTTTTGACTAGTTTCCTTCTCCCAGTATCGCCCAGCTTCTTTCACCCCTTTCATCTTTTATGTTTTTGCTCATTTTTTTAGCTGCCGATGAATGCTTGAAATAAAAGGTTAAGAACTTGTATGTGTTCTTATCGACCCTGCCAAGGCTGAGAAAGTGATAGTTTTGGTATGTGTGTTTTAGGTTGTGTGCTCCTAGGCCATAATAATATTATTATAGAATTTCTAGCTAATAGTATGTTTTGCTTATGTCCCAGCTCTTTTGTACTAAGGAATCTTTTTACGTTCTTAATTTGCAGCGTCAAAAGCCCATTGAGGTGCTTCTGTCCACAAAAGCAGTTTAGAGAGGGCAGTGCCGTGGTGATATAAGAATGCACGCTAGTGCTCAACCTCGATAGTGTGCAGTGTTGCTTTGTCTTGTTGTGCCGCCCATGCATTCCTGCGATCCGATGATTTCTTTAGGTTTGCTTGCTGATACTGTATGTTAGTGCATTGCTTCCCTTCCTCCTTTCCCCTCTGTTTCTTCTATCCTCACCCCTCCCTTTTAACCGAGAACGCTTAATAAAATCCCCGCACTCCCCGCCCAGAATAACACTAGTCCTCGCAGAAAGCAGTACTCCCTCCCACCTTCCAATCCAGTAACCATCGATCAAACCAAAAATCCAAGGATCCAACGTCACTAAGGTATATCTATTTGATGTTCTGATACAGTACTTCTCCAACTGACTAGTGTGTTGAAGACTGACCTGCAATGATCCCTGGAACCTTGTAACTGATAAATATGTTTAGATTTCTCCGAGTTGGCCAAGTGTTTAAGGCCATCCTAAGACCCACATCAGTCAGGTTCCATACCATGCCATACCACTCGCATACACCAGCTTCCAGACCCACGGTACAATCGCTCGACGCTTCTCTTCGAAGCTCACCTCTAAGGCTTTAGTATGTCCAAGAACGCCATTGACACAACCACCAAACATTTCCCCCCAACCATGCATGACAAGATTTCTTTAGTATTACAAAAAAATTGTCAGAAGATAAATTCTCCTGGATACCCTACCCTCATCTAATCACCAATGCATTTTTAATCTGTATTCGAGTGGTTGATAGCCGCCCCTAAAGTGTTATACTCCCGGTGGAAAATAGGGAGCGGGGATACCAAGATCTTCCACCCGCTCCTCAGATGGAGGCGGTTTGCTTTTGTTTTGGTGCTTCACCACAAAAACGGGAGTATCTTCAACCCCTGCGACTTGAGCACCGGTAGCTGCGCCCAAGGCGAGTCAATAAATGGTGTGTGTTAGCTACGCATGAAGACATCGCGCTGTAAGGGTTCCGATTGGTCTGTAACAAAGGTTCATAGCTAGGTGTGGAAAGTTGATTGAGGAACATTCTATTTATCAGAGATAGATACCTAAATGCGTTGAGGGCGCTTGCCTAAGGGGAAAGAGAAATCCCCTATTAAATTTTTCTTGTTAGCAGCCGCAACCGCCCACCATATATCCAGTATAAGCTCTCCGCTGAGGAAGCCTTCGTCCATTGGGGTTTGGTGTCTTGAGCGCGCGGTCACTGACCATCACTCGTGCGTCATGGAGAGTGGCCGAAAAACGCCACCATTTCTTAGGGCGCGTCTGGTGGTCCGCGGTTTTTCAAACCTTGATAATCACAAAACGAGGGTTGCAGCTAGCAACCGCAACAATCGCAAGTTGCCATTATGGGGCATGTTCAAGCTCCAAGAAGTGTGTCTGGTCGCTAAGAAAATCAATTCAAAAAAAGTCACTCAAAAAAATCAGAATAATTATTATGAGACAAACATTGGCACCTGTATTTTAATTATTATTTTTTTTATTTTTTTTATTCTAAAAATTGATGGCTGTTGTGGGTCATTGTGGCTTGTGCATACTGTTCTGAAATGAAGGTTTGTGAAATACTGGTCTGACCAATATTTCAGAAACCTTCGTTTTGACATTATTATCACATCTTGATTCTTGAGTTTTTGTTACAACCAGACATGCCACTCAAAATCAAAATAGAGTTTTGGGGCAAACCTCCATAATCGGGGTCAAAACGAAGGTTTGAGGTGGCAACCAGACGCGCCCTTAAAGAGAACTAAAGACGCACGAGGCGAGGTTTACGCCTCGCTTAGATTTGTCTTTATGATTTTGTTTTAGAGGAGTCTTTTGCTATGACTCGATGAATCTCTCTTATCGGGTGAAACTGAGATTGATGTCCCGCTCCTGCCAAGCTGAACTCAGGTGCTAATCCAAATAGGAATAGTCGGTCATAACATCGTCCGGGTTGAACGAGTGATGCTGTATGATCACATTAGTAGCAGGGCTACTTATAATCTTCCAATCTTTCATAGAGCATCCTATCCATGGCAATACTCAACTGAACGCGCGCTCGCAGAAGGCTTATTGAATAGGGTCTAGCCCTTGGCTATCCTCATGATCTTTATGTGGTAGTAGCTGACGTTTGGGTTGAGGGGAATCATCACGTCGCGACACAATACGTCTCCTCACGAAGTATGCAAGAAAGGGAGGAAATTTTGGCTCAAAGTTCTCTACCTAGAAGGTGTTCGCCAAATCGTCACTCGTGATGCGCTTGCTTGAGATGAGATTTTGGGTTTGTTGAGGTTACTACCGGCACCGCTTTCGAGATGGGGTCGGGGTGCTGCACAATTTTATCGGATAGCTTAGAAGAGACAGAAGATGTTGCGGTACAAGCGCCGTAGTGCTTCAGTCAACACTTGACGTATCTTTTTCTCCGCCTTGTGTTACTTGATTTCCTCGTGAGATCGGGGGCACTATACGGGCTAGACATTCTAGATTAAGCGAACTACAGATTCAATAGATCATATATCATATCTGCTATATTTTCAACTTATGGTGGCGCCCTTCCCCGGTTACTCCGAGTCAATGTGATTCATGGATGCGTTCTTTGCTGCGAGGGAAGCAATCGTAGTGGTAGTGGAGATGGTGGGCAGCCAGCTTGTACGGTTTGAAAAGTGAACGTTTTTTTTTCACAATGGGTTGAGGGTTATGAGTTTGCACCTTTTACGGATTGGGTGAGCAGCCAGCGAAGGTGTTGCTTGACCGATCTCTTGGTACAAGGGACAGACATACAATCTTCGCACACGCCAAAGTTGCTTACCAGCTGAAATCTTTAAAATCGGTGAGACTCTGAAGTGTTGTGTGCGATCGCCATATGCTTGACCCTTGTAAAAATGCTTGTTGATGGTGCGGAGAAGCACATCTGGACATCAGGAGGGGTGAGCACACCAACCACACCCGTACCATAGTGATTCGACAAACGAAGCCTTGAAACAAGCATTATTTGGTCTAAAGCCGCGAAAGCTTCCATAATTGGCAAATTCAGGCGTGGCTTGTTTCTCTCACCTTCGACTGATGGGGCGAGCATAAGTGAAGCGGCTTCAGTTTTCACTGGTGAATGTATGATACCCGGACGAAAGCGCAATTTTGCCCTGTTTTTTGAAGGTGGAAAGAAGTTAGGTGAATGCTCTACACCTCCGCAGCGGTCCACCATATACAAGTACTGGGGAGATGCCTTCACACAAAATCTGGCAAAGAGTTATAAGACAGTTATTTGAGGTTGAACAGCCAAATATATCCCTGCCTGTTCCCGCTAAGGGTTTCTATCCTGCCTTGTCAGTATAAGTTAGGGTTATTTTGCAAGTTAACCTCCCGTAAAAAACTAGAATGCCGGTATAATAATTGAGGATCACACTAGGATGTCCCGAATTTCCCCTTTTAAGTTAAGGGAAGAAGACACGGCGGAAAGATTCTCAATTATTCCAGTTCTTATGGTGAATTCACTATGAACTAATTTTCTGGGGGGTGATGTACCGTACTGCTCTCCGAGTGACTCGAGTGACCTACGGGCCAACCACACCCACTGCGGTCCCCCCAACCCTCAACCCTCGACACTGCACAGTATAATACGCCCATATTCATAAAGTCCTCATACCCTTCCTCTCACCTCAAGAGTAGTATCTATTAGTAGCAGCGGAACAACGAAGGTCGTTTAGATACCTGTTCTCTAAGATAGCTGTTTTCGAATATGGCCCAGGGGCATGGGTTTGAATACGAAGAAAGAGTGCAGAAACCCGCCTTTCAACAGGAAGCGGAGCGTTCCCTTCTGTAAGTATTGTTTTCGACAGCAAGAGCTCCTAAACGGCTACTAATTGAGCTGCGAACTACAAAAATCTTCTGATGAAAAGATTTAGGTGTGGCTTGAGTGCACAATAATTCGGTGAGCAGAAAAAGGTGCCCCCGTCTCGGGTACGGTTTAGGGCACCTGATTTTTTCAGATGATGCACTTTTCTTTCTTTTTCCTGCTCTGCTACAAGGCAGACAAAATTCCCAAGTAAGAAAAGTTTCCCAGGCAGCCTTGCCTGCTCAACTTGCTGTCCAAAAGTGTGCACAAATCCAAAGGGTTTAAAGCAAGAGTGAGCCGCCAAACTATTTCGTCGGCCCGGCCGGGCCATCTTCCGCACGAGTCGACTAATTTAGTGAGCTAAAATTTGCGAGGTGCACGATCATCTTCTACCCGTCGCTGATAAATCCATCATCCGGTATAATCTGGGAAGACTAAACAACTCCGAGGGTAAAGAAAAAGGCAAGAAAAATACCGATAACTTTAACAGGATGACTAAAGCGTGGGAGAAGCACAAGGTGCTGCTTCACAGGCTCTACATCCTTGAAAAACAGAAGTTGAAGAGAGTGATGGAGTTTATGAAAAAAACTCACGAATTTGACGCTTGGTATGTGAACTGTTTTCCCTTTACCGCCCATCCCCATCGCCTAAACGCTAATCATCAAAACACAGCCGGAGAACATACATGAAGATGTTCTCGCAGTGGGGATATCAAAAAAATAATAGAAAATCTCGGGCAGTCCGCAGAGAGGGTGGGTCGTCCGGGGGAGTAAAAAAACAGCCTTCAGGGGCCGAGCTGAATATCTGGGAAACCGATACAAAATTTAATGTTCCCACATACAAAATTAATGGTAAAACTCACTTCCCTCTTATACCATCTATAGTCTGTGCTAACCCTACACAAGATGAGGGAATAACTCACCGGACCGAGGTACTACTTCAGGGAAGCGCTACAGCGGAGGTCACCGTTGAGCCAGTAGCTAGCCATCAAGCCACTAGTGGAGTTTCCTCTCCCTTGGATGAATTTCGAGATGCCAATGATGTATTAAATAACTATCCCCCCTTGAACTCAATCTGAACAGAAACCATTACTAATGCGCCGTCCGGTATGAGCAGTTGTGTTGGTACGTGGGGTTTATAGAGGGAGCACTCCTCCTCAACCAGATTAAAAAGAACGCCCTTCTCTCTGGGAACCCTGGTATTCACCCTCATTGGGCCATCCATAGCACGAGCTCTGCTGACAATACAATTTACCAGACCCCCACTTCCCCGCGATGTCAGACTACCAGCAGGCCTTGGGAGAAATATTTTCCGATCAGACCCCAGCCGTTTAAAAAACAAAAAAAAGCGATCAGGCAGACCAGATATTAAATTAAATAATACGACAGTAACTCTTCATGTTAACAACATGCAGTTTTACATCATTGGGGGGGGAGTCGACGGGTGGATTTTATTATTTTTATGACTTAACCTACGACGGGTAACCGATGCGGAGTTGAAGGTATCGGCAGAGGATAGTTCAACATTATCTTCCCAATTTAAGACACTCCTTATTCCTTTTCCTTCGTCAGCTCTTTTGTTTATTTCCTTAGTGTGAGAGATATTTATTTTGATTCAGGATCATGGTGTGTCATTCGGTTACGACGGACATGCCAGCGCTTTTTCCTTGCTGTCGCTCAAGCGACAAACTCCGTTATTCGCACTTTCTCTCAATTTCCTTGCGTTTACTTTGCTACGGTTTTTCTATTGGGTCGCGTAGCTTATTTGTTGGTATTGGATTGCTCGGTGTTCGAGGGGTTGGCGTGTCGGTTGCTCATTTTGGTCGGTCATCCTCGGTCGTTGTTGGTCATTCGGCTTTGGGTTATTGGGCAGTTGGGTGGGCCGTGTTATGGATTCTGTGATTAGGTGCGGCGCTGTTGGCCGGAAAGTGTTATGGTTGTGCGATTGCATGCGGGATTAGCGAATGTCGGTGTTTCAATCATATTTATTATAAACTAAAGGGTGTCGTGCCAATCCAGGCTTTGTCGGTGTGGATTTTGGTTTGCAGAGGGGAAGCGCTGGTTGAGTGGTGGCGAGGATCGGGGGTTCTACACCAATCTAATAAAATCAGAGTATTTCATTTGTTCTAGTAGGGCGGGAGAAGCATGGGAAAGGTGGCTTTTGCTTTTGCCGAAACACAGATCATTAGTTTAATTTTTTTACCTTACTTTTATTGTTTGAGTGGGATTGCGGGCGCAACACATTCCACAGTGATCTGTTCCAGGAGGATGTGATTTTGAAAATCGTGTCGTCGGCCGGTCCTACGTCTCAGACAGTCCTTATATTGTGCCTACTGCTACCTTACTAAAACAATTGATTTACTGTACAGTACAGTACTCGAGTACTCTGCTAAATTTAGTATGTCCGAGAACCACGCCATTGACACGACCACCAAGCATCTCCCCCAGCCGTTCTTGACAAGATTTCTCTAGTATTACAAGAAAATTGTCGTCTCATAGACACCCTACCCTAATCCAATCACCAATGCATTTTTAATTTGTACCCGAACGGTTGATAACCACCCCTAAAGAGTGATACTTTCGGCGGAAAATAGGGGGCGGGGATGCCAAGATCCTTACTCACTCCTCAGAGCGGTTGCGTTTGTTTTGGTGCTTCACCACAAAAACGGGAGCATCTTCAACCTGAACGACTTGAGCAGTTGTGCCAAAGACGAACTGATAAATGGTGTGTGTGTGTGCTAGCTACAGTACCACCGGTACGCAAGGAGACATCACGCTGCAGGGGCTCATTTTCTATCAGAGGCAAGTTCTGTGATGCTTTACTTATAGTCGAGTGTGTGTTCGCCAGATCTTTCATGCTCTGCCCAATTCCTTCCAACTGCCGTATCATACTCCGGGGGTTAAGTCACGAGCTGCAGTATCAGACGTGAATGATACCAGTGATGGAGAATCCGAACCTTCACTACCGTGCCCAGGTCTCAGTCAAACAAATGCTACGGCTCGAGCATGATCACCCCAATTACGAAAAATCTTCCTCTTCTTCACTCTGTCTATCTGCATACCGTAAAACCCAAAATAATAGAGAATGGCGCTAGGACGTCTAGAATTTCCTCCTTTAGATTAGGGTGAGAAAACGCAGCCAGAAGATTCTCCTTCAGAAAAGGAAAAAGAAAAAACACCATAGACCTTAGCAGGAGAGGCCACTCCAACGTGCTACCGTGATTCTCAATTATTTCAGTTTTTAGGTATCCCATTCACATTGTCTTGCATCGCTATAATCCTCTCTTCGCTACAAGTGTCAAAATGCGCCGAGATTACTCGCATCTTCTCAACAACTCTCCTTGGGCTATTTTTATTCTAGGGCTAGGTTTCCACTCGGCTGATCTTGACAGGGCTCTCTAGTGTTCCGTATCTGTGAAGTTATCCCAAACCTAACTCAGGGTATGATGCGGTGCTGTACTCGAGTACAGCGCACCCGGAGAGCTCCAGCGTATTCTCGAAGGGGTTTAGAAAGATATAATTAAATTAAATTCTTATTTTTAACAAATGTATCCTGGCACTGTGTCTATCTGTGACGGAATGTAAACGAAATTAGAAGATACAGAATTAGAGAAAAAGTGGGTGGAAATGGAAAAGACCAAACGGTCAATAACACAAGAAGTGAATAGAGAAGAAGCAGCCCAGGTGAACAGAAATGAAGAAAAAAAATGAAAAATGAGAGTGCTGTGATGCCAGCAACACAGAGTTGAGTGGAACCAGTAAGTAGGTTCAGATAAGTTCGGTTCGGTCGTAAACATAATTCGTTGCGATAAACCATACTCCGCAAATCCCAAACCCAGAAAAAAAGAGAATAGCAAATGGGTATTAAAAAGGAAAAGACCAAAAAGAGAAAACAAAACTCCCTTCTATGAAAAATACATCACGCTCCAAACCGAACGCCGCGACAGATGCCCCTCTAATAATGCAAGAAATGGCCCAAGTGAAATAATATGAAAAATTTAAACCGACGAAAGGGGTGAGGTTTATGTCTTCCCACTAGCCAATGTCAAGATCGTGCTCTCGTAACTAACAATCCTCTTCTTTTCACCAGGGGACTTCTTGGCCCATTTCGGAATACTAAACTTGAGGCCGCAGCCCTTTGGCAGTCTTAGTTTTAACTTCCTAAGCTTTCCCTTCGGCAATGTGGATGGGTCGGGTGCAGTCGCCGGACGTACAAGAGACGTGGAGATCTTTTCCGACTGCACCGCTGGTACGGTTGTATCCGATCTTATGCTCGGCGCCTTTTTTGGTTCCGATTGTCGCGCAAGCTCTTCTACACTGGCCGCAGTTCCGGGTCGGACCTCCTCGCTTAAATCCTCAAAGAAGCGGGAGCTCTTCGGGGATGAATAAAGGGAGTTTGGCACTGCCAAGGAGCTCGTGCTGAACCGGGGACGTGCAACAGAAGTTGTGCTCAAGTTTCGGCTTGCTATCGATGCCGAGCTTAGCTGGGGATGCCCAATGCTGATTATCCGGGTCGAGGTCGTGCTTGCTGTTGAGTCTATGCTTTTTCGCTCGATCAGCGACTGACCGACGACTACTGCTTGCCTCCTCATGGAGGGCGGGCTCGGCGGTGGGCTCGGCGGGAGTGATGATCTTGAGTTCGCTTTCGAAGGAGGGGTTTGTGGTCGTGAAGTTGGGAAGAAACCAGAATCGTGACGGTCGAGGGATAAGGTAGTCACAGAGGAGGGAGGAGGTGAGCTAAATATCCTCACTTGAACTGCTGTTGACACTTCCGTAGGCCCGTCAGAATTAATAGATAACGTTTCCGCCGAATCCGCACCACTAGTGTTGGGTCGAAGAGGGCTCAAGTCGCTAATGCCTTCAGTTTGGACCAAAGTGTTTCTACGGGAGCTCGTCGGAAGGTTATTTCTTTCTTCAACTTCAATACCTAAAACTGGCTCGCCGTCCTCTCTGCACCCACTTGGCAATGCGCTTGCTAAGATAGACTTTTCTCTTGGCGCCTCGAATCCTAACATCGCCTCAAGCCATGAGCCGTCAGTTTGCACACCCGCGTCGACGTAATCCGTTCCTTTTGTATCTATATCTGTCTCGCCTGTCTCAGCTCCTAACTTAGATTCTGATTCAGCCTCAGGCGCCGGGTTTGCGCTGTCCTCGGACTCGGGCCTTGGCTCCCCGGCTACGGCGACCGACTCGGGTTCGACATCTGGCTTCACAATGGTGATGGATGGTGTCGTGATGGTGACTGGTTCGCTGTGTTCAAGTTTCTGCTTCCGGTAGTCTACGTATGACAGTGGTGATTCGGCAAGGTCGTACTCATCGTCCGGCCATGAACCAGCCATGACACCGCGAATGGCATCGAAAAGTGGTAGTGCAGGGGAGTCCATTAATTTTGTGAATAAATTCTTTTTTCTCGAAATACCCTGCAAATTGAGTAAGAGAACAATAACGGGGAGGGGTTAGGATGTTTTCTCTCCACACTCCCTTCTCGTGCGCGCACCCACTTGCGATATATACCGTACAGCGCTTCTCCAGTCCGACCATGATGACCGATCAAAAGACAGCTAGGCACGACGTTTCTGTTGTTCTCTGGTTGATGGTAAAGTGCTCCAAATTTTCATAGGTTCGCTTGGGGCAAAAAATGGTATGCGCTTGCTGTCCCTTGTTACACAGCCTTAGTGACAACAACCGTCTCCGAGTGATGAATGATGATAGGTTGTCGAAGGGGTAGACCAATCTTTCCGACTCCGTGCCACCCACTTCTTTCAACGAAGCTGTCCGTTTTCGAAGGTGAAGAAAAAAGTGTTTTTCATGCTTCCAGTAACGGGCGATGGGGATGACGTACGATTTATATTTAGGTGAGCTGGGCGTTTCCCAGCAATTTGATAGGCAGTGTCACGGCTCGACTTGCGAATTCGGCGCAAGTCTTGCTGTTAGGAGGGTATCGGCTTACATGACCAGTCCAATTCGAGTAGCCGTTCCGTGCGCTGAACCTAACCCATCCGCCGAGTACGGTAAACGAAACCTCGTCTTAAGCGATTGCGAAAGAGGACTGATAGCTCCCACAATCATGTCTGAGAAGAATATGGGCATGATAAAACCGGAAGGGTATACCTCCGACAACAAAAGCGGAGTCCCTGAAAATTGTAACGTGGCGGAATGTGCTGATCAGGTACCAGTAAGACACGGCTCACAACCTAAAGGCGTGAACATTTTTCTTTTCTCAGAAAAAGTAAGTCACGCACCGGAGAGAAGGAAAAAGCACCGAGTCAAGTAACTCCTTGAAACATTGCCGTGGTCGGTTCGTTGCGTGGCATCTTTTCGGAGCAAAAGGGACAATTATTGCATAGAGCTGCAGAAAAGAGGCGCGTAGGTTAATTGGTGAGGCTAGTGAAACTGTCCTTCGTAGCCCGAGTCCTCACCCACCAGCGGCCGGCTTCATGTTTTCTTTGAAGTAATTGTCTCGTTGGAAAAATAATTATCCCGCGAATTGCAAACGGAAGAAGCATTGTGAAGGGACAGGTTTGAAATGTGGTGCTGACTGCCAATGAAGGAATGGCGGGAAAATCCATATGTTCTAGAGGCCAATTCGAAAGGATTTAACCGTTAATTGCGCACCAATAACCGTGATGTTCTTAGGCGGCCGAACCACACACTTGCTACGGCCGTGGCTACTCGAGTGGGCCTTCTGAACAGACTTTGGATAACAATGTCGGGAACTCTAATGCCGGTATTTCACACAGGCTGTTGTAGTGGTATGACGCTGCAATTAAGGATAAGGATAGACACTGTGAGCGGACACATCCTGGCACAGTTCAAAATGCAGCCGAGGGAGCTAAAACCGGTAGCGAAATTTAGGGCTGGCGAGAGCTCCTCTGTCTCAGATTATACTTATTTAGGCTGCAGAATGCACCTGTGGCTTGTCTGAGCAGTGATTGAAACGGTGCTTGGGGTATGTTTAACATGAGGTAGGCCTGTTTTGTCTGGAGTCAGTATCCAGGGACTGGGAATTATCTGGGGAAGTACGGTTAGGTACTACTTGAGCACCCTAAGAGGCGGTATATCTAGACAAAGGAGCGGGAGGGTGATCGCTCGACTTGATGAGGCGGGGGCGGAGGGGACACGGTGAACTAAGCGGTGGGTGGAGCATGGGAAATGGGGGTGATGAGCGGGCATCAGTAGGAGCCGAGCTTATAAAAACAAGAGTAGTAGCCATACTTGCACTCGTAGCAATCGCGAATTGAGTCTAGGCACTGGCCGCCAGCCGCGTAACAAGGTCGCTATGAGAACTCCTATCATACCTATCTAGAGCGGTCCCTCTCCCTACAAGGCTCTCCATGAACCTCGCGAGGAATTACCACGAGAATCGACATCACTAAAGCCGACCAAAAAAAACTACTCAATATCAAAATGATGGCTATCTCATTTAAAATACGCAATCTCTCACGGGATTCACTGGAGCGACTTCGCTTCTTGTGGGATAGAGGTGTATGATCTGCCTATAACACAAGGACGCCTCAACGTTTGCCAAAAAAGTTTCTAGCTGGTCGCAACCTTGCTCGGCTGTCCTGGCCTTCCCCTCTGAGACTTTCTCCCGAAGCCCTCCATCTACTCATCCGGTCATAGCGCTGGTTGCGGCGGGGTGTGCACGGGGCCCGGACTTGTTTTTACGCATCATTAGTCTGAGCCAAAGGGATTGAGTGTGAAGGGTGAAGGGAACGTACGGTACGCAACGGCATTAACGAGCACTGGTATTCCCTTAGGAGTGAGATTCTTCACTAAGGCCTGGTGGAGGCTACGGGGGGACCTTTAGTAGCGGCGCAGTCGACAGTCAACGGGCTGGTATTAATGATTCTGGAACTATTCTTCGTCGGGGACGGGTTTCCTCGGGCAAGCATTGGCAAGGTGTTGGGATTGAACGTCGAAGAAACGGTGTCTACTAGTCCCATCAATTCCCACATCCCTAGTTTGAGTAGGGGAGCGAACTTACCTAAATCAAACTCCGCAAGGCCCTTGTGCTGCGTCTGCCCCGACGCATTATTCCCCAGCGTGTCCAATCTCCCGTGCTCCTGTATGTACTTCTCAACGATACTCCCCGCACTCCTGTAATTCTCCAAACACCTCCCCCCGACACTTTCAACCGGTTTTTATTTATCCTCCACGTCTGGCTGCTGGGCTGCCTCTGGTTCGCTGTCATCGCCGGCGGTGGGGGTGCATAATATTTGACCTTTCCAGGACCGGAGCACTCGCGGAAGCCGTTGGGGTTTTGTAGACGTGGATTGAGAGGTTCGTGCTATGCTTTCTCTAGACTTTTTAGAGTTCGTTGTTGGATTGTACTCGAGTACATTGCGGTTTCGAGTGGGGATAGCGCACCTAGGCAGCTTAGCAACCGCGGCTGAAGGTTTGCTCTATACTCCCGACTCGATCTAGTATAGGGACTTGCCGTTCTCGCTCTCACGGTGTTTGTCGTAGGGGATTGGTGTCCCCTTGTAGCTGCTTGTGAATAGCGCGACGTGAAGCAGAAAAAACTCCTCTCCGACATACAGTGCTGTACTTTCTCAATCAACGGCTCTTTTGTATGTACTACCGGGAGTACTGTTGCTAGCCTTAGCGGCCTTGGAGCTTTGGTTTTTGGTCAGGGTAAGCGAACTCCATGATAATCACAAGGTTCCCGGACTTACTTCGGTCGCCTCTGTGTACTGTACCCCCTTCACCACCCAATAGCAACAACATATCTTTCAACCAGTGAGGCAGATTCTCAGTTATGAATCCGAATTTATGAATACAAGTTGTGGTAAAAGCAAACTGGTGATCCTGTGGGTCCCTGAGCCTCCTGGCAAGAGAGCGGCACTGCAAGTGGAACATAGAGAGTGAGCGCGCACAAGCGATTTTACCGCAAAAATAGCAGATTTCACACCAAGATATAATATTACACTGGAGAAAATTCACAAAAATACAAACTATCTATATAACCACTGAAAACATTAAGAGCGTCGTTTTCTATATACAAATGTCTACTTAATTTCTAACTCCTCAAGAGTGGTACGTAGTTGGGCTTTTAAGTTCTGCCAAGTCAGTTTTCCCATGACAACATCATTAGACCAAAAGAAATTGTCTCGGCATCCCTTTTTCTATTGTTCTCCAGGGGATTGAAATCCATTTGAGGTTACAATAGCAGTCAAGTAGTCTACATCTTTTCTGAAGACTCTATGAACTTACGCTACTTTTAATTCAAGTATTGCTGCTAAAATAAGTATGCAAAATTGGCTATTTTTTATTTTTTTTTGGTAAAATCTCTTGTGCCCATTCACTTTTTGCATCTCTTGTATAGTATCAGAGGGAAGAAGTTGCCGATTGAGTCCGACTTGTGTCCTTCACTCATTGCGATCATGAGAAATCACTCAAGTTTCCTAATTTGTGCTAGTTTCCAAGTGGAAATGTCCTGCCCTTTTTGGAAGTGTGCCCGACATAGTCACCCCGGGTCCATTCATGTCCGGAAAATAATTATACCCATGGCAACAGCCCCAGCACACAATCCCTCCAATCAGGCATGGTAAAGAGGTAAAAATTATATAGCAAGTCCTTGCTACTCCTCTCATCTCAAAGAAGTATGTATAAAGTAATCAATATTTCTCTAAATCTGCCTTGATGGAAGGCCTGTGGGCAGGAAAGGCCCGAACGCAGATTTTTTCCCTAGTATAAAGTCATCACTAAATGGGAAAGAATTTTGATAGCTAGGGGTATAGGAGATAGAGGATGCGTAAAGGCAAACAAGCTCAGCCTCACTCACCCAACCACTGATTTTAGGTTACCTGCCTCTGGGGATTGGAGAATTATTAGTAGACCTAGTAATAGAGATTTGGTGGCCTAGGAGGGAGGTTGCTTGCAGGGGGTTACAACGAAGGAAGAGCCGGGTTGGATTCACGATTTTATTGTTGAATTTTGTAATGTTGGAGGTTAATTCGGTATCAAAAAGTCACAGGGTTTTTTCTTTCTTTCTTTTCTTTTCTTTTCCCCTTGTTATACTCTTTGCGATGCTGGATGCAAACTCTCCACCATCCAACTCCTTCATTCAGAACTCAAATGTTCTCCTGTGATGGATCGGCTATCTGGGTCTGGTAGGTTACCGTACGTTATCATACCGTGCAGTATTGTGTTGTATCATATCCTAGGCTATGTACCTACCGCTCGAGCCCTACATTGGGGAGAGTGATGGCTTGTGATTTGGGCTTACGGTAGTTTAGTGGGCGGTGGTGTGTCTAGCACTAGTAATCTTTTCTATGCTTGGGCTGGGGCTCCCCGGTGCGAGGGGTTTGGGGGCAAAAATTGCAGCATAAACAGAGAGGTTACATTAGCATCGCCTAAAATCACGTGCTCAGACCAAGTGTTTGCTTGTGCCCCACTTCGCAGACAATATGCCAACGTCCTGAACCCCCTCCATAACACTTTTTGTCTTGAGGAAACGAATGTGGATGACCGCCCAGGTTCTGTATGCATTTCTACCCTGCCCGCTGCTCCTAAAAATCGCCCTTGAGTCTGAATTTATGGACAACAGCTGGGGGTCTATTGTGCAGGAGAATTGGGTTCATTGATTGACTTTGAGGGCTCGTGCTTGGGCTTTAGGTGGCTGAAGTTTATATCGGGGTAAACCCGGTGTGTCTAAATTGTTCTTGGTTTATAATATTCAGCTGATTGAATTGTTGCCGAATGGTTGACTTTATTCCCTATTTCACCCAATGAGATAGCTCTGTGAGGATGTGCAACGAGGAAGAAAGTTACGCTCAAATGGTGGGGAGGACGCTATAGTACCCTCCCAGTTTCCCAGTTTTATATCACTAGTACTGTATAGCACTGTACCCTGCGTGCGAATTAGCTAGTTCTTAGCACAATTACAATATAATCTACTGCCTGTCCTCCCTACGCTAAACCTTTGAAGCTTCCAGAAAGTCACTAAAATTACCTGATATCGCAACCCTCAAAAACCACAAGCCAGTCAGTGCGAAATTTATCGTTTTGTTCAAGGTGTGCGCCCCCAGGACTCACAGCGATCACACCGAACCGAGTATCACCCAAACCCCAGTACCTCCCCACAGCAGCAGCACCTTACCTCTACTGTATTGAGCACCAAATACCCCTCAAGTACTTGCATGTACCTAGCCCCCATTCTTCCCTCATACATGGCCAATCACCTATCCTGCCTCGTGCCGTGAGCTTCAGTCCCCTCCCCTAAATAGTAGTCATTTCCCTAGAGTATCGATTACGGTACCATGTGGCGGCTAAAATAGGTTGTTGTCAGAGAACTGCCGTTCGGCACCGCAGAGTGGTTGGTATTGTACTCGTGTAACACTAATCTCGCTGTAATCTTCTGTTGGCTAGGCTCCACTCTTTGCAACTCACAATTGCCAACACCGGGGATTTTCAGTGGCACGAGTTCTGATTTAGGGAACATGTAGTGGGTGAAGGCTGTCATAGGCTAGCTATTTATCTGTGGATACGATCATTGGTTTTTAGGAGGAGTGTGTAAGAAGCTAGGAGCAATGCAAATATCCGGTATAAGCACCTGGACGTTTGAGTCTGAATTTGGTGTGGGCGCCGAGATGTGCACAGATAATTTCATTCAATTTTTGGATCCCGTGGTAGGGTGCTTCATGTCGGATACTTGTACTGGACAGTAGGACATGCGTTAAGTAGAGGGGTTCAAGGCTAGGCTGTTAGAGGGGGTGCAGCACAGAGGCGGTTTTGGCTTCTGCTATAGTACAATTGAGGTGTTATAATAGGGCGTGGTATAATGTGATTGTTGGCAGGAAGTGTCAGGAATGTGAGAGTACAGAACTCATGACTGCAAATATTAAGACAACGCATTCCACGTTATGATATCCTAGCACTAAGGTGGGGGAAGAAGGAAAAAAAGACAACAAAGGGAAATAGCAACAATTCGCCCCTAGTTAGATCTAGCCTTAGGTGGGATAGGCCAATAATCACCTTTGCAATATCCACTTCATCCTAGGGAACGCTTTAGGGAGTGCCGTACTCCAGTACACTAAAGTGCATTGCTCACCCTCAGCCAGCGAACAACACCCCGAACTCCCGAGCTGAGTAGGGCACAGAAGGGATCTGCCCGAGACTGCACCTGCCTGCCTACAATCTTGCTAGGGGAGATTAGGGGGGGGCGGAGAGAATTGTTTACGGCAATGTACATACGTGTTGCACCCCTCTCGCTCAAGCCATCGGACGAAGCACACTTTTACGCTGAGCGAAAGGTCGGATTCGCTCTTTATAAACCCCCCCCCCCCCCCTCCTGTCCTGCTGTCAGTGGTTTAGTCATTTCGCATTATTCGATGAGTTGTGAGAGAGGAAAAAAACAGAAAATTTCCTCGCGCCGTGAGGGATTTGCGGATTCGATGGATTCTACCACTGATGGATGGATGGAGGGTACGGTGCATCATATGGGAGGTCCTGGGCCGGATAATGCAAGTAGCTGTGGTGGGCTGGAGTTAGAGGGATGGGTGTGGTTTAGAGGCTGCTTGGACGGCTGTGCCGGTATGGGCCGTCATCAAGTAGAGAGGCTCAGTGGTGAGTGAGGGGAGAGAAAGAGGCTAGAGGGAGCGAACGAGTGACAAACTGGAATTTTGTTTTGGTCTAATCGATAATCTTGTTTTATGGTGACTTTCTCCCCTCTCCTTGTTTTCTTTAACTTATCTCTTTCTCTGCTTGCTTTGTGAGATTTTTCTCGGGCATCATGTGCACTGAGCATCCATAACGGCACCAGAAGCCCGAAACATGAATTAATTACTTGAGTCGACAAGGAACATAATTATTGTCTTCCATATCACTAGCCAATCAGATACGACAGGGTTAGGGGATATATCTTGTGATCCAAGGTGATGAGCGTCTAGGACTGATCCCGAGATTTCCGACAATTTGAAAGCGGGGTCACCATGTTTTTTCTTTCCCCGCGGGATATGATGGGTTGTTTCCCATAAATAATCCTGCCCCTCCTCTTGGCAGATTTTCCCCTTATCTCTCTCATCATCGCTCCCATCTCTGCACTATTGGCATAAATAAGGAAATAGACAAGCAAGCAAGGAAAAGCCAACTTGTCATTTTTAGTTCGAAGGTTCGCGTCGTGCAGTCATGGCGGGGTCAACTTTTCCATCTTCAGTGCTTCTACCCCTGTGCCTGATACTGATTTACGCAGCTCTTCCGGCGCATGCTTTTGGGGCCGGGAACATCGCTTCGATTTCGTCCGTTGAGGGACAGAACTGGAGACATGGTGATATTGAGGATGCGCTGTTGGGCATTTCCATGGCTGCTGTGGCCGGTGGGAAAAGGTTTAATTCTATGCATGTGAAGAAAGTGTACTTTGGGAACTGGTTGAGGGACTATTCGCAGGCTCTTGACGTTGGCTCGTTGAAGTATGTTGAGGGACCTACGATCAGGCTTTTGGTAGGTCTGCCCCTTCGTAGCCCTTAGAGTGAGTGTTGATGAGGGCTAGCTGTCGATTCTGAGCTTTATGAATTTCGGGTATGCTACGGGAGAGTTCGAAGTTACGGAGGAGAGATTGGGATGCTATCGGCCTGAGGAGCATATTGGTATGGGAAACCCTTTCTATCATGAGTGAGCTTCATGCTAATGTAGTAGACAATCCGAAGGATTATGCCGATAATGAGGACGCACGGCGGTACGACCCTCGGCTTCGAGGGCCTGTTGATGAGGCTACCGAGTTATCCATTGACACACAGACTGGGATGAAGAATTATATTGCCAACGAGAGAATCAGGAACTTGCGGAACGGAGATCCGATGTGTACTAGTGGTATGAGTTACCGCCCGGGATAGATCCTATGCGGGTATTGGCTGATGATCCTATGCAGCCGGGTTGGTCCGACATTTGTTCGGAAAAAGTATCCAACTCGCCCGCAATTACGGACAAACTCGTAACAAGGCCGAACTCCACGAAGCTTTAAGACTCATGGGGACAGGACTTCACTGCTTGGAAGGTATATCGCAAGCTCCTAGCTATGAGAAGCCGTACGGGTTGCTGATACAAAGCAGACTTCTCTGCTCATTCCAACTATATCGAGTTGGCACTTATCGAGCTTGGCGAAAGGGATGTTTTCCCCCACGTTGGTTCTCAAACACAGTGCGAGGTTAATGGGAGAGTGATTTATCCTCTCGTTACCGGTACCTTTGGTGGTGTTGATTTGTATTAAACCCTGTCATCCACTAGGCTTGATAGACGCTAATACTCTCAATAGTCTGCATAGCGTTCTTGGTGAAGCTTCGGATAAGCTTATCCAGTCCGAGGTGGAACAGCTTGAGTCTACCATTACTGCTGCTAGTGCGCAATCAGACCAAAATGGCGGCCAGCACAGTATTATTAGGGACTTGTTGAAGCAATTGAAAATTGGTGGGTCGGATGACTTGGATGCTCAAGCAACAAATCTCGAGCAGCAGTCGGAGGCTAAAAAGCACGAACCCTGGGGGATCAGAGATGGTGGAGCAGGAATCAAGCGGGAGATTATGCCGTTCTTGGAATGGCACGACAAAATCATGAAGGCTATTAACGAAGCCTTGGAGTCCATTCCTGGACTAACCGCGCTCGTCGAGAAGCTTAGTGAGGCCGTAAGCATTTTCGTATTCTCACTTTTGGCACCATACATTCTTCCTATTGTTGCGCAGGTGAAGGGCGAACTGGCCAATGGATCCGGGGAGGTGATCGGGAGCGCCCGCGCCAAGCAGTTTATTGTTTTCGAAGACCATTACAGTAGTGACCCGACTCATAGTATGCTTTCTAAGGACCATTTTACCAGTGAGACCGCTTGTCATGCCATTTTGATTTGCGATGCTAACGATAGTAGATTTACTAAACGAGCCAGCTGGTAAGGTAGCCTCCGAGACAATCAAGTACGTAGTCCCTTTATTGATGCAAGCCTGGGACGGCCACTTGGACCCAAACCGGTTCTTTGACCAAATCATCCCAATGTTTCACCACCCAGCATTCGTAGATGGAAGTGACGGACACGGCGGGCAGGAAGGTCGGCGCAGGATGTTCAGTGTAGTCCGAAAATGGTGGGAGGAAATGGACGAATCTCGGAGACAGTTTTACCGCCGGTCCTTGTCCAGGGAGGGCGTTGAGCAAGGAAGGAATCATAAAGAGGGGCACGACTCTGGGCATGGATGTGGAAAGCCGATTCATAGGACTAAGCCGAAGAACTCCGGAGGGGAATTTGGTGTAATTGGGGAGGATCTAGGGAAGGCTATGGGTGGAGCAATTGAGCAAGCTTTTACGGGGAATCAGAGTGGGGGGACTGGTTTGGGAGGCTTTTTGGGCGGAGTGGCAGCAACGGCATTAGGAGAGACACTTTTAGGTGGTCCGGTGGGCGGGAGTAGGAAAGAGGGCTATTCGGAGAGCTATGATGATGGGAACGTCAGAGGTGTCGCCAGGAGTTATGGTTATTCCGGAGAAGGGCAAGGGGGGTATGGAGAGAGGCAATACGAAAGGCAGGAGGCCGATCTCTACGGTGGAGGTGGAGGATACGCCGCAGCTGGGTATAGCGCTGGTGGGGAATACGGGCATTCAGAACAAAGGCACGGTCAAAATTATTCCCATACCCCCATTCACGGAGGTGTGGAATACGGTAGCGGGGGCTATGACGGCGGAGGAAGTTTCGTCGTAGAGGATCGCCATCGTCACAACCCCCATCATCACCAACCAGAAGGCCATTCCCACCATCACCACCACCACCGTGAACAACCGACTTATGAAAGAATCGACTCCTATCGTAGTGATCACTCTACTAACACCCCGTCGTATCCTGGGACATCCTCATACGTCTCCGAAAGCAGCTACTCCGCTCCCGCTACCGAATATCCCTACGCTCATCCCCAAAGCCAATACCATGAATACCCTACTAACACTTCTTATAGAACAGAGACGTACACCCAGAGCAGTTCCTATGGCGGTGGGCAGAGCTCCTACGAAACCTCCACGCGCCGGTACCCTGGTAGCTACGAGACCAAAGAAGTCGTGTACAGCGGTGAAGGCGACGAAGGATATGTTGTCGAACGAAGTTACAAGAAATATAGCGACGGGGAGGAAGAGCGCAAATACAAGAGTTGCAAACGCGAAGAGGGGTCCGAAGATGAGTTTGGGGCCGAAGATCAGGGTGAGATATTCGAGGAAGTGGTTGAGGAAGAGGGGATGAGAGCGAAGAAGTGGAGAAAGAAACATGGGGGCAGCGGGGATGAGGGGAGTGGAGATGAGTATTACGGAAGTGGAGATGAGGATGACAGAAGGAGGTATAGTGGAAGTGGGGGTGGGAGTGGGGATGAAGGGTATGGGAGGTATTCTTGAGCGTGTGCTGGGGCGGTAGGTGGGCTTTGTTAACTTTGTCGGAACGAGATGAGGTCCGGGCTGTCTTTTATTGTGACATGAATTATGAGGAGGAGAGGTGCGAGCAATAGACTTCTGATACCGTGTTTGAAATGTCGGGCAATCTTTGTGGCGGGATCATTATTGCCTCTAAAAGCAATGCGAGGTCTGAGCTCTGACTGTATTGACACCTATCGCAAATACCACGAGTGATCTCTTATGAATCTAACTCACCACCACCAGACGTTTTTTATTATACTGCAGATAAAAAGCTCAACCCCACGTCTCAGTATGCTGCCTGTCTTGGAATCGATACTGGCAGATGCTGCTACTATCATACTTTATTCTTTATTGTAATTTACCACACCTTACCATTGAAGCGACTACACGGATAAAGGGATAGGCATAAATTATCGTGTTTAGTCGTTGGGGTTGGAAGATGGAACAAAAGAGTACCTGAAGACAGGTTGAGGGTATTATTTACGGCACAAATCAACATAGTCTCGGGGGTAACATAATGGGAATTTCATATTGGTATTGGAAAAGAAACAATCTAGTCTAGGAATAACGAGACCCTACCTAGCAGCCCCGGTCCCAAGAGCTACTTTACTTCTGAGGCAAGAAATAGATCCACCCCAGCCCAGCCTTCGCTTGCTCTTGAAATATTTTCTGCGCGACAATTTCGGTTGGCTTCGAGTGGAAGGTAACTCTATCTGACTCGGGCATAGAAGCGAATACATTAAGGGAGAGAAGTGTCTCCCTTAGATCGATACTTGGAGCGATACAGCGCAAGTCATCATGGTTTATATACCCATGCTTTAGGATGTGTTGTGAAATTTTGCAGCCAACGCCCCTGAACTTGCCGTCCGGTAACATGAGGGCCTTGTCGAAATTTTTGTATGCCTGTGCAAGGATAAGTGCCTCTACTTCTATTTAATCAGTTAGCGAGAGCAAAGCGAACTAAATTTTAATGCAAGATTGAAGTCATACTTGTCCAATCAATCCCTTTTTCAAGCTTCCTGGTGACTTTTCTGATGAGCTTAATTCGGCCTCCCACAAGGCCATAAATCTCTTCCATACGGTTGATGCTCATTTTGTGTTTATTACAGAGTAAGTCTGTAACCTCACTATAGCTTAGATCTTCCACCGGAAGCACCTCCCCCAGGCGTGATATAGCAGAGCGGCCTATATGTAGTTGTAAAATGAACAATTAGTATTCAGGATCATGGGCTCCAAGTTAATAGCGCAGTCACTGGAAAAGAGAAATATAACTTACCTAGCATCTGAATTGGAGCGAGGCCCTCGCTTGTCACAAATACAGTAACAAACATTCTATCGTCGGCGGCGTCCTTAGCTATATCCTGAAGGTGATGGAGTAGCTGAGGATTCCATAAGGCGAGGCGATTAACATTATCAATCACGAGGACGGGGGGGCGTCCAGTTTTCTTTTTATATATTTGTGCTTGTGCACAGAAATCGTCGAAAACCCTTCTAAATAGTTCACCGGAAGCTATTATCAAGTTAGTTTTTTAGAAATACTAAATTTTGGTTCTTGGTAAACAGGGCACATAATAAGTACAGTCGTATTTCAAAAGATCCAGCACCCCTTCTGATACTGTGACAAAATTTTATAGCTGATGTAATAGCCCTTTTAGGTTACAGTACCAACCTGGATACCAGAACCCTTGGAACGAGACTGTAAAAAAAGAAGAAAAAAAGAGAAGGCTTACCAATTTTATCTTCTTTAATGGCTCCTATAACAGTGAGAAAGGTCTCGAACCAACTGCGCCCCTGTGGTGACCAGGAGAGTGCTTTTGCAAATGTTTCAGTAAAGGCTTCATCGGAAGTTTCTTTTGCAGTGACATCGACATAAATAATGCCTGGATGTTGATGTCCAACATGGCGAACTAATGTTGTCTTCCCGGTTCCATGATAGCCAACTATCATATCATAACAATCGTAATCGGCAGGGGGCTGCAGAAGCGAGGCGACTTCTCTGGATATTCCCGGTCTTTCAACCAAACCCACAGCCAATGTATCTGGCACAGCTCCCTTAGCAAAAGCGTTCATGAGCTTTTGGTCTCTCATTTTATTTTCATAGTAGGTATAAATGACATTTGAGAGCGGCAGCATAGTTCCTATCGTGGTCGCCCATGCGAGGTAGCCCGGAAGCTTCTCATGTTAGTATTATAAAAGCTTCATAGAACCACCAAGGTTAGTACTTACAGTGGCCTGAGCCACATGAGTGGCAATCCAGTTCTTCCAGGCCAGCATGGCCTGAAGAAATTTATGAAAAAAAGAGGGAGATCCGGCAGGCATCTTGGTGGAATATGTGCGGTATGAATGATGTCCGGATGGAACACGAAACCCAGACTGCATCAAATTCAGTCCATGGGAGTGATAAAAATAATCCTTAGAGCCTGGAAAAATATGGGTAGGAAATGGAAGGCAGGAAGAGAGACGGGAAGAGAGGCGGGAAGAGAGACGGGAAGAGAGACGGGAAGAGAGTGGAGGCAGAATTTGCACAGTACGAAAAGACATCATGATTTTTGTACTAGTGTGCTTGATGGCGAGAGTGATGGTTTGGATTGATGATTAGGGGGAGGGGAGCGAAAGTTGATGCAAGTGGTGGCGGTGGAGAGAGAAAGAAGTTTGCCTGGCCAATAGCCAATGAAAAGGCAGTCACAACAGCTAGGGTTTACTTCAGCAACATAACGTGACCAATTCCAGCCTTCCTACCAGGTACCGGTATTTCTCACTGAGAGAATGCGGCAGTCAATGAGCCACCCCACCCCCGGGAGCATGAAGCAATGTGAATGCCAACATAGTGGATCAAACACAACTAGACGGGAGAAAATAATAACCTAGATGATCGATCGAAAACCCAGCTAAGGATAAACCCCGTGCATATCAGAACCTCGTGCCCGAACCCCTAGAAGGGTGAAAAGTACCAGGGGTGCCTTTTTTTTTTTTTGAGTGTTTCTTTTTTGCTTAAGCTACGGGATACGATACGACTGTGTTTCTCAAGCCCTAATTCTCTGTGAGCGGGAGTTCTCGTGGGTTAATTTGGCTTCGCTCGAAAATACCTAAACACTCCATTGGCTTGGCCGAATTAAGGGTATGGTTAGCAATGAGGTGGGGAATTTCGGGGATTGATGGTCGTTGCCCCTCATAGAGTATCACTCTTCCTCTGGATCACAGGACTACGTTGTCACCCGCGCTGGGGTTGCAGTTACCAACACCCTAGGGAGAAATAAGCGCGACTCTCTCGTTGTCAAGCGGCCGTTTCGCCTAGTTTCCCCTCATCTTCATACGAGGATGTCATGACATATTTATTTAGTCATCAGGTTGTAGCGAATAGGTCATAATAAAATTATATTCTTCTTCCCAGTATTTCGCTCAGCTTGCCAACAGTAGTTGTGGAGGAGGAACAAAGCATTAATTCGTGCCGGCGTTGACAGTAGCATGCTAGGAGCTTCATGAACCCCGAACTTATGCTAACAACCAGGGGCCAGCTCTACCCAACAATTTTTGCCCTTCTAGGTTGAGATTCTTAGTGTAGGAGCTAATAGGATTGTCGAAACCAGAGAAGTCGATCGATTCAATGGGAAAACATACCTCCAACTATCCGATCTGACACCGTCGCAGTGCCATACCTAACGTGTTTGCTGCTCGGTGGGGACTTTCTTAAGCTACTATTCCCGGCAGGGCTAGTAGGACTACTTTAGTGAAATGTGCCATTGTAGCTTTTATTAGGCTTAGGAATTTAGGATTCCCAAATTGGTTCGGTCCGGTGAAACTATTTACGCATGCACTCCAAATTCCCCACCAAAGTTATTGGGTATTCAAGCTGAATCCACCTGCTTCTATCAGGATATCTAAGGGGATTTTTCGACCGTGTTAGCCGTGCACGATATCCGCACCTCCCCCCCTATCCTCGTTTTTAACTTCCAATCTGACACCGTACAACCACGCCATAGGATCCCTTGGGACTCTGCCTTGCTCCTCCCACATCCTACAAAGCACAATTAGCTCTCTCGACCCGAAGCCACATATAACAAAAAGGGGAGGTAAGACTTACTCTTTAGCATCCCTGCCCCTCGGTAACAGGCTCACCAACCAGTCTCTTGCAACCCTAACAACCCAACGGTCCGCCATAAACACAACCCCACTCCAATAAGCCTGACTAGCGATGCTTTTCGATCGTGGAACACGTAGATTAGCATACTCTGCTAGCGCATCTTTGATGCTGCTATTGTTGAGTAGCGAGTTGGCAAGAACAGTTGCGTCCTCGATTCCCATGCAGGCTCCCTGCCCGCTTGTAGGAAGCATAACTCTAGCGGCATCTCCAGCGAGAACAATGTTTGATGTGGCATTCACGATCTGTGACTGCTCAAAGACGAGCTGGTAGAGGGGGGCACGAACAATCAGGGAGCTGCGTTGGCAGAGCTCCGCGCAGACCCCTCCCGGGAGGGATGGGTGAGGGGTTGTGGAAAGCCGAGAGAGGATATCAAGGGTGCTCGGCAAAGGGTAGCCCCCGGTGATTATCTTCGCGTTCGGATATTCGGCCGTTTGTTCCACCGTCGGTTTGCTGGTTGGCGGAGCAGTTTCTGGTACAGTAATGGTCCAGAAGCATTTACCATCCGGGAGTGGCCATGTCGAAAGACCAGCAACGTCTAACAGAACGGTATATCCCTGTGAAGACTCGTTTTTCTCCTCCGGCGTATAAATCCCGTATATCCCACTCGAGTTCATAAATGTCGGTTTCCAACCCTCACCGATAATAGCCTTGCGAGTAACAGACCAAATCCCATCCGCCCCAACAGCCAGATCTCCGAAAACACTCGCATCACCTTCTATCACCACTTCCACCCCGTCCTCCCGAGCCACCAGATCCACAACCCTTGTCCCCCATCGTACCTCCCCGCCGTTTGAACACACCTGGTCGACGAGCAACTTCATCAGAGCCCCCCTTTCAATAACCCGCAACCCTGTCCCACCGCCGATGTCAGGATTCCAGTTCGGCGTAACCATCGAGTTCAAATACCGGTTTTCCCGGTAAATCGACATCTCCACTACCTCCTGTGAGTTCTCCCAAAGCCCATCTTTCAATCCTAGGTTTATCAAGGGGTGTAATGCGTTGGAAGAGAGGACTACTCCTGCGCCTTGAGCGTACGTGTCCTGAGTTTGCCGGTCTAGGAGAATTGGCTCATAGGCCTCCTTTAGCGTAGGATTTTTGAGAATTGTTAGAGCGAGGGTTGGGCCAGCTATCCCCGCACCGATTATAATGACTTTCTTTCGTGACATCTTGGTGGAGTGTTGGGTGAAGGAGGTCGAGTGAGAAGGGGCGGCGAACTTTAGGTACATATTCTCAGTTTCGTATGTTGGGGTTAACCTGCAGGGATGTATTGTGTAACCATTGATACTCGTGTCAGCCACGCGGCCCACTGCCTCGGCCGATACCGTAAACTCTCGTTAATCCACCATCTGGGTCTAGCAGTAATAGGCTTAGCGGGGCAGGTTAGCAAAATTACGAATACCGATTAATGAGACCCAATGGACTCATCTTAAGTAAGCTATACCGCGTCCGGAAAGCACTGTTCTTTCTTAGGGTGTTTGTCTCTGATCGGGAGGATCCGAGGCCGATTGGCGATGGCAGATTTAACGAGTTTACGGGTACAGTACCGATACAAGGAGTACGGTATTCGAGAACAGTCCTCGTAGGCGAATACCGGTACGAGATGAATATAAAGAGTAACCAGGTGCTTTTTAGATATACGGCAAGTCGCAAACAAAAGTAGGAATAACAGAGAGGGTATTTCTAAGAACGGCAAAGCAGCCAAAAATTCAGAGCACTTTTAGGTCCATACGCTGCACACTCCCGCGGTTTATCTCTTTATCACCCGTGATACCCGCCCTCGAATCCCCGCGAACCGGGCCGAGGAGATCTATGATTAGTTGGGGGACGGTCACTGGGCCATCTACGCTGGTCGAGTTAGATTCGAGTCGTTAGGAGGTTGAGGTTAGAAAGTGAACAACTTGGTGAAATAAAATTAACCAATTAACACACACCAAAGTTCATCCCGACTATTCCACTTACTTTAAGCATGATGGAGAGTCGGCGACTCCAGGAGCATCAAAATCTTGGTCTGTTTCGTTGTTATCATATCAACCTTGCTCCTATCCTGCTACACCCACAATCCGCGGAACTACCTTCCTTTTTCCCCTAAATCTCTTCCCTGAGTAAGCCTTTCCACCACCCTCTTCTAGCGTTGTGGTTCGGAACACTCGAGCAATATTTACTCGAGAGCTTCTAATTTCAGCCAGTTTTACCGATTATCCCCTCCTCAACGTTCCCTAGGCTGAGTGATACCCTATGACTAGAGCCTTCCCCACCCACTGAAGCCTTGGTGGAACACTGCGTTGTACGCGCACGTAATACCGGTACCTGCTGTCCCAAAGAATCCCAACGTTCCCTCTGCTGGCACAGTCAGCATGCCCACACAACTAGACTACATTGGATTTTATGATACGGAGTCCGGCAAGAAGTTATGGCACAATTATTTAAGGTTGACTAACCAAATATATCCTTGCCTATTCCGGTCAATAGTTCCTACCCTTGTACTTGTACTGTACCTGATATGTAAACGCGAGGTCATCTCTTGCCAGGTCATAGCTCAATCCCGAGTTCCGGGGTTTCAGCGACAAAAGTTCTGGAGAAGAGCAGCATAGAGCCTAATCCCTTGATCGCGATGTTGGATCTCATCAATTGGCTTTCGCAATTCCCTTAAAATGCTAAGCCAAACCTATTGTGGACTGATTCTGCGATTCGCAATGACAATCCGATAGTGAAATCGCAAGGGTTTTTACGGTAGTATCCTATAATACTTGTACTAGTGCCTACTCGGGTATGAAGGTTAGTGATGGGATGGGCAGGGGTTCGCGGTATCAAAGCTTTCTACCTTTCTCAGCATCGTACCTACCAAATTAAATCATTTTTTCCCCTCTGACAGTCATGAGCACGGGGACTTCAAACCCCTGTCCATCCCATCACTAACCTCCACCCCCGAGTATGTGCTGTATTGTACCAAAATCTTGTGGAATCCACAATTAGAGTTTCAACAAGGATCCGCCTGGTAGCTAAGGATAGGTTTAGTTCGATAAGTATAAGTCAACAGAAGTGCGAATACCAGTAAATGAGATCCAACACGTCCCGTGGGTTCTTTCACTGTTAGGAAAAAACTAATCTCTCTGGAGCTTTCGTCCCTCAATCCAGAGATTACAGGGCTGACTCAAATAGTGGGTTTCGCCAGATTTTACGGTATCGTACTTTGTCCATTACGTACCGGTATCTTATAAGTGGGGCCAACTAGTTTTGAGTTTCCTGACATAGGCGGAAGAATTAACCCTTGTAAGTACAGTAGTATAATATTAAGAAATTTCATTACAGTAAGATACTATCCTCACCCTTCGACCGATTTACTATTACGCGAAAAAGAGGGAAAGAAAGAACGCCAACGAATGAAATGACCTGATCCCAATGTCCCGTTTATATCCCGTTTATCGTATTTACTCTTCCTGTTGTGTATAAAAGTCGTTTTATTTTTAAGTTCAACCAGCATGTCCAGCTTCCAAAAAGAGTTTCTCCCACTATCGCACACGATTGTCAGCATTACTCTATTATGGGGTAAGCCAGGATGTGGAGAGAGACCTTCATAAAAAGCGACCCAATAACCGTCATCGCCCCGGCAGCAATCAAGAGGATATAATTCTTGTCCATGGCATGAATAATAGCGTGCAAGACATTCCGCCTTGTCTCCCCTTCGAGACTCCTGAAAAGCTCGCTCCCACTGCCCGCCACTGCGCCCTTGATCGCTGCGGCCGGGACGCCCTCTAGGAATGGAGTTATGCCTTTAACGCTCTCGTTCAAGAATACACTCCCGCAGATAGCCAATGAAATGACTACTCCTGCAGTTTGCGCGAGGGAGATGTATCCAACTGCCAAGGGCAGCTGTTCTGGCTTGACCTTAGCCTGGGCGACAGAGAACGACGCCTGAATGTAGGAACCGGAACCGATTCCAATAAGGACGGTGTATCCGTAGATTTTAGAAGTAGACGTGGTTTCCTCAACAGTGTACATGAGTGCTCCACCGATCAGAACCATCGCGCCGCCGAAGAGGTACCAAGGGGCATAGTACCCAGTCTTTGACATGGCCCCACCATTGACTATACAGAAGAACACCATGAGAATAATAAACGGTAGCAATCTCACAGCAGCTTCCAGTGCTGTATCTCCTCTGACGAACTGGAAGTATAGAGGTATGTAATACGTCGGGACGAAGATAGCAGTGGAAGCAGCAGCCATCATAGCAAACAGCATGACCAAAAACGGGTCTCGCAGGAATTCACCGGGGAAGAGACGCTGTGTAGGGGTAGTGAAGACAGAGTATGCCTGTGTCACACCAAAGGCGATGATGAGGAGACCACCGACAACGAATAAAGCGATCTCCCGCCCGGAGTCCCACGCGTAGAGTGTGCCGCCAAAGTTGATTGCCATTATCAGTGAGACGAACGAGCCGATGTTTAGGACCATACCAAGCCAGTCTAACTGCTTAATGCGCGCCATGGGTGGAGTATTGGGTTGAGGGTCGGCGGAGGGGAGGAGCACGAAGTAGACGGGGGCAAAAACTGCACCGATGAGCAGGTTTATGTAGAATGCCCAGCGCCAGGTTGCTGCAGATTGGGAGAAAGCACCGCCGACGACAGGCCCGAGGACTGTTCCGAGACCCCATGCTATACAAAATTAGCATTAGCATAGCGGCGGAATTGGAGGAGAGGGGGAGGAGGAATCATACTTAATCCAGTAGCACCGATATACGCTGGCCTCTCATGAACGGTGGTCGTAATGGAGAGTAAATTCAGCGAACCGAGGTACATTCCAGAACCCTACGCCCATCAGCAAACATTGCCATCCACAGGAGGAATAAATTCATACTCCAAGACCAGCGACAGCTCTACCAACGATGAGAGCATCCATATTAGGCGCGGCACCACAAACTGCGCTACCAACTTCGAAGATGAAAACAGAGATGATATACAGCCATTTCGCATTGAAGATTCCGTACGCCTTTCCCCATGTGAGGATTGTAGCACATCCCAAGAGGACGAATGCAATTCCTAGCCAACTCAGCTTTTCAATTTCGCCGAAGTCCTCAATCACTGATGCTTGGATGTCGGCAACCTGGCTTGTTAGCATTTTTGTGAGAGGGAGCAGGCGAAGGAGGAACATACGACAGTGTTGTCAAGAGCGAAGAGAAAGGTTGAGGAGAGGATCGATATCACGACCAGGACCCACTAGATAGAGTATTGTTAGTTGTAATCAACTGGGTTTCTCGGGGGTTCTTCATACTGATATTCCCGTGACGGTTCGTGGAGGGACTTCTTCGGCCACTTTATCCCCCAATGCTGGATCACCTGTAAGAGACGTAGCGGTAGAAGATCCTCTCTCCACGTCTCGTTCTGGCACCCCAAGGTTTTTCTCGTTGAACTCTGGCCCGGGTGAGGGCGATGTTGATGGTAGAGACATTTTTGATGACTTCTGCTCTTTTGTTCTTTCCCGGCTGATAATCAAAGCCTAATTCGAGAGAAGGGAAGGCTACTGATAAGACTGATGCTCGTGAGACTAAAAGATATCCAGACCACGGGAAACGGGGGGTATTTGTACTCTCCTCTCACTCTCGACATTATATCCCTGACCCGATCACTAAGTCTCACACTTACAAATGCACTATATCGTCATCCAATCGACCTTCCGGCCGGGGTGGGGGGGTTGGAAATTTCCCCGGACCATCCCACTTTGACATGATCCAGTAAACCAGCTACAGTGAAAATTGATATGAAAAAAAAAAGTGCTAGGAAGTTGAAATTACCTTTCTCGGTTACCCGATGGGAAAACTCCGCGAGCTCAGCCTTCTGTTGAGACAAAACAAAAGGAATATGTGCAATAGTAGAGTTGCTTACTAAATTTAGCAGAGATAACTACTCGAGTACTGCGTCCTGCATAGCACATTATCTCCTACCGGTTGGGCATTCGAGTTTTTACAGTATTTCTACCCCCATACAGACGGAATGATGCGAAATGCATACCTCCCCAAGTCGCTAGTTTGTGCGTACAAGTACAGTATAGCACTCAAGACTCGAGCGCAGTTCAGTACCAGCCTGGAGCAAAAAGTGATCGGAAAAAAAGTGGTTGCAACCAACCACTTTTTTTCCGGTCACTTACCCTCACACCCTGGTACAGTACATTTAATCTGCTACCATAGTATCGTAGGGACAACAGGGTAGGTAGCCCCCCCTCCCCCAAACAACCTCGCTCTCGCCGGGTAGGGTGAGTAATGCACGCGAACCAGGGACCCGGGCCCTAACCCTCTCCAAATACAACAACATTTCAGTCGATCACGCATTACCACGCATGGCCCCACTTTATTCCTTCTTCTTCTATGATCCCGAGTTCCTTATCCCCGTCTAACTCAATTTTGCGGCCCAGATTTATCATCCCATTGACACAGAGAAGCACACGTACCTCGTATTCCGGAGGAATACAATACCATCGAAATCAAGAAAAAACAAGAAAGCGGGCATGACCGGGCAAAATGTTCTTCCGAGGTGGGGACGCCCCTGTCGCCGCCGGCGACTCTGGAGTGCGGCGGACATAATGTTGGAGTTACAATATGGTAGCCGACGGGTGGAGTTTGTTCCCGGCTCCCGGGGTTATGAGTTGGATGGATGGGTGGGCCAGTGCGGTGCGACGGGGTGATTTGGTGAGAAGAGCTGCGTGATGACTCGTTTGAAGTCCTGGGTTTGAGGCTGGAACGATTACTATTCACGCCCGAGCCGCATCTAATATACTTTCTTGGCTAGTGAGTTACCGTCGATTGCCGGATCCCAGAACCCAATGCGATGATTTAATATTGTACTCGGCCTTTCTTTCTTTCTTTCTTTTTTCCCCCGCCAATTGGGTAATTCTCGCAACTTTAACAATATGAGCCAAGTTGAAAAAAGTGATTCCTCTTTTATTACCGGTAGATCCACCAGTAAACGACGAGATGCCGGATTTTTGGTGGCTAGAATCCTCATTCGGACAGAGCTTTGCCTCGTGATGTTTTGTGCTTTTTACTTGGACAGTCAAAGACCCCATTTGCAAAGGCAGATTGTGGACCCTCCAAAAATTACACTCTCGTGGGAACCCCTGCGAATAGTGGAGTCGCTACCGGATTGTCTCGGCAAACCGCAGTATCAGTCCACGATAGGTTTAGTTTGGCAGGTTGGCAGAATTGCGAAAACCAATTAACGAGATCCGACACTACCAGAGGGCTTAGGCTCTGCAATATCAGGGAAGCACTAATCCTCGTCAGGAACTTTTGTCCCCGAAATCCTAAGATTAGCGACCCAGCCAGGACAGCGAATCGGAAGGGTTTTACGATCACAGTGCGTGTTGTCCTTGCCCCGCATCTGGGTCGTCCTTGGCTCATTTCCCTCCAATTTTTCTGTCTTGAGGGGCAGGATAAGCTGGGGGTGCTCAGCCGCATCATCCATCGTCAGAGCCGAGACCTTAGGGTTTATCAAGGCCACAGCGACCGGTGCCCGATAGGGCAAACTTCTGCCAATCCCATGCGACCTTATTGGACCTTGGCTGATTACCGGTAATTCGCTTTCACGCTCTGGAACGCGTGTGGGGCACTTTTTTTCGGGGGGTCACCATCAGTGCGGCACCGTACTTGAGTACGAGTACCGGCACTGTTAGGTATTATATCTTGTGCGGCCCACCGCATGAGCACTGATACTAGGGGGATCAGAGAGAGGCGCATTATTAATGCCTGACAACGGATTTCTTGATGAGCAGATTCTACTCCCTCTATCTCCCCGCTGACATTTACGAGTACGCCAAACTGGGTTCACCCAATAGCAACGTTATCGGTAATCTGGCAAGAATCGTCGCGCGGTGCCGGTAGTCCGTTTAAAATAAGAGGCTGAGGTGAGACCCACTATTACGTCAAAGCCAGAGTCCTCAAAGGTGTACTCGGGGGTGTAGGTGGGTGATCGGACAGACAGGGGTGAAAAAATGTATGCTGATACATACATTTAATAACCCCTGTCTGTCCGATCACCCACCTACACCCCCGAGTAAGTCCTGGCAATAAAGTTAGGATCGAGCGTTCTATTGCGATTTCGAGAGAGAGAGCAAGGATAAAATCTTATTTGAACGCACAAACGCCGGGGGAGGTTTCGCACAAGACAAGGTCTACCGGTATTTTTCCGGGTTAATCTATATTAACGGCTCACCTACTAACTTTCCAGCGGGTATACCGGTAGATAGGGACATATTTGTCTGACCTTATATAGCTGTTCCCTAACTCCTCACCGGGCCTTGTACTGGTACTTGCAAGTGTACGAGCGCTAGATAGTTCTCGCCATCAATCCCACATATTTATCCTAGCTGTACCTATCCGACGTCCACCGGCCAATATCAAAATCACAACCACGGTCTACACCGTCTCGCAACCCAACACTAATAAAACGCTCCGGAGAACAGGACTGGCCGGGTCTCCCACCGGTTTTTGCTAGAATCTGCGGTACCACTCTCACGTTGGATCCACGAGATACCTGTAAGCTGGTCACTCAATGCAAGGTACCCCGAACATCCGTGCGACGCATTCAACCTACCAATATCGAAAGCTACATAATTCATTCGCTCTTCTCACCTCAATACAATCATATATCATCACTCGCATCAAACCCCAGACTCGTGACTCCCCTACAGCTGATGTAATCAATCGACTGGGCAGTTATAGTACTTTATAGGCCTCGTCCTTGTTCGGCCCATCCGAAACATGGCGATACTTCCTCTCCTACCGCAGTTCGCCAATGGCACTCGTGCAGTTAAACGGCCGGGGGGGGGGGGGGGGGGGGCGGGGGCCCCCCCCCCGCGCGGGGCGGGGCGGCGCCGACGAGCGCCCCCGGGGAGGC